>FWPV01005114.1_pt1 | contig 26603 bp, 21 predicted proteins | sample 2228371 | NCBI WGS metagenome assembly FWPV01 (sample SAMEA103939776, study PRJEB20133) | metagenome
TGACCGTCTGGTACACCAGCGGGATCAGCGGCGTGTGGTCGTTGTTGACCAGCTGCACCGAGAGGTTATGCTCCCCCGGCGTCACGTTCGCCCAGGTGTAGCTGGTGTTGACCGTCGGCACGTAGGTGCCCGGTGCGGTGATCGCCGGCGCACTCGCGTTCGTGGGCACCGCCGCGTCCAGGTAGTAGTGCAGGTGCCCCTCGCCCGGCACGTTCGCGGCGCCCAGCCGGTCCACCAGCGTGAAGTTGGTCACGTTCACGGATACGGTGATGGTATCGCCGCTGAGGTTCGCGCCCTCCTGCGGCTCCGTGATGTTCAGCGCGGGAGTGACGTTCGGGACGGGCGGCGTCATCGTTGGCGTCACATTGGGTGTCGGTGTCACGGTGGGCGTGACGTTCGGCGTTACCGTCGGGGTCATATTGGGGGTGACATTCGGCATCGCCGTCGGTGTAACCGTCGGGGTGATCGTCGGCGTTACTGTCGGGTAGGGAGTCGGCAGCACTTCAGGCTCCAGCTCCGGCGGGACGATCACCTTGTCGATGATATAGACAAAACCGTTGGCGGTCTGTACCACCGTGACGTTCACTGCCACGTCGTTGATGATCAGGATATTGTCTCTCGCATCGACCGTGATATTGGACCCTTCGAGGGTCGTGAGGGTGACGTTATCCAGATCGGTGATGTTGTAGGCGCCCGGCACGCAGCTATACTGCACCAGCTTGGTCTTGTCCTCTTCGGAGAGGTTCTCCGCCGTGACGTTGTCAAAGGCATCGTTTGTCGGGACGAAGCAGGTGAAGTTCTGGTCCTGCTGCAGCGTCACATTCACCTGTGTCTGCTGGATGATCTGGATGAAGACGGAGATGTTGTTGTAGATGTTGATCGTCTGGATGATGGTTGTCGGACTCTTGATCACCTTGGGCGGCGGCCTCGGTGTGGGTGTGGGCGTTGGCGTGGCCGTGGGTGTTGGCGTGGGCGTAGGAGTCGGCGTCACGTTCTCTCCCAGCCGGAGCGCCAGTACAGCGCGATCCTCCCCGACTCCCGCCGGCCAGACGATGGTGTCATTGGCGACGGCAGGCCAGGCGTTGATGCCGGCCGGAGCGGTGTAGTTCCATACGATCTCGCCCGTCATGCGGTCGAGGGCGTAGATGGTGCCGTCGAACGTGGCCGTGAAGACCAGGTCGTTCACTACGGTTGCGCCGCCGACGTTGATCGCATCGAACTTCTCGTCCCAGAGGATCTTGCCGGTGTCCGCCTCGATGGCGACGAGCCCGCCCGTGCCTTCATCGAACGGCTGGAGCTCGGGCGCGATCGCTCCTTCCACTCCCAGACTCAAAGAAGAGATCGAGGTCCAGTTGGTGTAGAGATCGACATACGGCACATAGACGATGCCGCCGGAATAGGCGATGGGCGTCTCCACGCCGCCGAGGGCACCGGGGTACACCGTGACGGTCTCGTTGCCTTCTGGCAGGGCAGCCAGCTGGTCGTTCTGGTGCTCTCCGACCACGGCAATCCAGAAGATGCATCCGCCCCTGTCACGGTCGAAGGCATACACTCTGCCCATCTTGCCGGCACCGATCACGATCTCCTGATCGTCTCCGCTGATTTTCGCCTCGGCGAGGATGGGCGAGATCTGGAAATCATGGTCGAAGAGGTCATGGGGCAGCACCTGGGTGAACCCGAGCAGTTCGCCGTCCGCATGGTCGAGGGCCACCAGGCTGTTGGTGTAGAGGTTCGGACCCGGGCGGCTCGTCCCGTTCGGGAACTCGGGGGTTCCCGCGAAGGGAGCCGGGTTGGCAACGGCCCAGAAGGTGATGTTCGAATCCGTATCCACCGCCGGCGGATACCAGGCACCCCCGCCGCTGTTGACCTCGGGGTTGCCCCAGATGCTCTCGGGGTCGTCCACCGTGCTGAAGTTCCAGACGACATCCCCGCTCTCCTGATCGAGGGCGAAGATGATCCCGACGGCGCCGCCCTGGTAGAAGACGTCGCCCCTGCCCGGCACCGTCGAGGTGTACACGAGCCCGTTATAGACGAGGGGCTGGATGTCGATGCCCTCTCCGGTGGCATTGGGCGGATCCTCGATCAGCCTCGCCTCCCAGATCTCCTCACCGTCGGTCGCATTGAGGGCTGCGATGGTGAATGGATCCTTGGTGACAAAGACCTTGTCCCAGCCCACCGCCGGACCGTTGGGTCCGGTTAGGTTCGTCGAGTTGTACTCCCGGGCCCAGAGCACATCACCCGTCTCGAAGTCGAGCGCATAGGTGTTGCCGAAGAGGTCCTGGAAGTAGACCGTATCACCCAGGATGAGCGGGTTGCTGCTCGCCCCGCCGAACTGGCCCGTGGCATTGATCTCGAAGGTCCAGGCCAGCCCCAGCTGATCCACGTTGGAGGCGTCTATGCTGGAGTCGTTGGTCGCACGCGTGTTGCTGTAGTCCCTGTTGGGGAGCGGCCAGTCTTCTGCATACTGGACCACCTCCGGTGGAGCACCCTCCACCATCCCCGTAGCTGCTGACACGGTATCCGTGTCGTTCGCTCCTTCCTGGGCTCCAACCCCGGATAAGAGGGTAAAGGAGGCTATTACCAAAAAGGAGACCAACAGTATGAATACTCTTTTCATACCCCCGCCCGGATGGTATGCTGGTTGATATACTTTCTGGCAATCCATTACCATTAAGGGGTAAAATTAGCCTTCCAGAGCTGATTAAATAAAATCCATCTCTATCTGTGTCATAATCGGCTTCTGGAAGCGACTGCATCTCACCGGCATTCATTCGTTTCCGCTCAGACGGGATGAGTACTTAATCGGCTAACGGCAACGGCATTTAGCGGAACTATCTGCAATGTATACCCATATGCTGAATGCACCCTGACATTTGCAGCGGACGTGAGAACGCCCAATTTTCCGACATCGTTCCGCCTCGCCATCGACGGGACGCAGCCTCCCTTTGGACGGTCCCTATCCGGGACCCGTTCCCCCCACCTTGCCACCGCCCTACGGATCCGCACGATGACGGGAGCATCCGCGCCGCCGGTCGCAATTTTTATGCGCAGCCGATGCCGCAGGAACGATCCTCGCTCGATTCGTCGGCGGCGTCCGCCCCATTCCCCCCTATAACTCCCGGGAGCGGGACGACCGCGGCGACCTTCCCACGCCCCTCCGCCGCGTCACCGCTCCACCGCCGGCAGCGTGAAGAAGAAGGTCGAGCCCTTCCCCGGCTCGGACTCGACCCAGATCCGCCCGCCATGCCGCTCCACGATCCGTTTCACGACGGCGAGCCCGATGCCGGTGCCGGGGTACCGCTCCTGGGCATGCAGCCGCTGGAAGATCACGAAAATCTTGTCATAATACGGAGGCTCGATCCCGATCCCGTTGTCGGCGACGCTGAACTGGACCATGCTGTTGCGTCGCTCTGCCGCAACATGGACCCGCGGTGGCACGCCCTCCCGCCGGAACTTGATCGCGTTCTCGATCAGGTTCTGGAAGACCTGGCGGAGCTGGGAGGCGTCGGCCACAACCGTGGGCAGGGGGGTCCAGGCGACCTCGGCGTGCACCTCCTCGATCTGGAGGCGGAGACCCTCCAGAACCTCCCGGAGAACGGCAGTGCAGTCCGTCGGCTGGAGCGGCTGCGCCTGCGTGCTGATACGTGAATACGCGAGCAGGTCGGTGACCAGCGCCTGCATCCGTCGCCCTCCCTGCTCGATGAACCCGATGAAATCGTCGGCATCCGCATCCAGCCTCCCGCCGTACCGACGCTGCAGCAGCTGCGCATAGCTGACGATCATGCGGATCGGCTCCTGGAGGTCGTGGCTGACCACGTAAGCGAACCGCTCCAGATCCTCGTTGCTCCTCTGGAGGTCCCGCGCATATCGGTGCAGCTGCTCCTCCGCTTCCTTTCGCTGCTGCACCTCCCGGACCAGCTGCTCGACCATCTGCTGGAGCTCCCGCGTGCGCCCTTCGACCAGATCTTCTAGGCGCCGCTGGTAGGTCTGCAGCTCTCTCTCCGCTCTTTTCTGCCCCGTGACATCCGAGAAGAGGTAGAATCTCCCGTGGCAGCGATCCCCGCAGTTTCGGATTTCGGCCGAGAATCGGTGTATGAGCCGGCCGTCTCGAAGAGCGATCTCGTCCTCGATGCAGGTCCTGTGCTCCCCGGAGGGGAGGGGTCCGCATGCGGCCATGAAGGTCGCGGGGTCGGCGACCATCGGGAGCCAGGCCCGGATCAGATCCCCGTGTTTCAGCTCCCCGCGATCCAGCATCTAGCGCAGGTGAGCCATGCCCATCATTTCGAGGAAGCGGTCGTTGCAGTGGAGAACGATGTCCGTTCGGATATCCACGATGTAGCATCCGTAGGGGGCCGCATCCATCATCCAGGTGAAGATCATCTCCCTCCCGCAGTTCCGGAGGGGCGCCATCCCCTCCCCCCGCACGCTACGGGCAGGATCTCGTGCTGCATGCAGCGCTGCTCTGAACCCGGCAAACTGCTGCCGCGGATTGCCCCTCTTCAGGATATAATAGTTCACGCCGCTGTTGATCGCGGCAATGGCCGTCTCTGCGCTGCCCTCCTCCACCAGCAGGGCTTCGAAGATCCCCCTGTCCAGGAGCCGCGCCTCCCGGAGGAGCGAGAGCCCGTCCATCCCGCACGTCCCCTGCTCCGCGAGTATGGCATCGAACGCCCGTTCCCGCAGCAGCTCGAGCGCCCCGATAGCGGAGTTCGAGATGGTCACTGCCAAACCGCATACCCTCTCCAGCCAGAGGCGGGCGGCATCCAGATACTCCTGGTCATCGCCGACCAGTAGGAGCGATAACATCGGGATGGCATCTCCTGTACTACCTGAATAATTGAGGCCAGGTGTATTAATTGTAGTGCCTGGACGCCCTGGAATGTGCCGGATCCGCGAACAGAACCCTTTCATCGCTCCGGTGAATATTCACCGGAGCGATGAACCGGAGGATCCTCGGGGGGGCTTCGGATCCGGGAACCGTGCCGGCGGTCGCTGCCAATACCTATATACGCCTGCAGGGGTGTGAATATTCCTGACAGGTATGACAGCGGGGGCTCGAACAGAGGCGATGCGGAAGGCGTGCCGCTCCCGGAGGCGGGCGGGGGCGGCGGAGATCCCGCTGAGGTGAGGTGAGACCGTGCATATGCGGCAGCGGAGGGAAGCCCCATGAGCGGTATCCCTGAACGTATCGCCATCGCCGGCGCCGGAGTGAGCGGCGCCTGGCTCTACCGGGCGCTCACGGCGCAGGGGAGATCCGTGGACATCTACGAAGACGGGCGGAAGGGGACCGCCTGCGGGATTCACTCCTGCGCCTGGGGGGTGGGGCACGAGTTCTTCCCGCTCGTGCGGAGCGTCGGGCTGGAGCCGGAGACCTACGTCACCAACCGTATCCACACGGTGATATTCGGGGGGCGGCACCTGCCTGCGGATCAGCTCTTCCTGATCGATAAGCCGGGGCTCATCGAGGATCTCCTCTCCGGCGCGGAGATCGTCCATGGACGCATCCCGAAGAACCGCTACGACCGCATCCTGGACTGCAGCGGGGCGGCCCGGGCCTGCCTGCCTCCGACGCGGGATCCGGATCTCATCTGCAGCACCGTCCAGTACCGTGCCAGGATCCCCGCGCACCCGAACGACACCATCGTCTTCACTTTCGGCCCCGTGGGAGGGGCCTGGCTCTTCCCCCTGGGGGATGGCACCTCCCACCTGGGCAGCGCCTGCCTCTCCGACCGCGAAGAGGACGCCGCTGCCATGCTGGAGAGATCGGGAATCGCCGCCGGAGATTCGGTAGAGCGCATCTGCGGCTGCCGCTCCCGCCTCCGCATATCCGGTCCGGCAGGCGCCCTGCCGCACACGGTGCCCGAGTCGGAGTTCGGATGTCCGGTCTGGGGCGTCGGGGAGTCGATCGGCACCGTCTCACCCCTATCCGGGGAGGGGATCACCAATGCCCTTCGATGCGCCACGCTGTACCTGGCGCACGAGTCGGACCCGCACGCCTACTCATCCGCCGTGCTCGAGGCGTTCTCCTGGATGGTGCGGGAGAGGGAGGTGCTGGACAAAGTCATGCGGGGCCAGATGCTCTGGCCCCGGGACATGCAGGTGTTCCGCCGGAATGCGAGCCGGGTGGGGATGCGGATCACCGTCGTCGACGTGCTCGCCATCCTCAAACGCGCCTTCCGAAACGACTGGCGGGCTCCGCTGATGAGGACGTGAGAACGCTGAAGGCATCCCGGCACCCCCAACGTGCGTTCCCCCTCCCTTCCGTCCTACCGGATGCGTATGCCTGCCTGCAGGGAGAGGATCAGGCCTCTTGAGAGGCGGAACGGAGCATTTCCGGAACCGAAGAAGATGGATACTCCCGGCATTGCAGGAATTTGTGCATCTCGCGGTATCCCCGGGAGGGGATGGTACGCCCCCATGGGATCGCCGTCACGATCCCGACCGCCGCGCTGAAGGGATGCCCCTGGAGAGATCCAATCCAGGCTATATCGCACCAATAGGGGGGAGGTCGAGAAGGGGAGGGGGCTTTCCCCCTCCCCCCGCCTTCCTTCCCCCGATAGTACGATAGCCTGGAAAGACGGGTCGAAAAGGGCTATTCCGAGTCCGCCCCTCTGTAGTTGCGATACTCCCGGTACATGAAATCGGCCGGCACAGAAAGGCCGCGTGCAAACTCCCCCATACTCCCACCAGGAGAAGGGCGATTGCAGAGGATTGGCGGAGATGTGCCTGGAATGCCGTACGATGAAATCCCATCAGATGCAGCGGGCTTGCTGCGGGAATGAGCGGGACGCTCTCTGGCCAGAGAACCAGATTCGGCCAGCCCCCCTCCCCTGCAGCTTCAATCCAATGAGTCGGGTTATCCCGCTGGCGCGGTCCGGGGAAACAGTACAGAGAGTGCTGGCGGAAGTCCCACCCGTGATTGCGAAGCAGGCCGGTCATCGCCGCCTGCGGCGGACTTTCGGGCCCGTCGCAGGAAAGGTTTTTTATAGGATTCATGCCATTCCCACCCCCGGTGACTGGCCATGGTGATGACAATCCGGTGCGCCGATCTCGGTCTTGCGTGCGAGCATGAGATTACAGCAGAGGGAGAGGACGAACTCCTGAAGAGGGTGGCGGAGCATATACAGACCGTGCACGCCATGAACCCGGAGGCGCCGGGGATGGAGGAGAAGTTCCGGGGCGCGATGCGGGAGGAGTGAACGCCCTCCCCCTTCTTCTGATCGTATCTTTGGGATGCGGGGCGTCCCGGCACCTGTTCTTCCGAATGCCGCTGAGGATGCCGCGTACCCTCACTCGCACGCAGGGAGGATTTTTGGGTTCTGTGACAGCACTCTCCGGCGTATTTCTGCACCGATCCCGGGGAGAACCCGTCGACGGTTCTTCCCCGCAGCCCTGAGAGAGCCGACCTCCCTCCCCCTTGGAGAGGGGAAGGGAATCGTGCGACAGGCTCGGACACTGAATGACGGGGAAGAAGCCATCCTATCGCACGAAGGGGGATAAGGGGCGGGGCTCTCGCCCTGAGAACATCAGAGAGCCGCTGACATACTCCTGGTGAGGATTCCGACAGATCCGATTTTGTTTCAATCGCCGGAAGATCGGCTTATGGGGTGACAGGATAATTACGTATGGCACAGATGCCGCCATTCCAGCAGGATCCATCCCCGCCCATGCAGCTCGGCGCCCTCGTCTCCGGCGGGAAGGACTCCCTCTTCGCCTGCCACAGGGCGATGCAGAAAGAGCACGTAGCCTGCCTCATCACTGTCGTATCCGCGAACCCGGAGAGCTACATGTTCCATACGCCCAACGTCCGCCTGGTGGAGCTGCAGGCAGAAGCCGCCGCTCTCCCGCTGGTGCAGGAGGAGACGCGCGGCGAGAAGGAGAGGGAACTGGCAGACCTGAAGCGGGCGATCGAGACCGCCCGGGAGGAGCACGGGATAGAAGGGGTCGTCAGCGGTGCGATCCTCTCGGTCTACCAGGCGACCCGCATCCAGCGCATCTGCCATGCTCTCGGCCTCTGGAGCTTCAACCCCCTCTGGCATGCGGACCCGGAGGCGTACATGGAGGAGCTGATCGCCTCCGGGTTCTCACCCCTGATAGCGGGAGTATACTCCTGCCCATTCGACGCCTCCTGGCTGGGCCGCCGCATCGATGCGCGGGCACTCTCCGATCTGAAGGGCATCGCAGAGAAACACCGCGTCACCCTCACCGGAGAGGGCGGGGAGTACGAGACGTTCGTCCTGGATGCACCGTTTTTCAAGAAAAGGATCGAGATCCTCTCGGCGGAGAGGACGTACCGCAACTACAACGGCCTCTACCGCATCAGGGAGGCGCGGCTGGTGGAGAAATGATCCTCGTCCTCGACCTCTGCTACCGCCGGGACTCTCTATCCCGGTACGAGTTCGTCGACCCGATCGCCGCCATCGTGCGACGGGCGGGAGTCCCGTGCACTGTCCGCCACTATATCGATGTGCGGGATGCCGACCGGGAGGAGGCGGAACGGGTTATCCTCTGCGGGACGGCGCTGAAGGACGACGGTTTCGCAGCGTCTCCGGAGGCGTTCGGCTGGATGCTGGACTTTCCCCGCCCCCTTCTCGGCATCTGCGCCGGCATGCAGGTCATCTCCCGGACATTCGGCGGAGCCGTCGAGCCGGGGTGCGAGATCGGGATGATCCGGATCCACCGCACCGCGGACGACCCCCTCTTCGACGGGAAGGAGACCTTCGAGGGGTATGCACTGCACCGCAACTCCGTGCGCCCCCCCGGGACGTTCCGGGTGCTCGCCGTCTCGGACGGCGGCATCCAGGCGATGCGGCATCCCGGGCGGCCGCTCTACGGGGTGATGTTCCACCCCGAGGTGCGGAACGAGTGGGTAGTGGAGAGATTCCTGCGCATCCCCTGATGCCCGCGGGATCGGGGAACAGGGGGCCTTCCGCACTACCGTTCCGTCGCCCGCAAGATGCGCTACTCGTTCCGCCTCCCCTCTTCCGGTATTCCCGGCGCCACGGCGCGGACCGGCTCCGTCACCCCCACACCCACCTTCGCAGGCGTCTCATCCCGGGGTCCGCCGCCCCTCCTCAGCCCGATGATGTCGCTGCCGGAGAGCGGTTCGACGGGGGCGGCGGCCGGCTTCACCACGCGGGTCCTGTCCTCGACGATCCAGGTCACGTTCTGGGTCATGGGCAGCTCGGCCCGGTTGATGCCGGGCGAGTTGTCCAGATCCTCCTTCGGGACATCCAGGATCCCGTAGTTCGTACCGGGCCGCATCATGAACGACTCCCGGGGAACCGCGAAGTACCTGGCTCCTCCCAGGATACTGCCGCCGTAGGCGAGCACGGCATAGACGATCCTGCCGCTGACGACGTCGATCATGATCTCCTCGATAGTGCCGAGGTCTTCTCCCGCCGGATTGCGGATCCCGCTCCCGATCAGCCGGCTGCCCGCCAGCACCCTCGGGGCCAGAAGCGTGCGTTCAACCATCGCTGTGGACTCTGTCTCCGTTGTCTCGATCATCTCTCCTCCTCGGTGCAGCAGCATCGGATGAAGCCCGAAGCGATTTATCATTTACCGGCACGGGCGGGGGCCGGCCCCCTCGCCCCGCAGACGAATCCCGCCCTCCTTAGAGAGACCGTCCGGCAAAACCGCCCGCGCGTCGCCGGCGGAGCGCACAAAGACTGATGGTGTTTTAGAGCACGTGTATATATATGGAAGGTTTCCTGACTGGTAAGGAGTAAATGACGATGCCAGGACTCGACCAATCCATTGAGAGAGGGAATACAAGCCTCGGTGCGCGCATGGAGTCCGTCCGGGGGCGGCTCGGCTACGAAGGCACAGCGTACCATCTTCCCATCGCGTATGCCATCACGGGGATGGAGGTAAAAGACGCTGAGGCGGCACGGGAGGCGTACCGGCGCTCGAACAACAACCCCCTCGTGGCGGCGGAGGCGCTGGTCGCTCGGGATACGGCGGCGCAGGGCGGTCTGCCGGAGCCCTACACCGGTTTTGTTCCGGATACGGCCATCCGCAAACTCGGCTACACCCTGGTGGACGGGAGCATCCTGGGGCTGGCCCTGCTCGTGGGCAGACCCGCACGGGTGGACGCGGCGGCCGCCATGTGCCGGGAGCTCCAGGAGAAGTTCATGCTCACATTCCTCGCCGGCGATATCGTCGCCGGGCTGCAGGCGGCCGGAGTCCGAGTCGGCCTCGACTACCGCCTGGTGCCCCTCGGCCCGACGCCCCTGCACGGAGTGCACTTTGCAGACATTCTCGCCCGTGTGGCGATGATGTTCGGCGGAGTTCCGCCCGGGGATGCCGGAAGACTGGTCGGCTACGCGCAGGAGCGGGCCCGCGCCATCGCGATCGCCTTCTCAGGTCTCTCGGACGAGGATATCGCATTCATCGATGCGCTCCGCATCCTGGGGATCCCCATCCTCTCGGTGGACGACTACAGCGGCGGAGCCTGGATACGGAGTGGCGCCGAGGAGGCGGTCCAGCACGGTATGGAGCTGCGGGGGATCAAGGTGAAGGTGACCGCCATCCCGATCCCCATGGCCTGCTCCCCCGCGTTCGAGGGAAAAAGCATCCGCAAGGAGGAGATGTACGTGGAGTTCGGCGGGGGGAGATCGCCGGCGTTCGAGCTCCTGCGGATGCGGCCTGTCGAGGAGATCACGGATGGCCAGGTGACCGTCATCGGCCCGGATATTGACCAGATGCAGGCGGGGTCCGCCGTCCCCCTGGGCATCATCGTCAATGTGGGCGGCGAGCGGATGCGCAGGGAGTTCGAGCCGGTCCTGGAGCGGCGCATCCACAACTTCGTCAACTACGGCGAGGGGACCTGGCACGTCGCCCAGCGGAACCTCATCTGGGTGCGGATCTCGAAAGACGTTGTTAAAGGCGGGCTCCGCATGGAGCACCTGGGGAGGCTGATCGGCGCGAAGTTCAAGATGGACTTCCCCGATCTGCTGGATCGGGTGGAGGTGACCATCATCACCGACCGCGAGAAGGTGCTCGCGGCGATGCAGGAGGCGGAGACGATCTACGATGAGCGGGACGCCCGCATCCGCGGGATGACGGACGAGGACGTGGACACCTACTACTCCTGCACCCTCTGCCAGACCTTTGCGCCGAACCACGTCTGCATCATCACGCCGGAGCGCTCCGCCCTCTGCGGGGCGATCACCTGGCTGGACGGTCGCACCGCCTACGAGATCTCACCCTCCGGCGCGAACCAGCCGGTGGAGAAGGGGGAGGCGATCGACGCCCTGCGGGGCGAGTACGAGGGAATCAACCGCTTCGTCCGGAAGGCTTCCCACGGGGAGGTCGAGCGCTGCTCCCTCTACAGCCTCATGGAGTCCCCGATGACCTGTTGCGGCTGCTTCGAGTGCATCGCCGTGGTGCTGCCCGAGGTGAACGGGATCATGGTGGTGAACCGGGAGTACACGGGAGAGACACCCTCCGGGATGACGTTCTCCACGCTCGCGGGGACCATCGGCGGCGGCGCCCAGACGCCGGGGTTTGCCGGCATCTCGAAGGCGTTCATCCTGAGCGACCGCTTCTTCCAGGCCGAAGAGGGTACAAAGCGGCTCGTCTGGATGCCCTCCCAGCTCAAAGCGGAGCTCGCGGACCGCCTGAAGAAGCGCCTGGAAGAGATCGGTCTGCCCGATCTCTTCGACAAGATCGCGGACGAGACGGTGGCAACCACAATAGAGGAGCTGACGGCGTTCCTTGAGAAGGTGGATCATCCCGCCCTCTCCATGGAGCCGCTGCTGTGAGGATGCCTATGGAGTCTGCACAGAAGGAAGAGTGGAGTGGCAGCATCGATCGGGTGATCCTGGGGGCGACGAGGGCGGAAGGGGGAACCCGAACGCGATCGTACGCGATCGGCGGGGAGAGCGGTCTCGCCTTCCTCTCGGAGCCGCCCGCGGGGAATCCCCTGCCGCTGATCGCGCTCGAGATCTGCGACGATATCGACCTCTGGCCCGCTATCGTAACCGACTACGTGGGCGATGCCGCCCGGGATCCGCCCGCCTGGGCCGCCGCCGCGGAGAAAGAGTACGGCGCCGATCTCGTGCGGCTCTACCTGACCAGCACGCGGCGGCGGGGGTTCGGGGACTTCGCCTCCCTCCGCCGCACGGTGGAGGCGGTGCTCTCGGCGACGGGGCTTCCCCTGATCATCGAGGGGAGCGACGAGCCCTCCATCGACAGCGAGGTCTTCCGCACCTGCGCCGAGGCGGGGGAGGGCGAGAGGCTTCTTTTGGGCACCGCGGAGGCGGACCGCTACCGCAGTGTCGCCGCGGCGGCGCTCGCCTACAACCATGCCCTCATCGCCCAGTCTCCGATCGACATCAACCTGGCGAAGCAGCTGAACATCCTGCTGCGGGAGATCGGGGTGCCCCACGACCGCATCGTGATCGATCCGTATACGGGGGCGCTCGGCTACGGCTTCGAGTACTCCTACTCGGTCATGGAGCGGATCCGCCATGCCGCCCTGAAGGGTGACGCTGATCTCGCGATGCCGATGATCAGCAGCGCGATCGACTCGATGAACGTGAAGGAGGTGCGGGAGGCGGCCGACAGGATGGAGATGGCCGTGAACTGGGAGTTCTACACCTGCTTCTCCGCCGCCGTCGCCGGTGCGGACATCGTCTGCGTCCGCCATCCGGCGACGATTCCACGTCTGAAAGAGAGTTTTGCCGCTCTGCGGGGAGCGTCGGTGCCGAAGGAGGGGGAGCCATGGCCTTGAAAGCGCTCGACATCTACAAGATGCTCCCGAAGAAGAACTGCAAGGAGTGCGGATATCCCACCTGCATGGCCTTCGCCATGAAGATCGCCTCCGGTAAGGTCGGGATCGAGGACTGTCCATACATTGACGAGGAGACGAAGAGGAGCCTGGGAGCGGTCACACGCCCGCCCATCCAGCGGGTGAAGATCGGCGTAGGGGAGCGCTCGATCGTTCTCGGGGAGGAGACGGTAATGTACCGCCACGAGAAGACCTTCTACCATCCCCCCGCTCTGATGTTCCGCATCTCCGATCTCTGGCCCCGCGATCGGATCCGCTCGGTCCTGGAGCGGGTGGAGAAGGAGATCTACACGCGGATCGGACAGGATCTCTCCATCAACGGCGTGGCTATCGCCAACGACAGCCTCTCCCCCGAGCGGTTCGGGGAGACCCTTGCGACCGTCGAAGATCTGGCCAGCCTGCCCGAGGTGCTGATGGCCGACGACCCCGCGGCCCAGGAGCGGGGCCTGGAGCACTGCGGGGCTTACCGCCCGCTCCTCCACGGCGCGACGGCCGGCACCTACGAGGAGATGTGCCGCCTCGCGATGAAGTTCGGCTGCCCGCTCTCGGTGCGGGGGGCGACGCTCGAAGAGCTCGCCAATCTTACGCAGAAGTGCGGCGCCCTCGGCGTTGAGAAGCTCGTCCTGGACCCCGCGCCGGCCACGCTCCAGGACTACCTGCGGGATGCGACCGCCATCCGCAGGAGCGCCCTCGCGCGGACGGCGCCGGCGCTCGGCTACCCCATCTTCCTGGACGCCTCCGCAACGGGGATCCAGGACGCGGCGATCGCGCTCGGGATCCTCAAGTACGCCTCCGTGATCGTCACCGACCCGCTGGACGCCGCATCCCGCCTGCCGGCGCTCATCCTCCGCCAGAACATCTACACCGACCCCCAGAAGCCCATCCAGGTCGCCCCGGGCCTCTACCGGGTGAACAACCCCGACGAGAACGCCCCCGTGCTGCTCACGGTGAACTTCTCGCTCACCTACTTCACGGTGCTCGGCTACCTGGAGAGCGGACGGATCGCCTGCCACCTCCTGGTGGTGGACACCGAGGGGATGTCTGTCCTGACCGCCGTCGCCGCCGGGAAACTGAACGAGACGGTGGTCGCCGGGGCGCTGCAGAAGTTCGGTGTCGGGGATGTGGTGAAGCACCGCACCCTGGTGATACCGGGATACGCCGCACCGCTCTCCGGGCGGATTGAGGATGCCAGCGGATGGAAGGTCGTCGTGGGCCCCAGGGACGCGGCGGAGATCGCGGAGTTCCTGGAGACGGGGGTGTAGATGCCGACGGTCACCTTCCTCCCCAGCTACCGCAAGGTCAGCGTCGAGCGGGGCGCAACCATCCTGGACGCCGCCCAGCAGGCCGGACTCAACATGAACGTGGTCTGCGGCGGCAAGGGGAAGTGCGGTAAGTGCATCGTCTACGTGAAAGACGGTTACTTCGCATTCGACAGGGAGAAGTACGCCATCTTCTTCACCCCCGAGGAGGTGGAGCGGGGGGCGTGCCTGGCGTGCCAGGCGGAGGTCTCGACGGACATGCTGGTGCTGGTGCCGGACACATCCCTTATCCAGGAGCAGAAGATCCTGGTGGAGAGCCTCTGCCTCCGCACCGGTTTCTGCCCGTCCGTGCGAAAGTACTGCCTGGAGCTCACCCCGCCCACGCTCGAGGATCCCTCGCCGGACCTGACGCGCCTGCTCTGGGGGATCGAACGGCAGGGGGGGCCGAAGGCGACGAAGATCTTCGCCCCCCTGGACATGCTCCGCAGCATGTCGCAGCTGCTGCGGAGCAGCGACTGGAAGGTGACGGCGACGGTGGCGATCGTCCCCGGCGGCTACCGCCTGATCAACCTGGAGAGCGGCAGGACGACAGAGCGCCTCTACGGGGCGGCGGTGGACCTCGGCACCACCACGATCGCCGCCACGATCCGCAGCCTCATCGACGGCTCCGTCGCCGGCACCGGCTCGACCTACAACCGCCAGATCGGCTGCGGGGAGGACATCCTCTCGCGGGTCAACTACGCGCAGAAGAGCGGGCTCTCCCGCCTGCAGCAGCTGGCGGCGGAGAGCATCAACATCGCCATCCGCAGCGCGGCGGACAGCGCCGGCATCGACATGGAGGACATCTATGAGGTGGAGATCGCCGGGAACACCGTGATGACCCACCTCCTGCTCTCCATCGACCCCTCCTACATGATCGCCGAGCCTTACGTGCCGGTGGTCAGGCGATCGATCTACGCCGCCGCCGGGCGGCTGGGGATCGCAGTCCACCCCGCCGCCGGCGTCTATACCTTCCCCGCCGTCTCCAACTTCATCGGCGGGGACATCATCGCCGATATCCTCACCTGCGGCATGGGCGAGAGCGAGGACGTCTCTCTCCTGATCGACATCGGCACCAACTTCGAGGTCGTCCTCGGGAACAGCGACTGGATGCTCTCCGCCGCCGGCGCCGCGGGGCCGGCTCTCGAGGGCGGGGAGGTGCTCTTCGGGATGCGGGCAAACCCGGGGGCGATCGAGCGGATCGAGGTCGACCGGGAGACGCTCGACGTCACCTACGCGACCATCAACGGCGCCAAACCCCGGGGCCTCTGCGGCTCGGCCCTGATCGACCTTCCCGCCGAACTCCTCCGCGCCTGCGTCATCGACCGCACCGGCCTGATCGACACCCGGATCGACCACCCGCGGGTGAGGAAGGGGCCGTACTACCCCGAGTTCGTGGTGGCGTTCAAGGAGGAGACCGATGCGGGAAAGGACATCGTCGTCACGGAGAACGATATCAAGAACCTGATCATGAGCAAAGCGGCGGTGCTCGCCGCCTGTCTGACTCTGATCGAGGGGGCGGGCATCACGCTGGCGGATATCCAGCACCTCTACCTCTCGGGGGCGTTCGGCAACTACATCAACAAGCAGAACGCCGTCACGATCGGGCTGATACCGGAGATCCCGCTCGATCGGATCCAGAACATCGGCAACGGAGCACTGGAGGGCGCGAACATCGCCCTGATCAACCGGGACCGCCGCCTGGTGCTGGACGAGATCGCGTTCAAGATCGCCTACATCGAGCTGAACGCCGATCCCTCGTTCATGGACCGCTACACCAGCAGCTGCTTCCTGCCCCACACCGACCTCGCCCTCTTCCCCGGTGTGCAGGCGATGCTCGAGGCGTGCCGCCTGCGACGGGAGGTGGTGCGACCCCATGGCTGAGAACATATCCCCGCCGAACTCGCTCGCGAGCGGCGTCGGGGCGCTCCCCCACCGTGACCCACCCGCTGCCTGCGACGCCGTGCTCGCCGCATTCCCCCGCTTCCCCTACGCCCCGACGCTTCCCGGCCGCGGGCTGCTGGAGGGGATCGTCTTCTCAGAATCCGCCCAGCTCCCCGGTCGGATTCTCCGAGAGGGGCGGCTCTACGTGGACACCCGCCTCGACCACTCCGCTGCGATGGAGCAGGTCTACCAGGACTTTGTGGAGGGGGACTACCGCAACTACCCGGCCACCCCGGAGTACAATTCGGGGTTCCACGCGATGCTGGAGCGGGACCTGAAGGACGCACAGATCCTGAAGTGCCAGGCAACCGGGGCGGTCACCTTCGGGATGCAGGTGACGGACTGCGCCAAACGCCCGCTCTTCTACGACTCCCTCTGGGCCGATATGCTCGGGAAGCTGATCGCGCTGCGGGCCCGCTGGTACGAGGCGGCGATGCGGGAGCGGACAAGCGTCCCCGAGACCCTGGTCGTGCTGAACGAGCCCTACCTGGCGGCTCTCGGCTCCTCCGTGGTGCCCATCGACGCCGATGCGGTGGCGGCGGTGTTCCAGGATGCCGCCTCCCTCCTGAAGGGGGGGCTCGGGGTGCACTGCTGCTCCAACACCGACTGGGGGTTTTTGATCTCCCTGAGGCCGGCACTGATCTCGTTCGACGCCTACACCACGGCGCGGGAGTTCCTGCTCTACGCCGACGAGATCGCCGGGTTCCTGGAGGGGGGCGGGGCGATCGCCTGGGGGATCGTGCCCGCGGAATACCAGGTGTTCCGCCAGGAGACCGAGGCGTCGCTCTACGAGAGATTCCAGGCGATCCGACAACAGGTCTGCGAGTACGTGGACGACGAACTCTTCTTCTCCCAGTCCCTGATCACGCCGACCTGCGGGATCCGCTTTGCCGACGAGGAGGGTGCGGAAGCCATCATGCAGATGACGGCGGGGCTCTCGCGCCGGGTGCGGGGGGAGTCGGCATGACCCCCCGCCCCTGCCGCATCGCCGTCTCCGGGAAGGGCGGGACGGGAAAGACCACGATCGCCTCGCTCATCATCGCATCGTTGAAAGACGCCTGCCAGACGCCCATCCTCGCCGTGGATGCCGATCCCAACGCCAACCTCAACGAAGCGCTGGGTCTGACCGTCCGCGAGACGCTCGGGAGCATGCGGGAGGACGCCTTCACAAAGAGCATCCCCCCCGGCATGTCGCGGACCGATTACGTCCGCTACCGCTTCCGCCAGGTGCTCGTCGAGTCCGGGGGCGTCGACCTCCTGGCGATGGGCAGGCCGGAGGGGAGCGGCTGCTACTGCTTCGCGAACAACCTCCTCCGGGAGTCCATGCAGACGCTGGAGAAGGAGTACCGTTTCGTCGTCGTCGATACCGAAGCCGGCATGGAGCATTTCAGCCGGGGCACGGTGGGCCGGCCCGACGTCCTGTTGATCGTGAGCGATCCCGGGGTCCGGGGGCTGCGGACGGCGGACCGGATCCGCGAGATCGCCGCCTCCCTGGGGTTCGCGGAGAGCCGGATGTTCCTGGTCTTCAACCGCTATCGGGAGGATGCCGCAGCCGTACCCTCCGTCCGCCTGCGGCCGATCGCCTGGATTCCGGAGGATCCCGCGGTGCTGGAGGCCGATCTCCATGGCATGCCGATCGCCGACATTCCGGCGACGAGCCCCGCCCGAGCTGCGGCGCGGATCTTGACCGACACCCTTCTTGAGATCTGCGGTGACCTGACCACCCGCGAGTGACGGATTAAAAGACGATGGTTCATACGTGCGGATGCCAGAGTCAGGTACAGCATCCGGCGGGATGCACTGGCGGTGCACGGTGGACCTGTTTGTCTACGACTGGATTCTGCTCCCCGGGCTGATCCTGGCAGCCCGGATCGTCGAGACCTGCCTGAAGACGGTGCGGCAGGTCTACGTGGCGCGCGGGTTCAAGCGGCTCGCCGCCGGGATCGGAACGGGGGAGATTGCGGTCTGGCTGCTCTCGACCGGGCTCGTCATCACTCACCTCACCAATATCCCGGGCATCGCCGCCTACATCGCGGGCTATGCCATCGGGACCATGCTCGGGATCGACCTGGAGAACTACCTCCGGGTCGGGAACGCGGTCGTGCGGATCATCACGCGGAACAGACCCGAGCCGATGATGCTGGAGCTCCGCGAGAGGGGGTTCGGGATCACCCGCCTCGAGGGGAGCGGCAGTTTCGGTTCGCCGGTCTCCGTCCTGCTCGTGCTCGTGCCGCGGAGCGAACTATCGGAACTGGTCGCCATCCTGAACCGCAACTACCCGGACGCCATCTTCACCGTCGAGGATATCCGCACCGTAAAAGAGGATGCCCGCCTGTTCCATCGCGACCAGCACCCGGGCCTGCTCCGCTGGCTCCAGAGATGAGGCCTATGCCGCCTCTGCCTCCCGCAGCGGAATCCCGCACACCGGGCATCGCATGGCGCTGCAGGGGACGTTCTTTCCCTTCTCCACGATCCTCTCGCACTGCGGGCACTGGCAGAGAATCCTGCGGGCCGGCCGTCCCACGCGGCGCCGTTTCCTGGTGACCATGAGAGGAGTATGCTGCCCGCCGTTAAAAAGGCTCGCGGTCAGGATACGCCGTACTGGTTGATGGTGCGGATCAGCGCGGCGAATCCTTCCATCTCCAGCTCCAGCACCTGCAGTCGCGTCATCCCCATGCTCCGCTCCCCGTCCGCGGTGAGGGTCTCGGGCCCCCGCACCACGGTCCGCTGCACGCCGTCCGCGGAGAGAATCTCCTCCGCCTCGCGGATGTGGACGAACGCACGCCCGGGGAGGATGACCGTCTCTTCCAGATCCGTCAGATCGATCTCCTTCAAATCGTCCCGCGTGATGAGGCAGGCGATCTCCTTTCTTACGGGCAGGACCCGCCCGGAGAAGCCGCGGGCATCGAGCACCTGCCGCACGCAGGGGGCGGAGATGCTGCCAGTCACGACGGTCGCCCTTCCTGCCGCCCGTGGCAGCAGAGCCAGGAGATCCGCCTCCTGCAGGATGGCGAAGGGAGAGCCGATCTCGGGATCCCAGAGCGGGGTTCCGCTGATCTTCATCGTGAACCGCCCCGCGAGATCGGTGACGAGGGAGCGGAACTCCTCCACCGTATGCGTCCGCTGACCCGGGATCAGCGGGGCGTTCCCCAGGATCAGCCCCTGCTCCGCGGCGTTGGCGAACCGCATCAGGATCAGCCCCTTCGCGCCCCTCTCCTCCAGCCAGGCGCAGGTCCTCTCCAGATCTTCGCCGTCGTTCACGCCCGGAATCACGACCGCCGCCGCGTAGACCTCGATCTCCCCCATGAGGTCCTCCAGGACGGCGAGCGAGACCTCCGGCGTGGGATCGTGCATGTACGTCCGCCGGAGGTCGGGATCGGCCGAGAACACCGTGAACGAGACCTCCGACAGTCCGTTGTCGACGAGGAACCGCGCGACGTTCGGATCGTCGAATCCCTTGCCGCTGGTATAGCCGATGTGGAGGGGGGCTTCCATGCTCCCCAGGAGCTCCACGAGGTCCCGGAACCGGGGGTAGCAGCTGGGATCGCCTCCACCGCTGATGGTGATGCGGGCGAGGTCTCCGTCCAGCCTCTGGAGCTGCACCAGCACCGCATCGGCGATCTCCCGCAGTTCCTTGAACCCGCTGTACTGCTCCTTCACGCTGCGGGTGCAGTAGTCGCAACCCACACGGTAGGGAGGACAGTACCGGCAGCCGAACGGCGGCATGTCCTTCGCGTGCTTGAAGTAGCAGTACTCGCAGAAACCTCGGCAGTCCCGCCCCGGTCTCCCCCCGATATCCACGTTCAGTTCCGGCACAACAGAACGTTGGATCCGCTCCCTGATGAGCCTTTTCTCCTCCCGTTCCGTGCACGGGGCTGCCCGATGTTTGCGGTGTCCTCCTGCTGCCGCTCCGTCAGTGCGTGCGGCGGATCCGTCCGACCATATCCCGCGTGCTCTCCCTGCAGGGCCGATCCTCCTCCGGTTGTTCGACCTTTCCCGCTAGTCCGCGGAAGATCTGGGAGATCGCCTCCCCGTGGGAGGGGCCGTAGCCCCCCTCCAGCACCAGGGCGAGCGGGAGCGATGCTGCGTCCCGCAGGAGACGGGTGAGGTGCGCCAGATCCCGCGGGCGGACCTGCATGCCGCCCAGGGGATCGTCGTGGAGGATGTCCTGCCCGGCCGAGACGATGAGGAGATCGGGACGGAAGCGTTCGATCGCCGGCGCGAAGATCTCCGCGAAGACGAGCGCGTAGTCCGCTCCGCCGGCGTCGGCGGAGAGGGGCACGTTGATGGTAAAACCCGTCCCATCGCCATAGCCCCGCTCTTCCGCCTGCCCTGTGAGGGGGAACGCGTTCCACTGGTGGACGGAGCAGTAGAGCACCCGGTTCGAGCCATAGAACGCCTGCTGGGTGCCGTTGCCGTGGTGGATGTCCCAGTCGACGATCGCCACACGGTCAACGGATGTGAGGGCAGCAGCGGCTGCAATCGCCACGTTGTTCAGCAGGCAGAAGCCCATCGCGCGCTCCTTCTCTGCGTGGTGCCCCGGCGGGCGGACCAGCGCAAAACAGCTCTCACCGTCCATCGCCCGCTCCGTCGCCCCCATCGCCGAACCCGCGGCATACAGCGCCACCTCGCAGGAGTGGGGGGTGATGTAGGTGTCGGGATCCAGAAAGCTTACCCGCGCTGTGTCAGCGCAGCGCTGCTCCAGCCAGTCGAGGTAGCGGGGCGAATGCACGCGCTCCAGATCGGCGCGGCTCGCCTGCACGGGTTCGTAGACCGTTATCCCCCGAGGGAGACCGGAGAGCGCCCTACGCAGCCGCTCGTTACTCTCGGGGTGCCCCCGGAGGTCGTGCCGCGTGAAGAGATCCCCGCTGATGGCAGAGCATTTCATACAGGTCCCGCGATCCAACCATCGCCCATGGGGCGTATAAAGGTTGTCCCGCCGCGAGGCGGGAACGACTCATCCGCCTACTGCCGCACCCGGTATCCAGCCGCTTCCAGAACGGACGCAACCCGCTCCCGCCAGACGGCGTCGTCCTCCTCCCGGATGCCTCCCACGCACGCTTCCCACACCGAAGAGAAGATCGGGTCCTCGGAGCAGAGGTGCCCCCGACCCATGACGCGCCCGACCCGTCTCCCCTGCGGATCCAGGATCAGCAGGGTCCAGCATCCGAACTCGCGGCAGATTTCGGGGCGCGTGCGGTGGACGGTGCAGCATGCCTTCCCGTCGCGGGGATCGCGCCGCAGGAACGGGCAGGCATCGGGCCAGTCCGCGAAGATGCTCCTGTCGGCGTAGAGATCGGTCTTATCGGAATCGATGCGGACCAACTGCTCCTCACCGGTGTACTGGTTCCGCAGGAGAAAGCCGCCGTCGCTGCGCTCCTCTTTGATCGCATGCATCCGTCCCATGATGCTGCAGCACTCCCCGCACTGACTGCACTCGAAGCCCATGCCGTTCCCTGGATATCTCTTGGAAGTTCCCCACCATGAATACCGTTCTTATCCGGCGGTGTCGCGACCTGTGCTGGTGCATCCCCATGATGGCAGTTTGTGCCATCCTTCCCCCCGCGGGCAGAGTGTCCGCCTCTTTGGTCCCGGGGGGCATGGCTCGTTGCCTTGAACCGCCCCTGGAGGCTATCGTTCCAGCAGGGGTGGGGGCCCCTCTCCCCCTCTTGATCCCTCCCCCATAAATGCGATAGGTCAGCATGGGTGAACTGAAGATCGAGCGGTGTTTACAGTCGAGCCCATCGCTCTCACATGTGTCCCGTTATGCTATGGCGCTATGAGGAGACATACCGTATCGCATGCGGGTATGAAGGGTATCCCTTGCTGCGATCGATCCGTGCAGAGGAGAGCAGAAGATCAATTCGGATACCTCCCGGATTGGGGCCATCGGACAGTGACATTATTAGCCGCAGACCCGCAGATACATTAAGACAGGACGCTGCATCGGGCTGGTTCACCAGCCCTCCGGGCACCGTTCAGGGGGGGATGCACTATAAACGCCCGCGGGATATCGGAGGATACGGCCGTGCGTGAGACAGACGGCATGAGCGGAAGCGGCAGCCCGGCGGCACCGCCCATCCCCGAGCTCCTCGCTCCCGCGGGATCTCCCGAGGCGCTGCGGGCGGCTGTCGCCGCCGGAGCGGATGCGGTCTACCTGGGCGGCAGGATCTTCTCAGCCCGCCAGTTCGCAGCCAACTTCAGCGACGTGGAGCTCGCCGAGGCGGTCCGGTACGCCCACGCCCACGGTGTGCGGGTTTACGCCGCCGTGAACACGCTCATCCTGGACGAGGAGCTCGGCGAAGCGCTCCGCTACCTCCTCCGCCTCTACGGATGGGGCGTGGATGCGGTGCTCGTCCAGGATCTCGGGCTCGCCGCGCTGGCGCGGACGGTCATTCCCCGCCTCCCCCTGCACGCCTCCACCCAGATGACCATCCACAACCGCGAAGGTGCGGAGTGGGCGGCCCGCATGGGATTCGCCCGAACGGTCCTGGCGCGGGAGCTGCCCGCCGACGAGATCCGTGAGATCGCCCGCGCGATCCCGGCGGAGAGGATGGGGCTGGAGGTCTTCATCCACGGCGCCCTCTGCTACTGCTACTCCGGGCAGTGCCTCCTCTCTTCGGTCATCGGCGGGAGGAGCGGGAACCGCGGCATGTGCGCCCAGCCCTGCCGGAAGCCCTACACCCTCCTGCGGGGAGCGCAGGATATCTACGGCCGCCCCACCAACCAGGCTCCCGTCGCGCTGCAGGACCGCTACCTCCTCTCGACGCGGGATCTGGAGGTCTACCCCCAGCTCGACAAGATCGTCGAGCTCGGCGTCGTCGCCCTCAAGATCGAGGGACGGATGAGGTCCCCCGAGTACGTGGCCGTCGCCGTGGACATCTACCGCAGAGCGCTCCAGGCGATCGCCGAAGGCCGCTTCGAGCCCTCCGCCGAAGACGAGCGGGACCTGGCGCTGGCGTTCAACCGCGGCTTCAGCGGCGGCTACATCCTGCAGGACACCGTCATGGGGAGGGAGCGGCCGGACAACCGCGGGCTCCATGCCGGGCGGGTGGCGGCCGTCGACCGCTCCCGGCGGGAGATCGGACTCGAGCTGATCGGCGGCGGCATCCGCCCGGAGCGGGGCGACGGGATCGAGGTCGTCCTGAATGGTGGCGGGGGCGGGGGCATCGGCATCGTGCTGCGGAGGGATCCCGTGGAACGGGACGGCCTCCTCTGGCTTCCGATCAGGGGATCGGTGCGGGAGGGGGCCTGCGTCTCCATCACTCGCCGCGCCGATCTGGAGCGGCGGGCCGAGCGGATCGTTGCGGGTCCGGGCCGGAGGGCGCCCCTCCCGATCGATCTGGCGGTGGAGTGGGAGGCGGACGGCACCCCGCTGCTCATCGGCACCTTTACCGGGCCCCGCGGGACGATCGAGGTGCGGCACCGGGGCCACTTCCGCATGGAGCCCGCGGTCAGCCGACCCCTGACCAAAGAGGACGTCAGATCGCACCTGCAGCGCACCGGCGGAACGGGGTTCGCGTTCCGCACGATCACAGTCCGGCATCTCCCTGGCCTCTTCGCCACACCGGGAGACCTGAACCGCCTCCGCCGGGATTTCCTGGAGAAGGCGCGGGAGGCTCTCGTCGCCGCCTGCCTGCCGGACCCATACGAGGTGTCGGCCGCGAAGGTGCGGCTGGACGCGGCCGTCTCCGCTCTCTCCCGAAAGCCGGAGCAGGGAAGAGCGGGCAGGGCGCCCTCCATCGCCTGCTACGTGGACACCCCGGCGTCCGTACAGGCAGCGATCGAGGGCGGGTGCCGCCGCATCTACCTGGAGCCCCGCCTCCCCGCCCCGTGCTCGGGAGGGGCGCGGGCTCCGCCTGCGCAGCCTGCGCCGGACGCCGATTCCCTCCTGGCCGCGCTCGGGGAGGCGGCAGAGTCTGCAGCCCGCGCCGGCGCCACGCTATTCTGGAAGTGGCCCCGCATCGCGCGCCGCCGCTTCCTGGACACGGCGCTGCCCCTGATCCCCGTGGCATACGGGCGGGGGGTGTACGGGGTGATGGTGGAGGGGCACGGGCTCGCCCAGGCGGTACGGGAGGCCGGGCCCGGGATGGCCGTATGCGGCGGGGCGGGGCTGAACATCTGGAACCACCGCACGGTCCTGGCGCTCGCGCCGCCGCTGGAGCGCCTGACGCTCTCGCCGGAGCTCTCCGCCGATTCGCTCGCAGTCCTCGTTCAGAGGGCGAGCCAGGCGGCAGGCGCGCCCGCTCTCGAGATCCTGGTGCAGGGGAACCTTGAGGCGATGATCGCGGAGGACTGCCTGCCCTGCACGGCAGGCGCGGTGGAGAGGGCGGGAGGAGAAGCCTGGACCCTTCGCGACGAGCGGAATCGGGAGTTCCCCCTCCTCCTGGATACCGAGTGCCGCACGCGCATCCTCAACGCCGTCGAACTCTGCCTGATCGATCACATGCCCGCGCTCTTCTCCATCGGGCTTGACGGGATCGCCATCGATGCGCGGGGGCGCTCTCCGCGGTACGTCCGCGAGATGACCGCTCTCTACCGAAAGGCAGTTGATGCGGCAGAGAGAAGGGATCATGGCTGGAAGCAGGAGCTCGCCCGCCTCAAAGAGGAGGCGAAACGGATGTCGCTCGGCGGCATCACGGCGGGGCACTTCCTGCGGGGCCTCAAACGGTGAGGTGCATGCAGATCGTCGTATCGCTCCAGAACCCGGAGGATATCGCAGAGGCAGAGCGGCTCGGCGCGGACCTGATCGAGCTGCGGCTGGACCTGATGACGGCGGAAGGGCTGTCGCGGGATCGTCTCCTGGCGGCGAGGGCGCCTCGCATCCTGACGCTCCGCTCCGTCACGGAGGGCGGGCGCTTCGGAGGCAGTCCGGCAGACTGGTTCTCGGCGATCGCCCCCCTGGCCGCGGGAGCGGACTACGTCGATGTGGAGAGGCGGTTTTCGGAGCATGCCGCGGCTATCCGGGACATGGGAAGCCGGATCGTCGCCTCCTGCCACCGCAGGGACATGCCGTCCCCCGGAGAGCTCCGTGAGATCGAGGAGAGCCTGCGGTCCTACGGCGACATCCCCAAGATCGTGGTCAGCCCCAGGAGCGAACGGGACGTGCTCGACCTCCTCTCGTTCACGCTCTCGGCGGAGAAGCCCATCTGCACAGGAGTGATGGGGGCGCGGTACTCCTTCGCACGGGCGATCCTTCCCCTCTTCGGGTCGGCGTGGGCGTACTGCCATATGGGGGCACCGACCGCCTCCGGACAGTTCCACATCCGAGAGATGAAGGAGCTCGCCTCCCTGCTCGAGAGGCGGTAGGAGCCGTTACCCGCACTCCCCGCCGCTCCCGTACGCCGCCCGCACCTTCTCCGCCGCCGCACCGGAGACCTTCTCCCGCAGGACGTCCAGGAGCGCCTCCACATCCTCCGGCGGCATGCAGCCGAGGTTCTCGGAGCCGTCCCCGATCGCCCCGGCGAGGTACTCCAGCTGGGCGGGCGACAGCCGGCGGAGGCGTTCGGCAAAGTCGTGCTCGTCGCGGGCGAAGTGCCGGGACACCGGGGGGAGGACGTTGTGGAACTCCACCTGTGCGCCCATGGAGATCAGTTCCTCCACCTCCGGGGCCAGTATTCCCAGGATCCGATAGTTCCCTCGCCATGTCTCCCATTCTCCGGGTGCGGGACGGGGATTTTAATTTTTGGAATCTCGCTGCGGGATCGCGGCAGAGCCGCGCGGCGGATTCGGTTCCGCATCGATCCCGGATCTCCCGGGACAATGCCTGGCCGCCATGTTCCGATGTGAGATGCCCTGGACGTCCTCGGTTGCGATACGGAATCGCGGGGGGATGGCCGCACGGCAGCGAATCCGGAGAGATCGATGCCAGTTCCTTCCGGGAGAATGCCGTCTTGCAGGCACCATGCAGGTATGAGACGGGACCGAGGGAGCAATCCGGAGGCCGGCCCGACTTCGAGAAGGGACGGCGTCTGCATACCCATCCCGCAGGTTCCGGTGCGCGGCTGACATCGTCTCCCGACCGGCATGCGTACCATCCCTCACATCCTCCAGAAGGTATCATGGCGGCAGGCGATCTCTGTCGGCTGCGGCCGGACGGGAAAAGAAAACGGTGTCGGAAAAGAGGGATATTACGGGCTCATCCGCACGATCCGCACGGCGACCACCTCGGGTTCCCCTCCGCTCACGGGGTTGGCGATGGTCAGGCGGGTCTGCCGGTCCAGGCTCACGACATCCCCGCCCACATCGGTCAGCCGTTCGCGGGCAAAAGGTTCCGGCAGCATCTGGATCTTCGCGGATGGATCCGCGGGGAGGATGGAGATGAGATACTTCCCGGCGGTCAGGTCGAACCATGTGGCCGCTCCCGACGCCAGGGTGAGCACCAGGTCGAAGAGCACGCTCCCCTGCGCGGGCAGGATATCGGAGAAGGGTGATGCACTGGACTTTCGGAGGGCGTTGCGGCATGCTAGCGTGCAGATTCCGCAGGCGGTGAGTGTGAGGACGCGGGCATCCATATGGATCATAATTATGACAATTACTATTTATTTATTATTAAATATCTTTTT
>FWPV01005117.1_pt1 | contig 26584 bp, 23 predicted proteins | sample 2228371 | NCBI WGS metagenome assembly FWPV01 (sample SAMEA103939776, study PRJEB20133) | metagenome
CCGGCACGGACAAGGCCATCGCCACCGGCAAGCGGCAGTATTTCCGGCGCAAGAAAGTCGACCGGATCTGCCTGGAAAAGATCGATTACATCGACTATAAAGACGTCAAACTGCTGTCCCAATTCCTCACCGAGCGGGGCAAGATCATTCCGCGCCGCATCTCTGGGCTGAACGCGCAGAACCAGCGGCGGATCACGGAGGCGATCAAGATCGCCCGCACGATGGCGCTGCTGCCGTTCGTGGGAACGGTGGAGAAGGAGAAGTGAGCGATGGAAGTGATCCTTCGTGAAGACATCGAGAAACTCGGCTCGCGCGGCCAGGTCGTGAAAGTGGCCGACGGCTTTGCGCGGAATTTCCTCCTGCCGCGGCGGCTGGCCGTTCCGGCGACGGAAGCCAACAAAAAGATCGTCGAGCAGGAGCGGCAGGCGGCGCTGCGGCGCGAGGCGAAGGAGAAGGCGGCTGCCGAGGAGCTGGCCAAGATGCTCGCGTCGGTGACGCTGACGACGGTGCAGAAAGCCGGCGAGGCGGATCAGCTGTTCGGCTCCGTGACGGCCAAGGACATCGCAGACCTGCTCGAGAAGCAGGGCTACACGATCGACCGGAAGAAGATCGTGCTCGAGCACCCGATCAAGACGCTGGGCGAGCACAAGGTGACGCTGAAGCTGCACCGGGAAGTCTCCGTGGAGATTCCGGTGATCGTCAACAAGGAAGAGAGCGAGTAGTTTCTGCGAGCCTCATCCACACCCGGGGCGGCGCCGGAGCGCCGCCTCAATTTTTTCCGCCATGCCGATTTTTCCTGAACAGTACGACCAGACGCCGGCGCTTGAACTGCTGAGGCAGGCCGAACAGGGCCGGATCGGATTCGACCAGCGGCTGCTGCGGTCGCTGCTGGCGCGGCCGCAGGAGACGCTGGACGCGCTGGAGGAGTTCGCCCGTTCGGCGGACGAAGAGGCGGTGGCGGATCTGACCGAGCAGATCTTCGATCTCTACCGGGCGTTCCGCTCGCCGCGGGCGCTGCCGTTCTACATCGAGCTTCTGAAGAACAGCCGGGAAGGTGTGCCGGACGCTCTGGTGGAGGCGTTCGCCGAGCTGGGCGAGGCGGCGGTCGAGCCGCTGCTGGAAGCGTACGAAGAAGCGCCGGAGGACGACAGGCCGGACGTGCTGTTCGTGCTGGCGTCGCTCGGAGTGGCGCACCCGCGGCTGCGGGAGCTGATCCGCGGCGCGATCGAGGCCGATCCCTACGAGGGAGCGCTGTGCGCTTCTCTGTGCGGAGATCCGGAGCTGCTGCCGGCGCTGCGCGAGGCGCTGGAGCGGCTTCCCGCGGAAGGGCGCCACACGCACGAGCGGAAGGCGCTGACGGAGGCGATCGAGGAGATCGAGGCGGGACGCGAGCGGGAGGCGCCGGAGCCGTTCGACATCCTGAGCCTGTATCCGGAAGAGGCGCCGCCGCTGTTCGATTTTCTCGCTCCCGAGGAGGTGCTCGAGTATCTGGACCACCCGGACGCCGCATACCGCGCGCGGGCGGCGGCGAGCTTCGCCGACACCGAAATCAGCGGCGCGGTGCGGGACCGGCTGATCGAGTGCGCGCGGAAGGACTCCGACGCAGCCGTGCGCGGAGCGGCGCTGCGGGGGCTGGGAACGCGGGCGGAAGAGCCCGCCGTTAGCGCGCTTCTGCAGGAGGTGCTGCGCGACAGGAGCCGTCCGCCCGAGGAGTGGACCGGAGCGCTGACGGCGCTCGCCGCGCCGGGCGCGGGGGAGGATTTCCACCGCGCGGTGCTCGACGCCTACGGGCGGGCGGAGACGCGCGCCGCGGCGGTGGAGGCGATGTGGCGGACGCGCGAACGGCGCTACCTGCGGCAGATCGCGGCGGCGCTGCGCGATCCCGACCCGGCGGTGGCGCGCGAGGCCATTCACGCCGTGGGCGCGCTGCCCGCCGAAGATCTCGCCATCGAGCTCGTGCCGTTTTTCCAGAACGAGGAGCTGCGGGAGGCGGCGCTGTTCAGCTACGCGCTCGCCGTGCGGCACGAGACGACGCCGAAGAGCGTGCGGCGGCTGTTCGAGAAGATCGCCGAACGCGCCGGCGGACTGTCGGACAGCGAGGAAGAAGACGTGGCGCGCGCGCTGGACATGCGCCTGGAGCGGGAAGGCTACAGGCGGATGTTCTTCCCCGAGGACGAAGACGAGGGGGACCTGGAGCCGCTGAGTCCCGAGCCGGCGCGGAGCGAAAAGACGGGCCGCAACGACCCGTGCCCTTGCGGCAGCGGGAAGAAGTACAAGAAGTGCTGCGGGAAGCCGGAGTAGTCAAACAAATCCGGCATCTTCTGTTGAAACCCCGCGCCGTGCAGTTTCGCCCGGAAATCGACCGTGTTTCCGCCGCGAACGCGGGATCGTGATCCCCGGTCCGGCGGTGCAGAGCCTGCAGGATTTGTGCGAAGCGCTAATCCCAGAAAAGCTCGACCAGGTGCGTCTCGTCCGGTTCCCGCGATGGACGTGCGACGACGGTTTCGTTCCGGAGGGTGATTCTGGCGGGTCCATCACCGAGGGTGAGAGTCACGGCGTCGCTGGAAGGAACGCCCTCGGGAAGCTCGCTGACAGGCTGTCCGTTGACCATCAGCGGGTCGCGTCCACGGGAGAAATAGCCGCGGGGTCTGCGGACGATGAGCCGGCCGGGCTGGCCTGAGGAAGCGGGAACAAAACGGAAGTTCAGCAGAGAAGAGGATCGGAGCAGCCCGCTGAGGAAATACGAGACGCGCCGCCCATCTTTTTCAAGAGCGAATTCGTAGCTGAGATCCGGACTCGCCGTCCACGGCCCCCACTGGCCAGAGGAGTCCGTCGTGTGATCGTAAAGCGCCGCCCCGGAGCGCTCCCCCGTGGACGGGTCGACGGCGAAAATGCGGAGGCGGACGCCGCCCAGGGGGCGGTTCGTTGGGGCGCCGTTCTCAAACCCGGTGACTACGCCAGAAAAGACGGGCCGCATTTCAGGCTCCACCTGCAAGCGTTCGGGATCTCTCCCGACAAGGAAGCGGAACATCGCAGCGAAGGCGCTGGGGTGGAATGCGACTTCACGATGATCGAGACCCGGCAGCACCAGGTTTTCAGCGCCGTCGAGCGCCGGGCTGTCATAACCGACGGTCTGCTGGGCGTACTTGTCGAGCCGGTCGCTGCGCAATGTGAGAAACCGGACTCCCGGGACAACCTCCGAGCCTGCGTTCAGCTGTCTGAGGAACGGGCCATTCGCATTAAACTCCGAATCAAAGCTTTCTTCGAGCCGGAAAGCGCCGTGATTGGGAGCGCCGCACAGGATCGCATGGCTGGATACCGCGGCGCCTCCGGCGTTTCTGAGATAGTTGCGAATGACCAGACCGCCACGGCTGCTGCCCACGAGAGCGACTTTCGATGCCCGGGTTTCGAGAAGAGAGCGGACGACAAACGCCGCCAGCTCGCTGGCCTGATCCACGGTTGAGGAACGGAACGGTTCCGGACGGGAGTCCAGCCGACGCGCGACGGGATCGGTGAACCGGACAGCCCGCAGCAGGTGGCGCGGATAACCGTTCGATTCAAAGAGCCAGATGGTGGGGATCCACCTGGAGCTGTCGTCGCCATTGCCGTGGACAAAGACGACCGGCGGCAGGCTCTGTCCGTACAGCGGGACAAGACAGGCGAGAAAGAGCCATCTGCGCAGCATAGGCGGTTCGGGTCAGAAGATCAGCTTCAGTGCGAACTGGAACTGGCGCGCCGGGTAGGTGCCCGTTATGACCCCGAAGTTGGCGGACGAGATGTTGGCATTCGGAGCCTGGAAATTCGCCTTGTTGAAAGCATTGAAACCTTCAGCGCGGAATTGGAGCCGGAATTGTTCGCTGAGCGAAAAAGTCTTTGCCAGTCCCAAATCGACCTGATAGAAGGCGAATCCGCGGAGGATGTTCCGTCCCGCGTTGCCGAAAGGCTCGTAGTAGGGCGGGATGACGACGTTGCTGCGGTTCAGGTAGGAGCTCACGGTGCGCTGATTTTTCGGCATCAGGGGATCGCCGATCAGGTTGGGGCGGAAAATGTTGAAGCCGAGCAGAGTGAGGAAGGGCGCCACCTGGCTGCGGGCGTCGGCGGTGTAGGTCATGTTGAAGGGCTCGCCGGTGCGCATGTTGATGATCGAGCTGATCTGCCAGCCGCCAAGCAGAAGATTGGCTCCGCGCGGGATTCCATTCAGGAACCGCCGCCCGCGTCCGAAGGGGAGCTCGTAGACAACGCTCGTGATGTTGTTGAACTTCCGGTCGTAATTGGAGATGCCGTAATCGGCACCTGGATCGTAAATGTTCTGAAAGCTGGTGCCGTTGCCGTTGTTGCTGTCGAAGGCCTGGCTGGAGTTGTCGAGGGCTTTGCCCCAGGTGAAGCTGTTGAGGAAATAGAAACCCGAGTCGCTGCGCTTTTCCACCCGCGTCTGAAGGCCGTGATAATTGGACAATCCGTTGGCGAGCGTGCCGGAGATGTTCGAGTAGGACTGGTTGGGCCGGCGCAGCTCGACGTTCAGGTTTTCGCCGATGCGGTTGGGCCTGGCCTGGTTGAGGTCGTTGATCGTGGCGAGGTTCCGCGCCCGGTTGCCCACGTAGCCGATGTCAACGAGCCAGCCCCATGGCAGTTCGCGCTGGATGGAGGCGAACCAGCTCTGCACGCGGCCCCAGGGCAGGTTGGGATCCACGTGCTGGACCGTGCTCTGCCTGGGATTGAAGTTCGCGGGCGAGGTGAAACCCTCGGGGAAGCCCTGCTGCGTGGTGAGAAAGCCGGGCTGGCCGGGTGTCTGGGCGCGGCTGGCAAGAACGAAGTGGGGCGCGTTGTAGGCCAGGTAGCTGGTGCCGGTGCGGTTGAACGTGTTGAAGCCCTCGCCGTAACCGCTTCGCCACACGGTCCTGGGCGTCAGGGTGTAGGCGAGACCGATGCGCGGGGCCAGGTTGTTGGTGTCGAGGTTGACCCTGGCGCGGTCGAAGATCGATCCGGGCTTCGCGCTGATGATCGTGTTGGTGACAAAATCATAGTTCGACAGCCGGTTGTCGCGCTCATAAAAGGGCGTGGTGAGCTCGTAGCGGAGACCCAGGTTGAGCGTCAGCCTGGGATGAACCCGCCAGTCGTCCTGGATGTAGACGAAGACGGACTGCTGGCGGTGGTGGACGATGTCTGCGTTCACCAGCTGGAAGGTGTTGCGGGCGCCAAAGAAGAAATCGGCCAGGCTGTAAAGCCGCTGAGTGGCAGCGGTGGGGGTCACTCCAGGCGGGGCGCTGAAGAGGCCCTGGTAGGTGTTGCGGCCGATCATGGGACTGACGTCGAGCGCTTCGACTCCCAGCCACTGATACTCCCAGCCGGTCTTCCAGGTGTGGCGGCCGGTGATGCGGGAAAAGTTCACTTTGGGGTTCCAGAGCTGCGGATGCTGGTATTGGGGGTTGGTCGCCTGCCGGCCCAGGGTGGTGAAGCCGGTCATCACCTCGGACGTGATGCCGCCGGTGTAGCGGCGGTCGGTGGGCAGGCCGGGAATGCCGAACATCTCCTGCATGCTGGGGCCGCCGGCCAGGGGAGGATTCTTGCCTGCCTCGGACTTCGAGTATCCGAAGCGGACCTCCAGGATGGAAGAAGCGCTGAAAGACCAGGTAAGGCCTGCAGCGAATGATGTGAGGGGCACAAACTGGAAGCCGTTCCCGTTGCCGCCCGCCAGTCCGGGAACCGTACCCGGGTCGAAGACGTCAAAACGGCTCTTGCTGAAGCGGAAAAACGAGCGGACGCGGTCGGAAAAATGGTGATCGAATTTCGCGTCGCCCTTGTCGCGGCTGTCGGTGATGCGGCGCAGCGTCTGCAGGTTGTTGGCGATTCCCGGAAGGTTGTTTTCCGGCAGGGCGTCCATCACGGCGCGCGCGTACGGGATCATGTCGCTGCGCGGAACTACGCCATTCGGGTACATCTGGCCCGTCAGTGGATTGCGGACCGGAATACCGAGGATGCCGTTACGCTCGGAAGCATTCGGCAGGGTGGCGAAGGCCACGGAGGAGCTGACTTCGCGGTAGCCCTCGTAATCCACGAAAAAGAACGTGCGATTTTTCCTGACCGGGCCGCCGAGAACGAACCCGAACTGGTTCTGATTCAGCTGCGGCCTTCCGGTGGCGGGCCGGAAAAAGCCAACCGCATTCAGCTGCGTGTTGCGGAAAAAGTGCCAGACGGAGCCGTGGACTTCGTTTGTGCCGCTGCGCAGGCTGGCGTTGACCGTCGCGCCGCCGCCGCGGCCGAGTTCTGCGCTCGTGTTGACCGTGATGACACGGAATTCGGCCAGGGCGTCGGGAGGCGGCTGCACGACCTGGTTGGAGAAGCCCTGATTGGAAGTGCCGAAGTAATTGTTGTCCAGGCCGTCGAGAAGGAAGTTGTTGGCGGTGCTGCGCAGGCCGTTGACGCTGAAGCTGGCCTCGCGCTGGGAGGAGCCGATCCCCGAGCTGGGGGTGCGGACAATGCCCGCGCTGAGATAAATCAGCTCCGAGTAGGCTCTTCCGTTCAAAGGCAGCTCCCGAACCTGTGCGGCGGCGATGGTCTGGCCGCGGGAGGAGGAGTCGGTTTCCAGCAACGGAATCTCCGCCGCAACTTCGACGATGGTGCTGACCGATTCAAGCTCAATCCGGAAATCCACGCGCTGGCGGGAGCCAATGTTCAGGTCGAATTCCTGGCTTTCCTGGCGGCGGAAGCCCGACTGTTCCACCGCCACGCGGTAGCGTCCGATGGGGACAGACAGGAACTCGTAGGCGCCAGACTCATCACTGCGTGCAGTAAAACGAATGCCCTTCCGAACTTCAAGCAGAGTGAGAGACGCACCGGCGACCGGGGCGCGCGAGGCGTCGTAGACGGTGCCCAGCACGGCAGCGGTATCGAACTGGGCGAAAAGACTGAGAGCGCCGCTGAGAGGCAGAACAAACAGACGAACGGATCGCATCACCATGACAAAACAAAAGGGTAATGAGCGGCCGTTAAAGAAGAATGAATGCATAGCGAAGGATCCGTAACCATTCCGGCTTCGGAATTTCACGAATGGAGCCGGAAAATTCTGATCCAGGCCAGAGCCGAGGGATGCTGAGGGCAGACGGCTAACCCCGAAATCGGATTTCCATGGCGGGCTCTGCGGACATGCCGTCTTCCGGGAATCAACAGCTGACCGGGACGCGAGGGCGCCGGTTCCTGTCTGTGCCGGCGCTGTTGCCGCCCGCGGCGCAGGAAAACGCCGCCCGCCGCCTGTCTCGCCGAGGCTGGCGATACGCGGGAGCGTCGCAGCGCCCGAACACCGGTGGGGCGGGGCTGCTTTCCGGCGCAGAGGCCGAAAGCGGGCCCTCCCGTGACGCCTCAGGAGGAAGTGCAAGAAGAGCCGGGGGCAGGCGGAGCGATCAAACAAATCTGAACCGTTTTGTTTGATCCTCAATTCATCCCTCCGACACGCGGGTTTCATCTGGAGCGGCGAGTCTGGAGGCGATGGGAAGCACGCAGATCCACTACGAATGGCGGGAGGAGTGGAGGCGCGGCGGGGCGCGGACGGGCGTGTCGCTGCACAGCCATACGTCGTGCTCGAGGGAGCCGCTGGACTTCATTCCGCGCTGCCGGGAGGCGTGCCCGTGGCTGGGTCCGATGCTGGACCGGTACGAGGCGCGCTACCGCCGCGCGCACGGGCGCGAGCTCGACTATGCGTCGGCGTGGTGGACGCCGCCGCTGGGACCGCGCGAGGCGCTGCGCGTGGAGCGGGAGCAGATCGAGCGGCTGGGGCTGAGGGCGCTGGTTTCCATCACCGACCATGATTCGATCGAAGCGCCGCTGGCGCTGCGGCTGCTGCCCGAGGGCGGCGACGCGCCCGTGAGCCTGGAGTGGACGGTTCCCTGGCGCGGCACGGTGTTTCATCTGGGCGTGCACAACGTGCCGCCGGGACAGGCGCGGCTGCTCGAGCGGGAGATGGCGGCGTACACGGCGGCGCCGCAGGCGGCGCTGCTCGAGGCGCTGCTGGAAGAGATCAGCACATACCGGCAGGCGCTGCTCGTGTTCAACCATCCTTACTGGGACGAGAAGGGGAACGGGGCGCATTATCACGCGGCGATGGCGGAGCAGTTTCTGGCGCGTTACAGGCGGTGGATTCACGCGCTGGAGCTGAACGGGCTGCGGCCGTGGAAGGAGAATCTCCGCACGCTCGATCTGGCGGCGCGGTACCGCGTGCCGTGCGTGTCCGGGGGCGACCGGCACGGCTGCGAGCCGAATGCGCTGCTCAATCTGACACGGGCGGGGGACTTCGGCAGTTTCGCGGAGGAATTGCGGGGCGGCGAGGCGAGCACGGTTCTGGTGATGAGGCAGTACCGCGAGCCGATGCTCGGGCGGATCCTGTCGGCGGTGTGCGACGTGATGCGGGACAACCGCGAGCACAGCTACGGGTGGGTGAAGTGGAGCGACCGGGTGTTTTTCCGGACCGCGACGGGGGAAGTGAAGGCGCTGTCGGAGGCGTTCGCGGAGGGCAGGGAGCCGTCGCTGATCCGGATGTTCGTGTTTCTGGCGCGGGCGGCGGAGTCGCGCGGGGTGCGCTTCGCGGTGCGGCAGATGTTCGGGGAAGCGGAGGAGTTCGCATGAGCGCCGCGCCGAGGGTGGCATTGTTCGCAGACAGCCTGCTGGAAGTGAACGGCGTCGCGCTGACGTGCCGGAAGCTGGAAGAGCACGCGCAGCGGAAAGGGCTGCCGCTGCTGACGGTGCATGCGGGACCGGAGACGCGGTTTTCGGAGGAGGAGGGGCGGAAGAGGCTGTCGCTGAAGACGAGCCCGGTGCACGCAAGCCTGGAGAACGACCTGAAATTCGACTGGCTGTTCGCGCGGCATGCGGGGCGGGTGATCGAGGCGCTGCGGGCGTATCAGGCGGAGCTGGTGCATGTCACGGGTCCGAATCACACGGGGTTTCTGGGCAGCATCGCGGCGTGGCGGCTGAAGCTGCCGGTGGTGATGAGCTGGCACACGAACGTGCACGAGTACGCGGCGTGCCGGCTTCCGGGCGCGGCGCCTGCGTGGCTGAGGAGGTTCGCGCTGCGGGCGAGCTGGGCGGGGCTGGCGCTGTATTACCGGCAGGCGCGGGTGATTCTGGCGCCCAACCAGGAGATTGCGGGCGCTCTGGAGAGGGCGGCGGGGAAGCCGGTGCGGCTGATGCCGCGCGGGGTGGACTGCGAGTTTTTCCACCCGCGGAGGCGGAGCCGCACGGATGGAACATTTCTGGCCGGATATGTTGGACGGCTGTCGCCGGAGAAGTCCGTGAGGCGGCTGGCGGAAGTGGCGCGCGCGCTGAAGCAGGCGGGCATCGCAGATTTCCGGATCGAGATCATCGGGGGCGGGTCGGAGCAGGACTGGCTGCGGGAGAACGTGGCGAACGCCCGGCTGGCGGGCGTGCTGAGGGGCGAGGAGCTGGCGCAGGCGTACGCGAACCTGGACGTGTTCGTGTTCCCGAGCGAGACGGACACGTACGGGAACGTGGTGCAGGAAGCGATGGCGTCGGGAGTTCCGTGCGTGGTCATGAGCCGGGGCGGACCGGCATCGATCGTGACGGACGGCGTGACGGGGAGGGTTTGCCGGACGACGGAGGAGATGGCGGCGGCGGTTGTGGAGCTGGCGCAGCGGCCGGAGATCCGGCGGCGGCTGGGAGAAGCGGCGCGGCGGGCGGCGGAGAAGCGCACATGGGAGGCGGCGGGCGAAATCGTGTGGAGCGCCTACGGAGAGGCGCTGGCGCAGAAGGCGGCGGTGCGGGCGGAGGCGCGCTGCGTGGCGTGAACCCGATCTGGAACTGGAAGACGGCGCTGAACAGCGGGCTGTACCGCGGGATTCCGTTCGCCATCGCCACGTGGAGGAGCGGGGCGGGGGAGATGGCGGCGGGAGCGGCGACGCAGTTCCTGCTGTTTGCGGCGCTGGCGGGGGCGACGGGCGCGCTGGCGGAGCGGCTGCGGTTCCATCAGCCGAAGTGGCGCGCGGCGGCGGTGCTGATGGTGTGCGTGCCGCTGACCGTGCACCTGATCGAATGGATGGTTCATGAAACGCTGAATCCGGGCGGGCGGCGGGCTGGGATTTTCGTGTCGTGGGCGCAATCGGCGCTGTCGATGGGGACGCAGTGGCTGCTGATGCGGAAGGGGCTGTTTCTGGCGGGCGAGGGCGGTCAGCCGTACTGGCGGGATTTTCTGCTGTTGCCGGGGGTGGTGCGGGAACTCTGCTGCCGGGCGCTGAAACGGTAGAATTGTCTGTCATGCGATGGCTGGCGTTGTGGCTGCTGTCGGTTCCGGCGCTGACAGCGCAGGAGAGGACGGCGGAATGGGCGAAGAAGGTGGTGGACGACGCCCTGCAGGCGCTGGGCGGCGAGCGGTTTCTGGCGATGCGCGACCGGGTGGAGGAGGGGCGGAGCTACGCGTTTTACCGCGAGGATCTGTCGGGGATGAGCCGGGTGAAATTCTACATCCGGTACCTGACGGCGCCGGAGCCGATGCAGGCGGATTTCATCGGGCAGCGGGAGAGGCGCGCGTTCGGCAAGAACGAAGATGTCTACATCATCTTCAACGAAGACGGCGGCTGGGAGGTGACCTACCGCGGCGCCAAGCCAATGGGCGAGGCGCTGTACGAGTCTTTCAAGGAGACGCTGCTGCACAACGTCCTGCATACGCTCCGCGTGCGGCTGAAGGAGCCGGGCATGGCGTTCGATCCGATCGGAACGGACATCGTGGACCGGCAGCCGTGCAACGTGGTGCGGATCGTGGACGGGGCGAACCGGCAGACGACGGTGTGGTTTCATCAGTCGACGAAGCTGCCGGTGCGGCAGCAGTGGGAGCGGCGCGATCCGAAGCTGAAGTTCCGGATCGAGGAGGTGACGATCTTCGACAAATACCGGGACGTGGGCGGCGGGGTGATGTGGCCGTTCGTGGTGAGGCGGGAGCGGAACGGCGAACGGAATTTCGAGATGTACGCCGATCAGGTGACGATCAACCGGGGGCTTGGGGACGAGCTGTTCACGCTGCCGGCGGGGCTGAAGATGCTGGATCCGAAAGGGAGCAACATCCGTCCGGGCAGGAAGTGACGGCGGAAGGTTTGACTCCTTCAGGCCCGAAACGGCACAATGGCGGTGGAAACTGGTCCCAGGCTCCGCCTGGCAGCAGGCCGGGGACCTGCGATGGAATCGGGAGCGGACATGCCATGAAGCGGAAACTGAAATTCACTCTCCTTCCCCTCCTGTTGCTGGCCGGCTGCGGCGGCGGGGGACCCGCGCATCAATCAACGGAAAAGTATTTTCTTGTCTGCGCCAATCCGAAAATTCCTTACTGGCAGGAAGCCGGGGCGGGATTTCTGGCCGCCGCCCGGGAACTGGGGGTCCAGGCGGAGGTTGCCGGACCTGAGACGTACGACGCGCAGGCGGAGCGCGAGGAATTCCGGCGGATTCTCGGCAAAAAACCGGCCGGAATTCTGATCAGCGCGGGCAATGCGGAGCTGCTCACGCCGGACATCAACAGCGCCGTGGAAAGCGGCATTCCGGTGGTCACGATCGACGCGGACGCGCCGCAGAGCAAGCGGCTGTTCTTCGTCGGCACGAACAACTACGAAGCGGGGCAGATGGGCGGACGGCTGCTGGTGAAGCTGCTGAACGGGAAAGGCTCGGTGGTGTTTTTCACGATCGCCGGACAGGAGAATGTGAAAGAGCGGCTGGACGGCTACCGGGCAGTGCTGGACGCCACGCCCGGAATCAAAGTGGTGGCGGTTCAGGACATGAAGGGGAATTCGAGCCTGGCGTTCGATCTGGCCAAGGAATACGTGGACAAGAAAATGGTGCCGGACGCGTTTGTGGCGCTGGAGTCCATGTCGGGGGCGGAAATCGCGGACGTGCTGGACCGGGCGAAGATCGACGGGAAGGTGATCGTGGCGATGGACGCGGCGCAGAGCACGCTGGAGTGGATCGAGAAGGGCAAGATCGCGGCGACGATCGCGCAGAAGCCGTACACGATGGGCTACTACGGACTGAAGGCGCTGGCGGACGTGGTGCTGCGGAAGCCGCCTTCGCTGACGGCGGATTTCCGCAACGATCCGCGGTCGCCGCTGCCGCTGTTCATCGACACGGGCACGCTGATGGTGGACAAGAGCAACCTGTCCACGGTGAAGCGCTGAGCGGGACCGGGGGCTGGACCGCGCTACGCTGAATGCATGATGGAATGGACGGCCGCGAGGCTGGCGCCCGGGCTGTATCTGTTCGCCGCGGCAGAGGGCGGGCTGCTGCGGCGGGCGGCTTTCGGCGATTCCGAAGAGCCGCCGCAGATGTTCCAGAGCTGGAGAAGGAACGACGGTGCGCCGGTGCTCGCGCAGGCGCGGCGGGAGCTGGAAGAATACGCCGCCGGGACGCGGCGGCGCTTTGAAGTTCCGTTCGAGCTGGAGGGCACGCACTTTCAGTGCAAAGTGTGGAAGGCGCTGTTCGAAATTCCTTACGGAGAAGTGAGATCCTACGGCGAGCTGGCGCGGACGCTGGGACGGTCTGGCGCTGCGCGAGCTGTCGGGGCGGCGGCTGGAAAAAATCCGTTGCCGGTGATCGTGCCCTGCCACCGGCTGATTGGCGCCGGGGGATCGTTGACGGGGTTTTCGGCGGGCTTGGCGATCAAGAGACGGCTGCTGGAGCTGGAGGGAGCGCTGGCGGACGGTTGACCGCGGCCACGGCGCGGCTCAGCGGCTGAAGGCGATCCATCCGCGGCGCGCGGCGGCGTGCAGCAGCGTGCCAGCCACCATGCCAATCACATAGCCGTAGGGAAGGAAGAGAGCGGCGAGGCCGACCAGAGCAGCGACGGCGAAGTCGCTTTTCTCCGGGCCAAGGTCGCGCACCAGGAGAAGGAGCGCGAGGCTTTCAAAGAGGAGGAGAATTCCGAGGACGGGCAGGGGGAAAATCTCGATGACTTTCTGGAAACCGCCGCTGAAAAAGAGCCCCAGAACCAGAAAAATCATGCCGTAAATCACGACGGAGCCGCCCGTGCGTCCGCCGAAGGCGTAGTGGCCGGCCATGCCGCCGGAGCCGTGGCAGGTGGGGGCGCCGCCGAGGAACGGATTGACGAGGTTCATGAGGGAATAGGTGAGGCCGATCTGGCGCACGGAGAGAGGCCGTTCCGGGAAGAGGTCCGAGGCGACCTGGCGGGTGGCGAGGACGGAGTTGGCGAGGGAGAGCGGGAGCTGGGGCAGGGCGAGCACGAGGAAGCCGGTCCAGATGTCCGTCCATGAGACGGCATGGAACTGCGGGAGGCGGAAGCCTGCGGCGCTGGCGAAATCCGCGCCGGAGAGCTTGAACGCGAACGCGTAGGCGAGACCGAGCGCGACGATGGCGGCGGCGGCAGGGAAGCGATGCTGCCGCATCAGGACGACCGTGAGCAGGAACCCTGCGGCGGCGAGGAGCCAACCCGCAGTGCCGTCCGAGCGGACATAGTCCTTGAGAGCGATGGAGGCGAGCTGGAGTCCGAGGCCAAACTGGATGCCGCGGACCACGGGCTTCGGCACGATGCGGGCGACCCAGGTGATGGCGCCGGAGAGCGAGAGGAGCAGCATGGCGGCGCCGATGGCGAGACCGCCGCCATAGAGCGTCGCGGCCGGGAGGTTCTGGGCGATGACGAGAGCGGCCATGGCCTTGAGAGGCTGCACGGGCATGGGCATGCGGTACCAGACGCCCGTGATGATCTGCATGAGGCCAAAGATGGCGAGGACGCTGGCGGAGTCGAGCCGGGCGGCGAGGATCATGCCGACCAGCAGAGGCAGGTCCGTGCCCATGTCGCCGAAGGCGCCCGACCATTCATGGCGGTCGAAGCGCAGGCGGGGCTTCGGGGCGGCGGAGACCGCTGGGGAAGGCGTCGAAGTCATGACACAGAAGGACGCCCGGGTACAGGGCGAAGCGGGATCGAAATACAAGAATAACAGGCTTGTTCCGGCAGGCGGAAATGATATTCTCGCTCCCAGAGAATGACGTCAGGAGAAGCGGATGCGGACCCCGCTGCAGGCCCTTGAGGCGGCGCCGGAAGAACTGACGCGCGGAAGGCTGAAGCGCATCGGCGAGGGCGTGGGGAAGGTGGTGTATGCGAGCGAGAACTGGGTGGTGAAGCGGGAGCGCGGGGCGAGCGAGATCATTGCGCTGATCCTGATCTGGCGGATGATGAAGCGGCTGGAGCGGTGGCTGCCGGAGCGGCTGACGAAGAGGTGGTTCGCGCACCCGTCGATGCCGCTGCGGGCGCTGCGGATGGCGCTGCAGGCTGTAGTGGCCGTGGTGCCGCGGGCGGTGTGGTTCAGCACGCACTGGGGGCGGGTGTGGCAAAAGTTCGTGCACCGCGACGTGCGCGGGGAGTATCTGGCGGTGAAGCATCTGTCGGGCACGTCGCTGGTGCCGGAGACGGTGACGTTTCCGCCGACGCTGGTGAAGGTGACGGGGTGGCCGGGGTGGCTGGTGGTGACGGAGGCGACGGAGCGCGTGGAGGAGACGCTGTACGACCGGCTGAAGAAGCTGGCGTCCGAGGGGAAGTGGAACGAAGTGGAGCGGTGGCTGGAGCGTCTGCTGGAGCTGCGGCGGGCGGGGTGGAGGCGCGGGGTGTTTTCGGTGGACGCGCACCTGAAGAATTTCGGGGTGATCCAGAGCCGCGTGGTGCTGATCGATTCAGGCGGGTTGACGGACCGCTGGGAGGACGTGGAGCGGCACCTGGCGTCGATGTCGAAGAACGGATCGGCAGTGCGGCAGTTCGGGCTGGAGGAGATTCTGGCGGGCGCGCCGGAGCTAGCGGAGCGCTTCGAGGCGCGGTGGCGCGAGCTCACGTCGCCCGAGTCGCTTCGGGATCTCTGGCCCGCGCGGACGGCGTGAAACGGCGTGGAGGGAGCGGCCGACCATGCCGGCTTCGTAGAGCAGATCATCCATGGGCGCGAGGCGGCGGATCTGGGCGGGCGAAACGAGGCGGATGTGAGAGAGACGGACGAGGTATTCGGGGATGTACCAGACGTCTTCCTCGCTGGCCATCCAATTGAGTGGGTCGAAGCGGGCGAGATGGACGGGGCGGGAATAGGCGCGGAGGGTTTTCTCGCCTTCCGGGTTGTAGTAGTGGGCGAAGTAGCTCATGACGAGCTCGCGCAGCGTGCGGTAGACGGGGTCGCGGAAGCGAAGGCCGGAGTAGCTGGACTTGGCCACGGCGCCCCAGCAGCGGCCTTCGCGGAAGACGGCGATGACGTGATCGTCGTCGCGCACGGCGGCGAGATCGACGATGAGGGGCGGGCGGCCGGCGAGGCGGAAGGCGGCGGCGGCCAGCAGGGCGCCCTCCAGGCAGTGGGCGCGGCGGTGGCGGAGCACGAGCCTGGGGGAGAAGCAGGTGTGCGGGTCCGTGCCGTGGTTGTAAGGCAGATCGTCGAGAAAGCGCTGGACGCGTTCCGGCGAGCCGAGGCGTTTGAGCTCCCGGATTTCTTTCGCTGACAGGCCCCAGGTTTCTGGCACGGCGTCCCTCCTGTCAGAAATCCGGCGCAGCAAAACCTTCGGTTTTGATGGAAATGACCTTCGCCGCCGCGGCGTATTTCGCGGTTTCCTTCTGGATGGCCGAGGCGTTGCCGACCAGGCAGAACTGGAGGTTGTCCGGGGTGAAATGGCGGCGGATGGCGGCGTTGACGGCATCGACCGTGAGGGCGTCGAGCTGCTGGAAAAAGCCGTCGATGTCGCTGCGGCCGAGTCCGAAGATCTCGAGTTCGGCCAGAATGGCGCAGAGCTGGTCGGCCGTTTCAAGCCGGTCCGTGGGGAAATTGCCCTTGATGTAATTGCGCGCCGAGTCGAGCTGTTCCTGGGAAATGCCTTTGCCGGCGAACTGGCGCAGGACGTCGAGGGCGAGATCGATGGCTTTCACCGTGGTTGCGGTGGGGGTGTAAGAGTTGATGACGATGGCGCCGGCGAGGCGGTCGAGATCCATGATGGAAGTGGCGCCGTAGGTGAGCCCGGCATTGACGCGGAGGGCGTCATTGAGCAGCGAAGTGAACCGTCCGCCGAACAGGGTGTTGGCGACGAGCAGGGGGATGCGGTCGGGATGGCGGCGGTGGATGCCGGGCATGCCGATGCGGAAATAGGTCTGGGTGGCGTCGGGCTTGTCGACGATCAGGAGGCGGGGACGGTCGAAGCGGGGGTCCTTCGGGGCGGGCGGCTGAAAAGCCTCGCCGGGAGGAAGGGCGCCGGCGATTTTCCGCGCCAGAGGGGCGAACTGCTTCGGATCGAAATCGCCGGAAGCGACGAAAATCAGGTTTCTGCCGGCAGCCATGCGGCGGTAATGCTTCTGGATTTCCTCCCTGTTGATGCGGGTGACGGAAGTTTCGTCCGGGCTGCCGGAGTGGCGGTAGGGATGGCCGGAGGGATAGAACAGCCCGTTGAAATAGGGGCCGACGGCGGCTGCAGGGTTGTCTTTGGCGGCGCGGACGCGGTCGGCGGTCTGCGCGAGAACCTTGCGGACTTCTTCCTCGGGAAACGCGGGCTGGGCGAGGATATCGCCGAAAATGGCCATGGCTTCCGGCGCGGTTTTCGACAGGAATTCGAGCGCAAACCAGGCTGACTGGCGGTTGCTGCCGGAAGAGAGGCTGGCGCCGAGGAAATCGAGGCCGAGATCGATCTGGGAGGCGGAGCGCCTGCCGGCGCCGCGGCGCATCATCTCGACCGTGACGGAGGTGATGCCGTTCAGACCGGCGGGCTCGCTTTCAGCGCCGCCGCGGAAGACGGCGCGGACGCTGACGAGCGGCACGTCGTGGCGGGGCAGCAGGATCAGCGGGGAGCAGTTGGGGAGCTGCTCGCGCGTGAATTCCGGGAGGCGGACCTGGGCGGAGACGGAGATGGAAGAGGCCATAAGGAGGATTCCGAGAGCGGTTTTCATTGCTTCACCTCGGCGCGCTGTTCAGGGATGAGAGTGGCGACGGTGCGGTTGCGCGGGGAAAAGATCTTCGCGGCGACGCGCTGGATGTCGGCGGCGGAGACCTTTTCAATCTGCGCGGGCGCCTGCAGGATCTGGCTCCAGCCGCCGTAGAAGACCTCGTAGCTGCCGAGCAGATTGGCCTTGCCCGAGATGGTCTTCAACTGGCGGTAGAAATCGGCGAGGATCTGGTTTTTCGCCTTCTGGAGCTCTTCGGCGGGCACGGGCTCTTTCGACAGCCGTTCCAGCTCTTCGTAGAGGGCTTTTTCGACGTCAGCCGGCTGCCTGCCGGAGCGCACCTGGAAGGTGAAGAGGAACTGTCCGGGGTCGAGCGAGGGCCGCACGCCGCCGCCGGCGCTGAGCACGAGCTGATCCTTCTCGACGAGCCGCTGATGGAGGCGCGAGCTGCGGCCGCCGGTGAGGAGGGTCTCGATGAGTTCGTACACGGGGAAGTCCGGGTCTTTGGCTGAGCCGATGTGGTAGCTGAGCATCAGCATGGGGAGATTGGCCGGGCGGTGGACTTCCACGCGGCGTTCGCCGAGCTGCGGGGGCTCGACGGTGCGCACGGGCGGCGGGGGATCCTGGCTGGGGATGGGCTCGAAGTACTTTCTGGCGAGCGGGAGGACCTCGGCGGGCGTGACGTCGCCGGAGACGACCACGACGCAGTTGTTCGGCGCGTAGCCCATGCGGTAGTGGGCCTTGAGGTCGTCCATCGTCCAGGCTTCGATGTCGGAAGCCCAGCCGATGACGGGCCACTGATACGGATGGGCGATGTAGGCCGTGGCGTTGAGCTGCTCGTACAAAGTGCCGAAGGGGTTGTTGTCGACCGAGGTGCGGCGTTCCGAGCTGACGACGCCGCGCTCGCTTTCGACGATTTTCGGATCGAAGGAGAGGTCGCGGATGCGGTCTGCCTCCATGTCGAACATCAGTTCGAGGGCGGAGCGGGGAAACCAGTCCGTGTAGACGGTGACGTCGCGGGTGGTGTAGGCGTTGTTGCGGCCGCCGGCTTTTTCCATCTGGATGTCGAACTGCTTGGGGCCGTATTTCTTCGCGCCGTTGAACATCATGTGCTCGAAGAAATGGCTGATGCCGGTGGCGCCGGGCCGCTCGTTGCGGGAGCCGACTTTGAAGAAAAGATAAAGGGCGACGTTCGGGACGTCGTGATCCTCGTGAATGAGGATTTTCATTCCGTTGGAGAGAGTGTGTTCGGTGACCTGGACCATCTGGGCGTGCATGGGGAAAACAGCGGCGAGCACAAGGCCTGCAAGGCGGCGCATAGCCACAATGTAGCAGGAAGGCGGCAAAGGCGCTTCAGGACGTGGCGGCGGGGAGGCTGAGTGTTTGCATTTTCTTTGCCGCCGCGAGGCCTTTCCGGCAGGCCGTGGTGGAATTCCGGGACCCGAATACCGGAAAGTCTGGATGGTTTCAGATCTGATTGTCCTGTACTCTGGCAGCGAGGTGTCGACTTTATGAGAATCCTGCCCATCCTGTTGCTGGTTGTTGTTCCGGCCGCGGTTGTGTCATGGCAGCCTCCCAAGCGCGACGCGAAGGCTGCCATGAAGGGCGTTGACGATGTGATCACGATGACGGGCGCCAAGCTCGGGGGCGTCAAACTGCCGCACAAGGCGCACGCAGATTACGCGGGCGGCAAGTGCGAGGCGTGCCACCACGAATCGCGTCCGGAGAAGCACGAAACGAAGGCGTATCAGGCGTGCCGCGACTGCCATACGCGCCCGCTGCCTGCGGGCGTGAAGACGACGAGGCAGCTGGCGTTCCATGCCTCGAATGCGCAGAAGGGCATCTGCATCGACTGCCACAAGGAGCAGAACGCGAAAGGGAAGAAGGCGCCGCTGAAGTGCGTCGAGTGTCATCAGAAGGAGCTGCGAGCCGGACGGGGAGGGGCGAACCATGTCCATGCATGGCATTGAACGGCGGGACTTCCTGCGCTGGGCGCTGGCGGCTGGCGCGGTGACGGAGTTCCACGAGGCGTTTCTGCCGAAACTGAAGGCGGCTGCGGCGGAGGCGGCGCGCGCGCATCCGGTGCTGTGGCTGCAGATTTCCGGCTGCAGCGGGTGCTCGATTTCGCTGCTGAACACGGTGCATCCGGCGGTGAAGAACCTGCTGCTCGACGAAGTGGTGCCGGGACAGCGGCTGGTGATGCATTTCCATCAGACGCTGATGGCGGGCAGCGGAGAGACGGCGATGTCAGCGCTGCGTGAAGCAGCCGAGGCGCACAAGGGCAGGTACGTGATGGTGTTCGAGGGGGCGGTTCCGACAAAAGACGCGAACTTCGGCACGCTGGGGCTGGAGGGCGGAAAACATGTGGCGATGTCGGAGTGGGTAAAGCGGCTGGGCGCGGGAGCGATGGCGGTGATCAACGCCGGCACGTGCGCCGCCTATGGCGGGATCAGCGCGGCGGAGCCGAACCCGACCGGTTGCGTGGGCGTGACCCAGTTTCTCGAACAGCAGGGGGTCAAGACGCCGGTGATCAATGTGCCAGGATGCCCGTGCCATCCGGACTGGTTCGTGGGCACGGTGGTGAAGGTGCTGCTGTACGGCATTCCGGCGGCGAGCGAGCTGGACGAGCACCGGAGGCCGAAGCTGTATTTCGCCAAGACGGTCCATAACCGCTGCATTTACCGCGACTACATTGACGAAGGCGTGTTTGCGCACAAGTTCGGGGAGACGGGCTGCATGCTGGAGCTGGGCTGCAAGGGGCCGTTCGCGCATGGCGACTGCCCGATGCGGCAGTGGAACAGCGGCGTGAACTGGTGCATTCAGGCCAACAACATCTGCATCGGGTGCACGGAGCCGGGATTCCCGGACGAACATGCGCCGTTGTACCAGCGGAGGTGAACGATGCCCGAGAAAATCGTGATCGACCCGTTGACCCGGATCGAAGGGCACCTGGCCATCGAGGCCAGCGTGGACGGAGGACGAATCCAGGAAGCCCGCGTGGTGGGGTCTCTGTACCGGGGCTTCGAAGAGATCCTGAAGGGCCGCGAGCCGCAGGACGCGATTCCGATCACGCAGCGGATCTGCGGCGTCTGCCCGGTGAGCCACGCAGTGACGAGCGCGCAGTGCCTGGACCGGGCGCTGGGAGTGACGCCGACGGAGAACGGGCGGATCATCCGCAATCTCATCCAGGGCGCCAATTATCTCCAGTCGCATCTGGTGCACTTCTACCAGCTTTCGCTGCTGGACTATGTGCGCGGGCCGCAGGCGCCGCCGTTCGTGCCGCGGTACGCAAACGACTACCGGATGCCGGAGCAGACGGAAAAGCAGCTGGTCGGCCATTACCTGCAGGCGCTGCAGGCGCGGATCAAGACGCACGAAATGGCGGCGATCTTCGCGGGCAAGATTCCGCATGTCGCTTCCATCGTTCCGGGCGGCGTGACGACGCCGGCGACGGTGGACAAGGTGACCGCGTTCCTGTGGCGGCTGAACGAGGTGCAGGATTTCATCGACAACGTGTACGTGCCCGATGTGATGACCGTGGCGCGGGTCTACCGCGACCATGCGGAGCTGGGCGCGGGGCCGCGGAACCTGCTGTCTTTCGGGGTGTTCGACCTCGACAACGAGCCGGATGTCACGAAGCGCAGGCGGCTGTTCCGGATGGGGCGGGTGAAAGACGGGAAGCTGCTGCCGGTGGATCCGGCGCAGATCACGGAAGAGACGCGGTTCGGCTGGTATGAAGGCGACAGCGCGCTGCCGCCGGCGAAGGGCGAGACACGGCCCGCGCCGTCGAAGAAAGAGGCCTACTCGTGGCTGAAGGCGCCGCGCTACGAAGGAGACGCTTACGAAGTGGGGCCGCTGGCGCGAGTGATGGTGGCGCTGCTGGACGGCAGCCAGCCGGAGCTGACGGCGGCGGTGGATGCGGCGCTGAAGGAGTTCGGCTTTGAACGGCGGCATCTGTATTCGGTCACCGGGAGGCATCTGGCGCGCGCGCTGGAGGCGCAGGTGATCGCGCGGGCGATGCGGCAGTGGCTGCTGGAGATCAAGCCGAACGAGCCGACGGCGGCGGACTTCAAGGTGCCCAAGCAGGCCGAAGGGTTCGGGCTGTGGGAGGCGCCGCGCGGCGCGCTGGGCCACTGGATCCGGATCGAAGACCGCAAGATTGCACGCTACCAGGCGGTGGTGCCGACGACGTGGAACGGCTCGCCGCGCGATGGACGGGGCAGGCCAGGGCCGATTGAAGCGGCGCTGCTCGGCGCTCCGGTGAAGGACGGGAAGAACCCGTTCGAGATCGCGCGGATCGTGCGGTCTTTTGATCCCTGCATCGCCTGCGCGGTGCACCTGGCGACGCCGCGCGGCGAGGGGCTGGGCGAGTTCCGGCTGCTGTGATCGGGCATCCCGCAACGACGTTGGTGGCCTGCGTGGGCAACCTGCTGATGGGCGACGACGGCGCGGGTGTCCACGCCGCGCGCGAGCTGGAAGTGCGGGCTGCGGGGCGGTTCGACGTGGCTGACGCCGGGACGAGCCTTTCCGATGTTCTGCTCACGCGGCCGCTGTACGGGCGGCTGATTGTGGTAGACGCCATTCGGAAGGGCGGCGCTCCAGGTTCGATTTACGAAGCGAGGATCGCTGATCCGGAGTGGCTGGCGCGCGAATCGCCGCCGGTCTCGCTGCACGACCTGGGAGTGGGGGAAGCGCTGTGGCAGGCACGGCTGGCCGGCAGGCTGCCGCGCGAAGTGTGGCTTGTGGGCATAGAGCCGCAATGCGTGGAGTGGGGCATCGGATTGTCGCCGCCGGTGCAGGCGGCGCTGCCGCGGCTGATCGAGCGGGCGTGCGCGCTGGCGCTGGCGGCTTTCTGAGTATTGCTTTAGTGCCGGTCAGCGGAAGACGCCCGGAATGGGCGCCGCGGCGGCGGGGACCGCGGAGCGGAAGTCTTCTCCGAGCAGCGCGGCGATGGTGGCGGCGATCCGGGCCTGCGCCACGGAGGGGGTGTTCTCGCGCACGCCGAGCGGCGGCGTGTCCGGGCCGAGGAAAGCCATCCAGACATACTGTGAATCCGGGATGCGGCGGCCGTGGCTGCGCCAGTCTTTTTTTCCGGGGCCGCGGCCGTGATCGGTGGCGAGGATCAAGGTGGTCGAGCCGCGGTATTCCGGCAGGGACTGGAGCGCTTCCCACAACAGCCGGGCGTATTGATCGACGCGGTGCGCGGATTTCAGATACAGATCGTAGCGGCCGGCGTGGGCCCACTCGTCGGTTTCGCCGAGCAGGATGGCGAGCACGCGGGGTTTTTTCACGCGCAGATATTCCAGAGCTGTGTGGAAAATGAAGGAGTCGAACGCTTCCGAATCCCAGTATTCGGTTTCCGCTTTTAGCGTGTTGAGCAGTTCGATGCGCTGGTTGTTTTCTGCGATGCGAAGAGGTTCGTAGCCTGCGTTGACAAGGAGGCCGGAGCGGGGCGCGTTGAGGATCCACGGAAACAGATCCCAGGCGCCGAAGACGGCCACGCGGTTTTCGAAGCCCGGGCGGCGGTGGAGGAATTCGAGGACGTTGACGTTGGGGTTATAGCGCCTGTCGTTGCTGTCTATGCGCGGGTCGGCGACGCCGCAGAAGGCTTCGCTGTAGCCGGGGTAGGAGAAGTTGAGCCCGTTGGTGACGCGCGCCTCCGAGCGGCGCGAGCGGTCGCCGAAGACCTGTCCTTCGCGCGCAACAACAGACCAGAAGAACGGCAGCAGCGCGGCGCGGCGGTCTTCGGGCGTATCGCGCCAGAATTGCTTGCGCATGGAGGCCGGGTCCGCCACGCCGCCCGCTTTGCGGCCGATGAGCGCCGCGTCGGCGCCGGAGAAGACCTCCTGCCAGCGGAGGCCGTCGGTCATGAGAATGACGACGTTCCGCGTCTGGCGGGGCGGCTGGCACAGGGCGGCGGGAGCGGCCAATATCAGGGCGAGGAAGAGAGATCGTCTCATCGGCGTTCCTCTTGCAGGGTAGCAGCAGATCCTGAGCCCGCGGCCGGGCGGAGTTGCTATCCTTTTCGCATCTTTCCGCGGCCTACGCCCGTACGGGAGGAAACCCATGTTTCACCTGCAGGAGCGCCCATCGGCAGAGCTGGAGGCTTACAGCACGAAGAGGGGCCGTGCGCTGGCTTTTCTGTTTGCCAGCCTGTGGTGCGCTGCCGTCCTGGCCGAAATTTCTGTTCTTGTGATCCGGCACTGGAGCGCGTTGCCGGCGATGGCGCGCGGCGGCCTGGGTGTGGCGGCGGTGTTCTTCTCCGTTCTCTGGGGTCAGGGGCTGTCCGAATGGCGGCGGCTGGAGGGAGGGCTTGCAGGGGCTGAAGGCGCGGAGACGCGCCGGGCGCTGGAGCAGACGTACGGCACTCTGATCCGGCGAATCATGGTTTCCGCCATCGCTGCATTTGTGGCGCTGAAAGCCGCTGCGTGGACGGGACTGATTCCGCGCTGACAGCGCATGCCACCGGGCGGGGCGGGCAGCGATTTCACAATCCGGTGAAACGGCGCAGTGCGGTCCAAACAGCCCGGGAGGGTTCAGAAAATGGTGGCGCGGCTGATTTTTTCCGAGCGATAATACAAGTAGTGGCGGTGGAGTCCGCCCTGAACCGCCGTTCCATACGGCCGATGACTCCTACGAGATGTCCGGCGCCGGGAGGTTTCGCCGACCGGGAGGCCGGGCAGAGAGCAGGAAGAGGCGATCGGAATGGAACGCGCGGAGACCCACCCAAACAGGCCGGGCGGCGACAGCCGCAGCCTCCCCGACTGGTTCGCTCCGGCTTCTTCGCCTGGCGTCCCCGCCTTTCCGAACGCCCCTGCCGCATGCGAGAGTCAGGAGCCACGTATGATCATGTCATCCATGTCTGTCGAAGAGCCGGCGCGGAACCACGAGGCAACAGAACGGACGCTGGAAAAGGCCGCGTCGCTGATTGAGAAATACGGTCTGGAAGCGCTGGGCGACTTTCTGGAAAGCTGCCGGCGTTTCGCCGCCGAGAGAGCGGTGAATATCGCGATTCTGGGCCGTTTCAAGGCAGGGAAAACGACGTTTCTGAACGATCTGCTGGGCAGGCAGCTGCTGCCGGTGGGCGTGATCCCGGTGACGAGCGTCGTGACGGAAATCGAATACGGGAAACCGGAGCGGGCGGAGATCGAGTTTCTCGACGGACGGCGCGAAGAAGTTCCGGTGAGCGGGCTGGGCGAGTTTGTCGATGAAAGCCGAAACCCGGGCAACCGCAGGGGCGTGGCGCGGGTGCGCGTGTGGCTGCCGGAGATGGAGCGGTGGCGCGGGCTGCGGTTCGTGGACACGCCGGGCATGGAGAGCGTGTTCGAGCACAACACGGAGGCGTCGCGCGACTGGCTGCCGAACGTGGGGCTGGCGCTGGTGGCGGTGAGCGTGGATCCGCCGCTGACGCAGCATGACATCGAACTCATCGCCGAGCTGGAGCGCTACACGCCTCGCATTGCCCTGCTGCTGACGAAGGTGGACATCGTGGATGAAGACGGGCGGCGGCAGGTGGAGGAGTTCGTACGGCGTCAGCTGGCGGCGCGGTGGGACGGCGGGCTGCCCGTGTATCCGTATTCGTCCCGGCCGGGCTTCGAGTCCTGCCGGCAGAGGATCGAAAGCGAGCTTCTGGACCGGCTGCGCAAGGACGGCGGGGCTCAGTGGGAGGAGATTCTCGAGCACAAGATCGGCTCTCTGGCCGAGGAGACGGCGGAGTACCTGCGGGTGGCGCTGAAGGCAGCCGAGCATGCCGAGAGCGAGAGGGAAGCGCTGCGGCGGAAGGTGCTGGGCGAGAAAGCGGCGCTGGACGACACGCGGCTGGGGCTGGAGCTGATCGTGCGTCACGCCACGGGCGGGGCGCGGACGGTGATCGAGAGCCGTTTGCGGCCGGAGATGAACCCGATCACGCAACGGCTGCTGGCCGATTTCGAGCAGCAATACCCGGCGTGGACGTCGAGCCTGCAGACGGCCATGGACCGGTTCGAGGAATGGCTGGACGGGGCGCTGCGGCGGGAGCTGGCGGCGGTTTCGGCGGCGCACCGGCAGGAGTTTCTCGAGCCGGTGAAGCGGGTGAGCCGGCAGCTGTCGCAGTCGCTGCAGGATTTCCGGAACCGGCTTTCGGAGAAGATGCTGGAGACGCTGGGCGTGCCGCTGAAGACGTCGCAGGTGGAGATGCAGGTGGCCGAGCCGCGCGAGCCGGACATCCGCGTGGGGCGGATCTTCGATCGCAACTGGGAGCTGCTGTCGTGGGCGATTCCCATGGCGGTGTTCGGGGGGCTGGTGCGTCGGCACTTCCGGCACAAGATCGAGCGGGCAGTGGAGATCAACCTGGCGCGGCTGACGTCGCAGTGGAACGACGCTGTTGGCGGGGCGTGCAGCTCGCTGCTGGCGGAGGCGAAGAGGCGGCTGGAGTTGCTGATTCACACGGTGGAGCAGGTGCTGAACACGGCGCAGGGGCAGGCGGAAGAGATCCGGCAGGATCTCCGCGAAATCGAACTGAGCCGTCCCGGACGGTGAGAATTCAGCGGCGCTACGCCAGATCTTGCGGCTGCGCTGACGATTTTTGACTATAACTGACGGTTTCAGTCCTGGTACTGGCAGCCCCTTTTTTCCGCATGCGGACGTGCCTGCCGGCGGTCATTCATCCCTTTGTTTCGAGTTGATTCCGAGGTTGAGCGGCGAGCCGGTACCGCTCCGGGGTTCAGCCGGAGGGCTCTCCGCTGACTGAGCCATCAGTACGGTTTTGCGGAAAGTTCTACTAGGGAATTCAACATCCTCCTTTAGCGTGAGACCAGGACGAGCTGGGGAAACTCAGCCCTCTGCCGCCTGGAGAAGATCCGGGCAGGCGATCGCAAAGGAGGAGATGTGAAAACAGCATTCAAGATTCTGCTGACGGTGATTTGTCTCAGCCTGGGCGTGGGACCTGGCGCGATGGGGGCAACGATTTCACTGGATGCCGTCGTGGGCGTCTGGTCCAACACGACGGGCGGAAGCAACGTGACGGAAAACACGGTTGCTGGCGGATACAACAGGGTTCTGTGGGGCGTACCGGCCACAAGCAGCGGCCGCAGCGGGCTGGGATTCCAGGGCGCAACGGCCCCTGCGATTACATTGATGTCGCCCTTCCTGATCGGCAACCTGCAACATTACAACCGTCCCATTGATAGCGGAACCGCGGCGACGTCGACCCAGCTCAATCTGGGCGTCAGTCTGAGCATTGGCGGCACCCCGGTGAGCGAGGGGCCGTTCAGCTTCAAGTTCCTGATCGACGAGACGCCGAACAAGGCGCCCTGCGCCTATCCATCGACGCCCGGCAATCCATGCGCGGACCAGATCACGTTTACCAACCTGACGACGTCCAGCGCGTTTTCGATCGGCGGAGTGGACTACGTGCTCGAGCTGCTTGGCTTCTCCAACGACGGCGGCGCCACGCTGGCGAGCAACTTCATCAGCCAGGAAAACGCGAACAACATCATCGGCCTGTATGGCAAGCTGACGGCGCGCGAGCCTGACAACCCCCAGCCGATTCCCGAGCCGGCAAGCATGGTCCTGATTGGAGCCGGACTGGCGGGTCTGGGGCTGATCCGCAGGCGCAAGGCGAAGGCGTAAGGCATTTTGCACGGCAAAGAGATGGTCTGTCCGTGATTGCGGCGGGCGCAGGACGCGCCCGCCGCAACTCTTTTTGGGGGTGGC
>FWPV01005118.1_pt1 | contig 26582 bp, 29 predicted proteins | sample 2228371 | NCBI WGS metagenome assembly FWPV01 (sample SAMEA103939776, study PRJEB20133) | metagenome
CCCGAGCTGGGAGCGGGTGCTGGCGGCGCCCGAGACGGAGCTCGCGGGGGTGATCCGCTCGGGCGGGCTCGCGAACACGAAGGCCGCGCGAATCCGCGCGATCCTGGGCGAGATCTCCGAGCGGGAGGGGCGGCTCGACCTCCGCCGGCTGCGCCGGATGTCCGACCGGGAGGTCGCGGCCTACCTCACGAGCCTCCCGGGGGTGGGGCCGAAGACGGCGGCCGTGGTGATGGCCTTCGCCCTGGGGCGGGACGCGATCCCGGTGGATACCCACGTCCACCGGGTGAGCCGGCGCCTCGGGCTCGTGCCGCCGCGCGCCTCGGCCGAGCGGGCCCACGACCTCCTCCACGAGCTCGTCCCGGCCGAGCTGCGGACGCCGCTCCACGTGGGGCTGATCCGGCTCGGGCGCGAGATCTGCCGCGCCCGGGAGCCGAGGTGCGAGGCCTGCCCCCTCGCGGATCTCTGCCCGACGGGGGATCGGCTCCTCGGCGGTCGGCGGATCCGTGGGGAACGCTGAGGGGCGGCGCCCGGCGCGCCGCCCCCTCGAGCGGGCGAGGGGAATCGAACCCCCGTTTCGAGCTTGGGAAGCTCGCGTTCTGCCATTGAACCACGCCCGCGGTCGGCACCAAGTGTAGCGAGCCGAGCGCGTCCCGTGCAGGTCCCCCCGCGCCCGCCGGACCCGGCCCCCGAGCCGCGCCGCGTCGTGCTAGCCTGCCCGTCCCATGGACCAGGACCTGTGGCCCCACGTGCTCGCTCGCCTGTCCGCGGGCGGGTCGCTCACGGCGGAGGAGGCGGCGGCCGCGATGCGCTCGATCATGGCGGGGGAGGCCACCCCCGCGCAGATCGCGGGCTTCCTCATGGCCCTGCGCACGAAGGGGGAGACCGCCGACGAGATCGAGGGGCTCGTCCGCACGATGCTCGAGCTCGCGACGCCCGTCAGGCCGCCCGGCCCGGTCGTGGACGTGGTCGGCACCGGCGGGGACCGCAGCGGGACCTTCAACATCTCCACGGTGGCGGCGATCGTGGCCGCGGGCGCGGGGGTGCGGGTGGCCAAGCACGGGAACCGGGCCGCGAGCTCCCGCTGCGGCTCCGCGGACGTGCTCGAGGCCCTCGGGGTCCGCATCGACCTCGGGCCCGCCGGCGTCGAGCGGTGCCTCGCCGAGGTCGGCATCGCCTTCCTGTTCGCGCCCACCTTCCACCCCTCCATGGCCCACGCCGCGCCCGTGCGGCGCGAGCTCCGTGTGCCGACGGTGTTCAACTTCCTCGGCCCCCTGTGCAACCCGGCGCGCCCGGCCGCCCAGGCGGTCGGGGTCTCCGACGCCCGGATGCTCCCGCTCATGGCGGAGGTGCTCGCCCGCCGCGGCGTGCGGGCCAAGCTCTTCCGCGGGCAGGACGGGCTCGACGAGCTCACGACGACGGGGGCCTCCGACGTCCTCGAGGTCCGCGACGGGGGGGTGGCGGAGGCCCGCCTCGACCCGAGCGAGCTGGGGCTCCCCCGGGCGCGCCTGGAGGACCTGCGGGGCGGCGACGCGGCCGAGGGCGCTCGGATCGCCCGGCGCGTCCTGGAGGGGGAGACCGGTCCTCGCCGCGACGTGGTCCTGCTCAACGCGGCCGCCGCGCTCGAGGTGGCCGGCGCCGCGCCCTCCCTCGCCGAGGGCTTGGAGCTCGCGGCGCGCTCCATCGACTCCGGGGCGGCCCTCGAGACCCTCGAGCGGTGGGTCGAGGTGTCCCAGGCCGCGTAGCATCGCACCGCGATGATCCTCTCCGACGTCTCGATCCGCGAGGAGATCGCCGCCGGGCGCATCGTCATCGACCCCTTCGACCCGACCTGCGTCCAGCCGAGCTCGGTGGACCTGCACGTGGACTCGCGCTTCCGGGTCTTCGCGAACTCCCGCTACCCGTACATCGACGTGCGGCAGGAGATGCCCGAGCTCACCGAGCTGGTCGAGGTCGGGCCGGACGAGCCCTTCATCCTGCACCCCGGCGAGTTCGTGCTCGGCGCCACCCTCGAGCGGGTGGCCCTGCCCGACGACCTCGTCGCCCGCCTGGAGGGGAAGTCCTCCCTGGGCCGCCTCGGGCTCCTCATCCACTCCACCGCGGGCTACGTGGACCCCGGCTGGGACGGCTACCTCACGCTCGAGCTCTCCAACGTGGCGAACCTGCCGATCACGATCTACCCGGGGATGAAGATCGGGCAGATCTCCTTCTTCCGGCTGACGACGCCGGCGGCGGCGCCCTACGGCTCGGCCGGGGTCCGGAGCAAGTACCAGGGACAGCGCGGGCCGACGCCGAGCCGGTTCTTCGAGGAGTACCGCCGCTGACCCGCCCCCCCGCGGCCTCTGGTCGGGCTCAGGGCTCCGGCGTGGGCATCGCGCGGAGCCGCTCGAGCAGGTGGGCCGCCCGGGTGAGCACGTCGGCCTCGGCGACCGCCGCCTCGGGCAGGGGGGATCCCTCGGCGCTCCCCGGCTCGCCCTCGGCGAGGCGCTCGGTGAGCGCCTTCATGCTCCGGTACCAGTGGTCCTCGTAGGCCTCGGGCTCGGCGCGGGCCCCGTCCATCTCGCGCATCTCAGCCGAGGCCGCCCCCGGCCCGGGGGTCGGCCTCCCCGGCGCGCGGCCGGATGCCCATCGCCACGGCCGCCATCGCCGCCTGGGTCCGGTTCGTCACGCCGAGCTTGCGGAAGATCGCGGCGAGGTGCGCCTTCACCGTCTTCTCCGACAGGAACAGCGCCCGGGAGATATCCCGGTTGCTCCTCCCCTCCACGAGCAGCGCCAGGATGTCGGTCTCGCGCTGCGTGAGGGTCCCGTGGGGCCTGGGCGCGGCCCCGATCGCGCCGTCCTCGGAGGCCGGGTCCTCGGCGGTCTCGAAGAGGTTCTGGATCACCCGGGGCGAGAGCACGTTCCCGCCGCCGGACATCGCGACCTTGATGGCCTGCTCCAGGTCCTCGGGGGTCGCGTCCTTCAGCATGTAACCGGCCGCCCCCTCGGCGAGGGCCCGGCGCACGTAGTGGGCATGATCGAAGGAGCTCAGCATGATCACGGGGACCTCGGGCCAGCGCTGCCGCAGCTCGTGCAGGAGCGAGAGCCCGTCCGCGTCGGGCATCCGCACGTCCACGAGGGCCACGTCGACGTCCCCCGTCGCCATGGCCTCCAGGGCCTCGGCGGCGCTCCCGGCCTCCGCCACCTCGGCGTCGGGGAAGCGCTCGCGGACCACGAGCCCCATCCCGCGTCGGACCAGCGCGTGGTCGTCGACGATGAGGATCTTCACGGCTCGGCCCTCCATCCCGGTCCCGGCAGGGTGGCGATCAGCCGCGATCCCGCGGGGGAGGACTCGATCCGCAGCGCGCCGCCCGCGTCCTCCACCCGCCGACGGAGCATGGCGAGCCCGAGGTGTCCCTCGGAGGCCGCGACCGAGCGCGGGTCGAACCCCCGGCCGTCGTCCTCGACGTGGACCTCCAGGCCCTCCCGCGCCACGACGCGCACCCGGACGCGTCCGGCCTGCGCGTGCTTGGCCGCGTTCGCCACCCCCTCGCGGATCACCGCCGCCGCGACCTCGAGGACCTCGGGCGGGGAGCGTCGCAGGTCGCCCTCGACGGACCACTCGGCGGGTAGCCGCCATCGCTCGCCGAGCTCGCGGACGAGCTCCTCGAGCTCCTGCCGGGGGTGGTCCGGGGACAGCCGTGCCAGGACCCCCCGGATCTCATCCAGGGCCCGTCGGAGCTCCGCGGCCCCGCGGCGGAGCGCCTCGGCGGCCTCCTCGGGACCGACCGAGGCCCGACGGGCGAGGTACTCGAGCTCGAGCACGGAGGCCGTCACGACCTGGGTGAGGCCGTCGTGGATCGCGAAGGCGAGCCGCTCGCGCTCGCGCGCGATGGGATCCGGCGCCTCCCGCGTCGGGGAGGGCTCGAGCGTCGCCATCCTCGTCCTCACCCGTCCGTCCTCCCGTGTCCGTGGACCCGCTCCGGTCCGCCCCCGCGCTCGGCCGATGGTCGGTGCGGTGACCGTTCGGTCTAGTTCTTCCTTTCGGACGGTTCCCCGGGGGGCTTGAACGATGGACGAGGAGGGCGGTCGGCCGAAGGTCGCGGCCGGGGACCTCAGTCGGTGGGGGCCGGCTCGGGCGCGAGGGCGCCCTCGAGGACCTGGGCGACGTCGAGGACCCGGACCTCGTCGCGCCGGGCCCGGTGCGCGTCGTCGAGCATGACGAGGCAGTAGGGGCAGGCCACGCCCACCGTGTCGGCCCCCGTCGAGGCGGCCTCGTCGGCGCGCTCCTCGTTGATGCGCTTGCCGATCCGCTCCTCCATCCACATCCGCGCCCCGCCGGCGCCGCAGCAGAAGCCCCGGGCGCCGTGCCGGGGCATCTCCACCGTCCGCACCCCGGGGACGCTCGCGAGCAGGGACCGGGGCTCGTCGTAGATCCCGTTGTGGCGGCCCAGGTAGCAGGGGTCGTGGTAGGCGAGGAGCGTGCTGAGCTCGGCGCTCGGCCGGAGCCTGCCCTCGCGCACGAGGCGCGCGAGGAGCTCGGTGTGGTGGAGGACCTCGAAGCGCCCGCCGTAGCGGGGGTACTCGTTGCGGAGCGTGTTGAAGCAGTGCGGGCAGTTCGCGACGATCGTCGTGACCCCCGCCTCCGAGAGGGTGCGCACGTTGCGCTCGGCGAGCTCCTGGAAGAGGTACTCGTTGCCCATGCGCCGGGCCGGGTCGCCCGTGCACAGCTCCCGGGGGCCGAGGATCGCGAAGCGGACGCCGGCCGCGGCGAGGAGCCGGGCGAAGGCCTGCGCGATGCGTCGGGCCCGGTCGTCGAAGGCGCTCGCGCACCCCACCCAGTAGAGGACCTCCGGGGCGGGCTCGCCCTCGGCCAGGACCGGTACGTCGAGCCCCCGGGCCCAGTCGGCGCGCTGGGACTGGGGCATGCCCCAGGGGTTGCTCGCGTTCTCCAGGTTGCGCAGGAGGGCGCCGGCCTCCTGCGGGAAGCGGGACTCGGCCATGACCAGGTTCCGCCGCAGGTCCACGATGGTGTCGATGTGCTCGATGTCGACCGGGCACTCCCGCACGCACGCCCCGCAGGTGGTGCAGGCCCACACCACCTCCTCGTCCACGACCTCGGGCACGAGCGGGGTGGGCTCGAGGGTCTCGCCCCGGTCCCTCGCCGCGAGGATCCTCGGCCCCTCCTCGAAGAGCTGGTCCCGGAGGTCCATGACCAGCAGCTTCGGCGAGAGGGGCTTCCCCGTGTTCCAGGCGGGGCACACGGCCTGGCAGCGGCCGCACTCGGTGCACGTGTACAGGTCGAGGATCTCCTTGCGGGTGAGGTCCGCGATCGTGGCCGCCCCGAGGGACTGCTCGCCGGCCTCGAGCGCCTCCATGCTGATGGGCAGGGGGGTGAGGGCCCCGCTCGGCTCGGTCTTGGCCAGGAACACGTTGAACGCGCTCGTGGCGATGTGCAGGTGCTTCGAGTAGGTGAGGTACACGAGGAAGGAGAAGATCAGGCCGAGGTGCACCCAGAGCGCCGCCTGCTCCAGGAGGAACAGGCGGTCGGCCGGGAGCCCCTCGAGCGGACGGGCGAGCGCGCTCGAGATCGGGGTCCAGGCCCGGGGGGACTCGGCGATGCCCTGGGCGATCCGGGCGGCGTTGCCGAGGAACAGCGTGAGGACGATCCACGTGATCCAGCCCAGGATCCGGTAGGCCTCGCGCGCGTGGCTCCCGACGAACCGCTCCGGGCGCCGGACGAGCCGGATCCACAGAGCCATCGCGATGCCGACGAGGACCCCGGCGGCGAAGAGGTCCTGGAGGAGGCCGAGCCAGCCGGAGCGGCCGATGACCGGCAGGGCGAACCGGGGGTCCACGACCTGGCCCAGGGCCTCGGCGATGGTCGTGAGCAGGACGAGGAACCCCCAGAAGATCAGGGCGTGCATGAGGCCCGGCAGGGGCCGCTGGAGGAGCTTGCGCTGCCCGAGGACGTGGCTCGCCTCCCGCAGGAGGCGCCTGCCGAGGTCACCGGAGCGTTCCACCGGCCGCCCCATGCGTACGAGCCGGACGAGCAGGGCCGCCCGGCGGGCGAACAGCCCGAGGGAGACGGCGAGCAGCAGGCCGAGGACCGCTGCGCGGGCGAGCATGGCGCGAAGTCTAGCCGAGGCGCGGCCCCGGCGTGGCGGAGCGGACGCGTCGGGAGATCGGGGACGGACCACCCGCGGGCAGGATTGACAATAGAGTGCTCAGGTTTTATCCTGCGACCGGACTCAGAGAGGTTGAGGAGGCAGCGCATGGCTCGAGCAGTGGGGATCGACCTCGGCACGACGAACTCGGTCGTGGCCGTCCTCGAGGCCGGGGAACCGGTGGTCATCCCGAACGCGGAGGGGTCCCGGGTGACCCCGTCCGTCGTGGGGTTCGCGAAGAACGGCGAGATCCTCGTGGGCGAGGTCGCCAAGCGACAGGCCATCACGAACCCCGAGCGGACGGTCCGGTCGATCAAGCGGCACATGGGGTCGAAGGACTGGACGCTCGAGATCGACGGCAAGCGGTGGACCCCGCAGGAGATCTCGGCCCAGATCCTGATGAAGCTGAAGCGGGACGCCGAGGCTTACCTCGGTGACTCCGTCACCCAGGCCGTCATCACCGTGCCCGCGTACTTCGACGACGCGCAGCGGCAGGCGACGAAGGAAGCCGGGCAGATCGCGGGCCTCGAGGTGCTGCGCATCATCAACGAGCCGACGGCGGCGGCCCTCGCCTACGGCCTGGACAAGCAGCACGACCAGACCATCCTCGTGTTCGACCTCGGGGGCGGCACGTTCGACGTCTCGCTGCTCGAGATCGGCGAGGGCGTCTTCGAGGTGAAGGCGACCCACGGGGACACCCACCTCGGTGGGGACGACTGGGACCAGCGGATCATCGACTGGATGGTCAAGAGCTTCAAGGACGCCCATGGGGTGGATCTGTCCAAGGACCGGATGGCGCTGCAGCGCCTGAAGGAGGCGGCCGAGAAGGCCAAGATCGAGCTCTCCCAGGTGACGGAGACCCAGATCAACCTGCCCTTCATCACGGCCACGCCCGAGGGTCCGCTCCACCTCGAGATGAAGCTCACCCGGGCCGAGTTCGAGCGGATGACCGAGGACCTCGTGGAGCGCTGCGTCGGCCCCTTCGAGCAGGCCGTGAAGGACTGGGGCAAGGACGTGTCCCAGATCGACCACGTGATCCTGGTCGGGGGCGCCACGCGGATGCCGATGATCCAGGACCTCGTGCGGCGGCTCACCGGCGGCAAGGAGCCGCACAAGGGCGTGAACCCCGACGAGGTCGTGGCGGTGGGCGCGTGCATCCAGGCCGGGGTCCTGAAGGGTGACGTCAAGGACATCCTGCTCCTGGACGTCACGCCGCTGTCCCTCGGCGTGGAGACCAAGGGCGGGATCTTCACGAAGCTCATCGAGCGCAACACGACGATCCCGACCCGCAAGTCGGAGATCTTCACGACCGCCGAGGACAACCAGACGACCGTGGAGATCCACGTCGTCCAGGGGGAGGCCGAGACCGTCTACTCGCCCGGCGTGCGCTCGCTCGGGAAGTTCCACCTCATGGGGATCCCGCCGGCGCCGCGGGGCGTGCCGCAGATCGAGGTCACCTTCGACATCGACGCGAACGGCATCGTGAACGTCTCGGCGAAGGACCTCGCCACCGGCAAGGAGCAGCAGATGACGATCACCGGCGGGACGGCGCTCTCGAAGGAGGAGATCGACCGGATGATCAAGGACGCCGAGCGCTTCGCGGCGGAGGACCGCCGCCGGCGCGAGGCCGCGGAGGCGCGCAACACCGCCGACCAGCTGACCTACCAGGTGGATCGCTCCCTCCAGGAGTGGGGCGACAAGGTCCCGCCGGCCGACCGGGAGGAGCTGAAGAAGCTCTCCGACGAGCTCAAGGAGGCCCTCAAGGGCGAGGACGTCGAGAAGATCAAGGCCGGGACCGACGCCCTGATGCGCCGGTTCCAGGCCGTGGGTCAGGCGATGTACCAGCAGGTGCAGTCCCAGGCCGCCCAGCAGGCCGCGGCCGCGGGCGGCGGGGGCGCGACGACCTCGACCTCCGGCGAGGGCGAGGTCGTGGAGGGCGAGATCGTGGACGAAGGAGGTGAGCAGCGGTGAGGGACATCGTGCGCTGGGACCCGTTCCGTGACCTGGTGACGATCCAGGACGAGCTGAACCGGCTCTTCAACCGGACCTTCGGCAGCCTCGAGCCGCTGCGGCCGACCGCCGCCGGCACGTGGATGCCCGCGATGGACGTCTACGAGACCGACGACAAGCTCGTGGCCAAGGTCGAGCTCCCCGGCATCGACCCGGAGGACGTCGAGGTCGCGGTCGAGGACGGGACCCTGACGATCAGCGGCAAGCGGGAGTTCTCCTCCGAGGTGCGGGAGGAGGACTACCACCGGATCGAGCGTCGCTACGGCGCGTTCAGCCGGGCGATCACGCTGCCGCCGACCGTGGACACCGACAAGGTCGAGGCCCGCTTCGACAAGGGCGTCCTCACGGTCGAGGTGGCCAAGACCGAGCGGGCCAAGCCGAAGAAGATCAAGGTCAAGGCGTCGTGATGAGCGGGCACGAGGACCGGAAGGACGAGCGCCCGAAGGTGCGGGTCGTGGACCGGCGACGGGTGAAGGACGTCTCCTCGGAGGGGGCGCCGGCTCCCTCCGGGGAGACCCCCCCGGAGGAGCGTCCCGAGGAGGTCCGCGCGGAGCTCCCGCCGGAGACGCGGGCGGACCTCGAGGAGGAGCTCGCGCAGGCGCGCAAGCAGGTCGAGGAGTACCGCGACCACCTCCAGCGCCTGCAGGCCGAGTTCGAGAACTACCGCAAGCGGGTGCTGAAGGAGCAGACGCGGGCCGTCGAGATGGCCGCGCAGCCGCTCGTGCTGCGCCTGCTCGAGGTGCTCGACGACTTCGAGCTCGCCCTCGCGGCCGAGGAGGCCCCCGACCCCGAGCGGTTCCGCAAGGGCGTGGAGATGGTCTACGCGAAGCTCGTGGACGCGCTGCGGGCGGAGGGCCTGGAGCGGATCGAGGCCCTCGGCAAGCCCTTCGACCCCGCCGAGCACGAGGCGCTCATGCAGAGCGGCGAGGGCGACGGGGAGCTCCGCGTCGCCGAGGTCTTCCGCCAGGGCTACCGGCTGAAGGGCACGGTGATCCGACCGGCCAGCGTCCGCGTCGAGCGGTCCTGAGGGCGGTCCCGAGGGAGGGCCCGTGAACGGCGACGTCAAGCGCGAGTGGTTCGAGAAGGACTACTACCAGATCCTCGGGGTGCCGAAGAACGCCACCCAGGAGGAGATCAAGAAGGCCTATCGGAAGCTCGCGCAGCGCTACCACCCGGACGCGAACCCGGGGAACAAGGAGGCCGAGGAGCGGTTCAAGGAGATCTCGGCCGCCTACGACGTCATCGGCGACGAGCACAAGCGCAAGCAGTACGACCAGGTGCGCGAGATGGTCGCCTCCGGGTTCGGCGCCGGTCCGGGCCCCGGCGGCGCCGGATGGCCGGGCGGGGGCCGGGTCCGGTTCGAGGACCTGGGCTTCGACCTCGGCGACCTCGGTGACCTGTTCGGCGGGCTCTTCGGGGGGCGTCGGGGACGCCCGCGCGCGACGCGCGGGGCCGACCTGGAGGCCGAGGTGACCATCGGCTTCGAGGACGCGATGCGCGGCACGACGGTGCCGGTCCGGGTCCAGGGACCGGCCCCCTGCTCGGCGTGCGGGGGGAGCGGCGCCGCCCCGGGCTCGAGCCCGGTGGTCTGTCCCCAGTGCCGCGGCGCGGGGGAGATCGCCGTGAACCAGGGCCTGTTCCAGATCGAGCAGACCTGCCCGCGGTGCCACGGGTCCGGCCGCGTGGTGGATCGGGTCTGCCCCACCTGCCGGGGGACGGGCTCGGAGCGGCGCACGCGGACGTTCCAGGTCCGGATCCCCGCCGGCGTGCGGGACGGGGCGCGGATCCGGCTGCGCGGCCACGGGGAGCCGGGGGCGCCGGGGACGCCGCCGGGCGACCTGTACGTGCGTGTGCACGTGCGGCCCCACGCGTTCTTCCGGCGCCGCGGGGACGACCTCGAGGTGGTCGTGCCCATCACCTACACCGAGGCCGCGCTCGGGGCGGACATCCAGGTGCCGACCCTGGACGGGCCGGTCACGATGCGGGTGCCGCCGGGCACGCCCTCGGGCAAGACCTTCCGCCTGCGCGGCAAGGGCGCGCCCCGCCGCGGCGGGCAGGGCGACCTGTACGTGACGGTGAACGTGGAGGTCCCGGCCCGGCTGTCGAGGAAGGAGCGGGAGCTGCTCGAGCAGCTCCGTGAGGTCGAGACCGAGTCGCCCAGGCGGCGGCTCGGGGTGAGCGCGTGAGGAGGTCGAGGTGAGGCGGGAGCCGGAGCGGCGCGCGGGCGAGGTGCCCCTCGAGGACCGCGCCGTCTACATCATCAGCGTGGCCGCCGAGCTCGCCGGCGTCCACCCGCAGACCCTGCGCATCTACGAGCGCAAGGGCTTGCTGCGACCCCGGCGGACCTCTGGGAACACGCGGCGGTACTCGGCCCGGGACATCGAGCGGCTGCGGATGATCCAGTCGCTCACGCAGGAGGGCGTGAACCTCGCCGGCGTGAAGCGGATCATCCAGATGCAGGGCGAGATCGAGCGCCTGGAGCGACGGATCCGCGAGCTCGAGGCGGAGCTCGCCCGGCGCCCGATCGCCGCGCCCGGGCGCCGCGGCACGGACATCGTGCCCCTGCGGAGCCTGCGGGCGTTCCGGGCCGGGCTGGAGCCCTTCCCGGAGGGGCCGCGGTGACGACGATCCGGGGCGAGCGCGTCGTGCTGCGACCTTTCCGGCCGGAGGAGATGGAGGTCGCGATGGCCCACGCCCCGGCCCAGACGCCGGCGCACCGCGAGGCCTGGCGTCGGCGCCTGTCCGTGTCGGGGGCGCGGACGAGCTGGGAGATCCTCTTCGCCGTCGAGGCCGACGGACGCCTCGTGGGCGCGGCCCAGGCCCGCTGCCCCGAGCAGGCCCTGCCGCCCGGGGTGTGGGAGATCGGGCTGGACCTGTGGGACGCCGCGGACCGGGGCCGCGGGATCGGGACCGAGGCCGTGGCGCTGCTCACCCGGCACCTGTTCGCCCACGAGGGAGCGCACCGGGTGCAGGCCACGACGGATGTCGAGAACGTGCCGATGCGGCGCGCCCTCGAGCGGTGCGGGTTCGCGCTCGAGGGGGTGCTGCACGGGTTCATGCCCGTGGCGGACGGTCCGCCGCGGGACCACGCGATGTACGGGGTCACCCGCCAGGGGCCGGTCGCCCGCTGAGCCCGGCGAGGCCCGGTGCGGGGATCCAGACGAAGGATCGAGACGAAGGAACCGAAGGAATGGATGCGAACCGACTGACCCTGAAGAGCCAGGCGGCCTTGGAGGCCGCGCGCGAGCAGGCGCTCGCCCGCGACCACCAGGCCATCGAGCCGGAGCACGTGCTCTTCGCCCTGCTCTCCGACCCCGAGGGGGTGATCTACCCCCTCCTCCACCGGCTCGGTGTGGCGCCGAAGCCGCTCCGGGACCGGGTGGACGCGGCCCTCGACCGGCTGCCGAAGGTCTACGCCCCCGGGGGCGAGGTGCGGATCTCCCAGGCCACCGGCGCGATGCTGGAGCAGGCCTTCCGCGAGGCGGCCGCCCTCACCGACGAGTACGTCTCCACCGAGCACCTGCTCCTTGCGCTCCTCGGCGGCCGTACGGGCGCGGCCCAGATCCTCCGCGAGGCGGGCCTGGACCGCGACAAGGTCCTCGCCGCCCTCGCCGAGGTGCGCGGACGGCAGCGCGTGACCGACCAGACGCCGGAGGAGAAGTACCAGGCCCTCGAGCGGTACGGACGGGACCTCACCGAGCTCGCCCGCCGCGGCAAGCTCGACCCGGTGATCGGGCGCGACGAGGAGATCCGCCGCGTGATCCAGGTGCTCAGCCGCCGGACGAAGAACAACCCGGTGCTGATCGGGGAGCCCGGCGTGGGCAAGACCGCGATCGTCGAGGGCCTCGCCCAGCGGATCGTGGCCGGCGACGTCCCGGAGACCCTGAAGGACAAGCGGGTCGTCGCGCTCGACATCGGCGCGATGGTGGCCGGCGCGAAGTACCGGGGCGAGTTCGAGGAGCGCCTGAAGGCCGTGCTCCGCGAGATCGCCGAGAGCGAGGGCGGGATCATCACGTTCATCGACGAGCTCCACACCATCGTCGGCGCGGGGGCCGCCGAGGGCGCCGTGGACGCCGGCAACATGATCAAGCCGATGCTCGCCCGGGGCGAGCTGCGGATGGTGGGCGCTACGACCCTGGACGAGTACCGGGAGCGCATCGAGAAGGACCCCGCCCTGGAGCGGCGCTTCCAGCCCGTGTACGTGGACGAGCCCTCCGTGGAGGACACCATCGCGATCCTGCGAGGGCTCAAGGAGCGGTACGAGCTCCACCACGGCGTGCGGATCCAGGACCCGGCCCTCGTCGCCGCCGCCGTCCTCGCGGACCGGTACGTGACCGGCCGGTTCCTGCCGGACAAGGCCATCGACCTGGTGGACGAGGCGGCGAGCCGGCTGCGGATCGAGATCGACTCGATGCCGGTGGAGATCGACGAGGTCGAGCGCCGGATCAAGCAGCTGGAGATCGAGCGGGCCGCGCTGCGCAAGGAGACCGACCCCGTCTCCCGGGAGCGCCTGGAGCGTCTGGAGCGGGAGCTCGCCGACCTGCAGGAGCGCTCGGCCTCGATGAAGGCCCACTGGCAGCAGGAGAAGGAGCGGATCGAGGCGATCCGGGCCCTCAAGCAGGAGATCGAGGAGGCGCGCGCCGAGGCCGAGCGGGCCGAGCGGGAGGGCAACCTGGAGCGCGCGGCCGAGCTCCGCTACGGGCGGATCGTGGAGCTCACGAAGCGCCTGGAGGCGGAGAACGCCGCCCTCGCCGAGCTCCAGAAGGACGTGCGGATGCTGAAGGAGGAGGTCACCGAGGAGGACATCGCCGAGGTGGTCTCGGCCTGGACCGGCATCCCGGTCTCGCGTCTCATGGAGGGCGAGATGCAGAAGCTCGTGCACCTCGAGGAGGCGCTGCACCGCCGGGTCGTGGACCAGGAGGAGGCCGTGGTGGCGGTGGCGAACGCGATCCGCCGCTCGCGGGCGGGCCTGGCCGACCCGAACCGGCCGATCGGCTCGTTCCTGTTCCTCGGCCCCACCGGGGTGGGCAAGACCGAGCTCGCCCGGGCCCTGGCCGAGTACCTCTTCGACGACGAGCGCGCCATGGTGCGGATCGACATGAGCGAGTACCAGGAGCGCCACACGGTCTCGCGCCTGGTCGGCGCCCCGCCCGGGTACGTCGGCTACGAGGAGGGTGGCCAGCTCACCGAGGCCGTCCGCCGTCGTCCCTACTCCGTGATCCTCCTCGACGAGCTCGAGAAGGCCCACACCGACGTGTTCAACATCCTGCTCCAGCTCCTCGACGACGGCAGGCTCACCGACGGGCACGGCCGGACCGTGGACTTCCGCAACACGATCGTCATCATGACCTCGAACCTCGGCAGCGCCGTGTTCCAGGACCCCTCGCTCTCCCCCGAGGAGCGGAAGCGGGAGGTGCTCGAGGCGGTCCGGATGCACTTCCGGCCGGAGTTCGTGAACCGGATCGACGAGATCGTGGTCTTCGAGCCCCTCGGCCGCGAGGAGATCGAGACCATCGTGGACATCCAGGTGGCCCGCCTCGCCGAGCGGCTGGCGGAGCGGAAGCTCACGCTGCGCCTCACCGATGCGGCCCGGGCCTGGCTCGCCGACAAGGGCTACGAGCCCGCCTTCGGCGCCCGGCCGCTGAAGCGGGTGATCCAGCGCCACCTCCAGGACCCCCTCGCCCTCAAGCTCCTCTCGGGCGAGGTCCGCGAGGGCGAGACGGTCGAGGTGGACGCCGGCCCGGAGGGGCTCGTGTTCCGCGTCCCCGAGCGCGTCGAGGTGTAGGGGAGGGAAGGCGCCGGGCCGCGCCCCACCGAGGCCGCGCGGGCTCGGCTCGCCCGAACCACGGAGACGGGGCGCGCGCCAGGGCATAGACTCCGGTCGTGGGCCCGTGGCTGCGGGTGCTCGCGCTGTTCGGGGCGGTCGCCCTGGCGGCGCTCGTCCTCAAGCGCCTCCCCCCGGTCCTCGTGTTCGTCCTCGTCGTGGGGGGCGTCGCGTACGCGCACCACGTGCTGATCACGAGGCCGAAGCGGGAGCGGGCGCGGACGGCCGCGGAGGCCCTCGGCCTGCGCAGCGTGACGGAGGCGGAGGCGGGCCTCCGAGGCCTGCCGTTCTCGCTGCTCGAGCGGCCCGGGGCGGTGGTGAGCGCGGTCATGGCCGGTTCCTGGGGAGGGACCGCGGTGCGGGTGTTCGACCTCGAGGTGCCGAGGCCGGAGGCGCCGGCGGGCCCGGGTCGGTTCACGTGCGTCCTCGCGTCGGTGCCGCTCCGGGCGCCGCACCTGGTGGTCGAGCCCCTGGCGTTCCTCACGCCGGAGCCCGAGCGCCCGGATCTCCCCGCGTGCTCGATCCTCGAGGGCTTCGACGTCCGGTGCGAGGAGCCCGCCTTCGCCGCGGCGTTCCTGGAGGGGGCCGTGGGGGCCTGGCTGGCGGAGGAGCGGGAGCGGGTCGGGCTCGAGCTCCGCGGGTCCGGCGCCCTGCTGTACCAGCCGTGGGTGCCGCCGAACGAGCGGGATGCGCTGCTCGGGGCGCTCTCCGGGTTCCTCGCGGCGGCGCCGGCCTCGGAGGGCCGTCGGTGAGCGGCCCGGCGCCGAGCCCCCCGCGGGTCCTGCGGCGCAGCCGCGAGGACCGGGTGATCGCCGGGGTCTGCGGCGGCCTCGGACGCTACCTCGGTATCGACCCGGTGCTCCTGCGGATCGCCTTCGTCGTGCTCGCCCTGGCGGGGGGCGGCGGGGTCCTGCTCTACCTCGTGTCCTGGGTCCTCATCCCGAACGAGCGGCCGGGGGAGTCGCTGGGGGACCGGCCGCCCTCGGGCGCGGACACGCTCCGCCTGGTGATCGGGGGTTTGCTCGTCGTGGTCGGGGCGCTCATGCTCCTCGAGATGAGCGTCCCGAGGATCGGCCGGTACCTGTGGCCGCTCGCGCTCATCGCGATCGGCGTGGCCGTGATCGTCCAGACCTCGGTGCGGCGATGAGCGACGAGCCGACCCCGCCCCCGTTCCCGCCTCCCGAGCCGCCGGAGCCCTCGCCGGCGCCCGTCGAGCCGCCCGCGCCTCCCCCCGGGCCTCGGGCTCGGCTGCCCCTCGGACGGCTGCTGTTCGGGCTCGCCCTCGTGCTCGGCGGCCTGGGGTGGCTCCTCGATCTCACCGGGGCGGTCGAGCTCGACTGGGGGCTGCTCTGGCCCGTCGCGCTCATCGTGGTGGGGGTCGGCCTGATCATCGCCTCCTGGGAGGGGCGCGGTGGGGGCGGGCTGGTGACGATCGGGATCGTGCTCACGCTCCTGCTCCTTGCGGGGACGGCCGTGGAGGTCCCCCTCGGCGGGGGCGTGGGCGACCGGGTGGAGCGGCCGACCTCGCTCGGGCAGATCCCGCGCCGCTACGAGCTCACCGCGGGCAAGCTCACCATCGAGCTCGACCGGCTGCGGTGGGACCCGTCGGAGGTCCCGGGGACCGTCCGGGTGCGGGCGGGGGTGGGGATGGGGCAGCTCGTGGTGGAGGTCGGCGAGGGCTTCCCCTGCGTCTCGGTGCGGGCCCGGGCCGGGCTCGGCGAGGTGACCGTCTTCGGGGAGCGCGCGGAGGGGATCGCCCCGGAGTACCGGACGGAGGCGACCTGTCTCGCCGCGCCGGTGCTCGAGCTCGAGCTCTCCGTCGGGCTCGGGGAGGTGGAGGTGCGAGGTGGCTGATCGCCCCGTGGACCGCGTGGGTCTCGCCTTCGGGGTCGCCTTCGTCGTCGTCGGCGTGCTGTTCCTGCTCGACCGGCTCGAGGTCATCGCCCTGCGGGGCTCGGTCGTGCTGCCGATCTTCCTCATCGCCCTCGGGATCGGGATCCTCCTCGGCGTCGGGTCGCGGGGCCGCGGGAGCTAGGCCGTGGAGGGGATCTGGGTCTTCGTCCTCTTCGCGGTGGTCGCGATCGCCGCGGCCGGGGTCTCCCTCTACCTGAAGCAGCGCCGCCGGCAGGAGCTGGCGGCGATGGCGCGCCAGCTCGGCCTGGAGTTCTCCCCCGAGGATCGGCTGGGGTGCCTCGGCCTCCCCTTCCGGCTCCTTGTCCGCGGGGACGGGCGGGGGGTCGAGAACGTGCTGTGGGGGACCTGGCAGGGGATGCCGGTGCGCGAGTTCGACTACTGGTACTACGAGGAGTCCACCGACTCGCAGGGGCACCGGTCGCGGACCTACTACCGGTTCTCGTGCGCCGTGACCGAGATCGAGGCGGCGTGCTCGCCGATCACGATCTCGCGGGAGAACCTGCTCTCCCGCTTCGCCGACGCGGTCGGCCTGGACGACCTCGAGTTCGAGCTGGAGGAGTTCAACCGGGCCTTCGAGGTGAAGAGCAAGGATCGGCGCTTCGCCGTGGCCTTCATCGACCAGCGGATGATGCGGTTCCTCCTCGGCACGGACCCCGCCTTCGGGTTCGAGGCCTGCGGGCGCTGGCTCCTGTGCTACAGCAAGCGTCGGCGGCCGAGCGAGCTCATCCCGCTCCTCGGGACGCTCCAGCGTTTCCGGGACCACGTGCCGAGGGTGGTGTTCGACCTGTACCGGCCGACCGGGTAGGCTGCGCCGAGGGCGACAGGGAGGTCCGTCATGGAAGCGCTCTGGGTGGTGCTCGGGCTCGTCGTGCTCGTGGCGCTCTTCGTCGTGGTCTCGTACAACCGGTTCGTCTCCCAGCGCCAGCTCATCCGCGACGCGTGGGCGAACATCGATACCGAGCTGCGTCGCCGGTACGACCTGATCCCGAACCTCGTGGAGACGGTGAGGGGCTACGCGGCCCACGAGCGCGCGGTCTTCGAGGAGGTGACCCGGGCGCGGGCCCAGGCGGTGGCCGCGACGGGCTCGCCCGGGCAGCAGGCCGCGGCCGAGGGCCCGCTCGTGGCCGCGCTGCGCCAGCTCTTCGCCGTGGCCGAGGCCTACCCCGACCTGAAGGCGAACCAGAACTTCCTCGCGCTCCAGTCCGAGCTCGCGAACACCGAGGACCGGCTGCAGACGGCCCGGCGCTTCTACAACGCCAACGTGCGCGACTACAACCGGCGGGTGCTCGATGCTCGTCGCCCGGGCCTTCGGCTTCCGAGAGGAGGAGTTCTTCGAGGTCGAGGAGGCGCTCCGCGAGGCTGGCCCACCCCAGGTGAACTTCACGCGCGAGGGCCCGTCGGTCTCCTTCGGCGCGCCGGGCCAGGCGCCGAGCGAGCGGGCCGTGGCCCCGGGCGTCCCCGCCCCCTCGGCCGAGACGCCGGCGCCGCCTCCGCCTCCGCCGCCGGAGGAGGGCTCGCCCTCCTAGGGCTCGCGCGGGCTCCCCACGGGCTCGCCCGGGAGCCCCGGGGGTACCTCGACCCGGTCCTCGACCCGGTCCTCGGCCCTGCGGACGTCGGTCGTGAGCCAGCTCCACAGGGCGGCGTAGGCGAGGGCGGCGAGGCCGAGCCCGATCGCCGTCGGGCGCTCGCCGAGGGTGCTCGCGGCCCAGGCCGTCACGAGGCTCGAGATCGTGAGCGTGAGCGTGATGAGGGCGTAGTCCATGGCGAAGATCCGCCCCCGGACGCGATCGGGGACGACGCGCTGGAGCCCGTAGGTGGAGAGCGTCCACTGGGCCCCGCCCCCGAGGTGGGCCACGGTGACCGTGACGGCGGCCAGGGTGAGCGTCGGCATGAGCCCGAACGCCGTGTACCCGAGGCCGAAGACCGCGAGCGCGATCCCGATCGCGTGGAACAGGCGCCGGTCCCCCGGCCCCGCCGCCCAGCGTCCGAGGAAGGGCCCGATGAGCGCGCCCAGGCCCCGAGCGGCCATGAGGACCCCGATCCCGATGGCCCCGGCCCGGTACACGTTCTCCGCGAAGACCGACAGCAGCACCATGACCCCGGCCGCGAGGCCGAAACCCGCCTTCACCGAGAGCAGCGCGAGCACCCGGCGGTCCCCCCGCGCGTAGCGGGCCACCTCGGCCGTGGCCGCGAGGATCCCCGGGTGCTCCTCGTGGGGGTCGCGCGGCCCGGCGAAGGGGCGCCGGATCCCGGCGAGCAGCAGCCCCGAGACGGCGAAGGAGGCGGCGTCCACGACGAAGGCGGCGTCCCGGCCGAGCGTGGCGGCGACGATCCCGCCGGCCGCGGCGCCGATCGCGAGCATCGTGCCCCACAGCGACCCGAACAGCGCGTTCGCGGGTCCCAGGTCCTCCTCCTCGACCAGGTTCGGGAAGGCCGCGCTCGAGGCCGGGTCGAACACCGCGGCCAGGGACGAGATCGCGGCGAGCAGGAGGTAGGCGATCCACATGGACCCGGCGTCGTCCACGAGGAGGAACCCCAGGCACAGCGCGGCGCGCGCGAGGTCGCAGGCGACCATGAGCCGCTTGCGGTCGAGCCGGTCCGCGAGGGCGCCCCCCACCGGGGACACGAGGAAGAAGGGGATCTCCTGGGAGACCACGAGCAGGGCGACGGTGACGGCGGAGCCGGTGAGCTCCAGGGCGAGCGCGAACAGCGCGACGAGCAGGAACCAGTCCCCGCCGAGCGAGATGAACGAGGCGAGGTAGAGTCGTCGGAAGTCGGGGTTGCGGCGGAGGAGCCCGAGGCTGGCCCGCAGGCCCCCGAGCGACTCCGCGGTCCGGTCCACGGTCTGCAAGACTACAGGGGAGCACGTTTCCGAGGAGGGGGACCATGCTCGAGGGCATCACCTGGTTCCGGCAGTCGGCGATGCGCTGGCAGGGGAACGGGCCCGTGGTCTACGTGGATCCGTGGGGGGTGACCGACCCCGTGCCCGCCGACCTCATCCTCATCACCCACGCCCACTTCGATCACTTCCAGCCGGAGGAGATCGAGCGCCTGCGGGGGCCCTCGACGAAGCTCGTCGCGCCCCACGACGTGGCCCGGGAGCTCTCGGGCGACGTCACGCCGGTCGCGCCCGGCGAGTCCCACGAGGTCGGGGGGTTCCGCTTCGAGACCGTCCCGGCCTACAACATCGTGGAGGCGCGCCTCGACATGCACCCGAAGCGCAACGGGTGGGTCGGGTACGTCTTCGAGTACGGGGGCCGGACCTACTACCACGGCGGGGACACCGACGCGCTGCCCGAGCTCGAGTCCCTGTCCACGCAGGTCGCGATGGTCCCGATCGGGGGCACCTACACGATGGACGCGACCGAGGCGGCCGGGCTGGTGAAGGCGATGGAGCCCGAGCTCGCCGTCCCCATGCACTTCGGGTTCGTCGTGGGCTCGCCCTCGGACGCGGAGCGCTTCCGCGAGCAGGCGGCCCCGGTCCCGGTGGAGGTGCTCACGCCCACGAACCCCTTCGAGCAGCCGTAGAGGAAAGGAGCGCGACGGATGGCCCTCGGCTACGACAAGCCCCTGTACATCCTGGCCTTCGACCATCGCGGGTCGTTCCAGAAGAAGTTCTTCGGGGTCACGGGGCAGCCCACCCCGGAGGAGGCCGCCCGGATCTCCGACGCGAAGCGCGTGATCTACGAGGGTCTGCTGCGCGCCCTCGACGAGGGGGTGCCGCGGGAGGCCGCCGGCGCCCTCGTGGACGAGCAGTTCGGGGCGGACATCGCCCGCGACGCGAAGGCCCGCGGGCTCACCTTCGCGATGCCCGTGGAGAAGAGCGGGCAGGACGAGTTCGACTTCGAGTACGGCGAGGACTTCGGGCGCCACATCGAGGAGTTCGACCCCACGTTCTCGAAGGTGCTGGTGCGGTGGAACCCCGAGGGCGACGCAGAGATGAACGCGCGCCAGGGGGAGCGTCTGCGCAGGCTGGGGGAGTGGCTGCACGAGCGGGGCCGGCTGTTCCTGTTCGAGCTCCTCGTCCCGCCCCTGCCCCACCAGGTCGAGGCGGTGGGTGGCGACGAGCGGCGCTGGGACAGCGAGGAGCGCCCGAAGCTCATGCGCGAGGCGATCCGGCAGCTCCACGAGGCCGGCGTGGAGCCGGACATCTGGAAGATCGAGGGGATCGACCGGCGCGAGGACTGCGAGATGATCTCAGCCGAGTGCCGGGCGGACGGGCGCGACGGCGTGGCCTGCGTCGTGCTCGGCCGGGGTGCCGACGACGCCGCCGTGGACCACTGGCTGCGGATGGGCCGGGGCGTGCCGGGCTACATCGGCTTCGCCATCGGCCGCTCGATCTGGTGGAACCCGCTGAAGGCCTACGTCGACGGGCAGCTCGGTCGGGAGGAGGCCGCGAAGCAGATCGCGGCCAACTACCGGCGGTTCATCGACGTGTACGAGGCCGGGTAGGAGGCGGTGATGCCGGTCATCAAGACGATCGACGTGGTGGGGGTCTCCACGGAGTCCTGGAGCGACGCCGCCAAGCAGGCGCTCGCCGAGGCCGCGAAGACCATCCGGCACATCGAGCGGATGGACATCCTCGGCACGAGCGCCATCGTGCGCGACGGGAAGATCGCCGAGTACCACACCCACGTGCAGATCGCGTTCCGCCTCGAGCGCTGAGGGAGGGCGGGGCCGGCGTCGGCCGGCCCCGCACCTCGGGCCGGAGGGTCCCCCGGATACACTGAGGTCGTCATGCCGGCCTCCATCGTGATCGGGACCCAGTGGGGCGACGAGGGCAAGGGCAAGGCCACCGACTTCCTGGCGGACCACATGGACTTCGTCGTCCGGTACCAGGGGGGCAACAACGCCGGCCACACCATCGTCGCTCAGGGGCACGAGCTCAGGCTCCACCTCGTGCCCTCGGGGATCCTCTACCCCCACATCACCTCGGTGATCGCCGACGGGGTCGTCGTGGATCCCCGGGTCCTGCTGGAGGAGATGGACGCGCTGGAGGCGGTGGGGCTCGACGTCAGCCGGCTGCGCGTCTCGAACAACGCGCACATGATCATGCCGTACCACCTCGAGCTCGAGAAGGTGACCGAGCGGTACCTCGGCAAGCACGCGCTCGGCACGACGAAGCGGGGGATCGGGCCGGCCTACGCCGACAAGGCGGCCCGGATCGGCCTGCGGATCCAGGACCTGTTCGACGAGAAGATCTTCCGCGAGAAGCTCGACGTGGTCCTGAAGGAGAAGAACCTCGTCCTCACGAAGGTCTACAACCGGCTCCCCCTCGAGGCCGAGCGCATCGTGCAGGACTACATGGGCTACGCGGAGCGGCTGCGCCCCTACGTCGTGGACACCTCGCGGCTGCTCCACGACGGGCTGCGGGCTGGCCGGAACGTGCTCCTCGAGGGGGCCCAGGGCACGATGCTCGACCTCGACAAGGGGACCTACCCCTTCGTGACCTCCTCCAACCCCGTGGCCGGGTACGCCCTCGCCTCGGCCGGGATCGGTCCGCACGAGGTCGAGCGGGTGATCGGGGTGACGAAGGCCTACGTGACGCGCGTCGGCGCGGGGCCCTTCCCCACGGAGGACCTGGGGCCCGACGGCGAGCGGCTTGGCGCCCGGGGGCGCGAGTACGGGACCACGACCGGGCGCAAGCGCCGGTGCGGGTGGTTCGACGCGGTGATCCTCCGCTACGCCGCGCGGGTGAACGGCCTCACGGAGCTGTTCCTCACCAAGCTCGACGTGCTCTCGGGGTTCCAGCGGATCAAGGTGTGCGTGGCCTACCGGGCCGACGGGGAGCGGTTCGAGGATGTGCCGCCCCACCAGTCCCTCTTCCATCGGGCCGAGCCCATCTACGAGGAGGTCGAGGGGTGGGACGAGGACCTCGGCGAGGCCCGGTCCATCGAGGACCTCCCCCGGGCGGCCCGCGCGTACGTGGACCTCGTGAGCGAGCTCGTGGGCGTCCCGGTCCGCATGGTCTCGGTCGGGCCGGCCCGGGAGCAGAGCCTGGCGGTGCCGTGAGCCTGCGGGTGCTCGTGGTCGGCGGCGGTGGGCGTGAGCACGCCCTCGCCTGGCGCCTCGCGCGCGATCCGGACGTCGGCGAGGTGCTCGCGGCGCCGGGCAACCCCGGGATCGCGGCGGAGGCCCGGTGCGAGCCCCTGGACCCCACGGACGTCGCCGCCGTCGCGGACCTCGCCGAGCGCCGGGGCGTGGACCTCGTGGTCGTCGGCCCCGAGGCGCCCCTCGTGGCGGGCCTCGCGGACGAGCTGCGAGCCCGGGGGATCCCGGTCTTCGGCCCCGGGCGGGCCGGGGCGCGCCTGGAGGGCTCGAAGGCCTGGGCGAAGGCCCTGTGCGAGCGCCACGGGATCCCCACCGGCCGGGCCCGCGCGGTGCGGAGCGTGGAGGAGGGGCTCGCCGCCCTGGAGGAGCTCGGCCCGCCCTACGTGGTCAAGGCCGACGGGCTCGCGGCCGGCAAGGGCGTGGTCGTGGCCGAGGAGCGCGAGCGCGCCGTCCGGGCCCTGGAGGACTGTCTGGTCCGTGGGGCGTTCGGCGAGGCCGGGGCCACGGTGCTCGTCGAGGAGCACCTGGCGGGGCGGGAGGTCTCGGCCTTCGCCCTCACCGACGGGCGCCGGGTCCTGCCCCTCGGGCTGGCCCAGGACTTCAAGCGAGCCCTCGACGGGGACGCCGGTCCGAACACCGGGGGGATGGGGGCGTACTCGCCCGTCCCGTTCGTCGACGGGGACGGCTGGCGCACCATCCGGGAGCAGGTGCTCGAGCGGACCGCGGCGGCCCTCCACGCCGAGGGCGTGGAGTACCGGGGGGTGATCTACGCGGGGCTCATGCTGACCGGGGAGGGTCCTCGCGTGCTCGAGTTCAACTGCCGCTTCGGGGACCCGGAGGCGCAGGTCCTCATGCCGAGGATCTCCGGCGGCCTCGCACGGACGCTGCTCGCGTGCGCCCGGGGGGACCTGGACGGGGCGTCGGTCGAGCTCGACGACGGCCTGGCCTGCGTGACGGTCGTCGCCGCCTCCGGCGGGTACCCCGGCGCGTACGAGACCGGGTTCGAGATCGAGGGCCTGGAGGAGGCGGGCGCCGTCGCGGACGCCGTGGTGTTCCACGCCGGCACCGCGCTCCGAGACGGTAGAGTGGTCACCGCCGGGGGTCGGGTGCTTGCGGTGAGCGGTCTCGGATCTTCGATCGGACGGGCCCGGGCGGTGGCCTACGAGGCCCTCTCGCGCATCCGCTTCCGGGGGATGCACCACCGCAGGGACATCGCCGCGCTCGCGGCGGAGGGAGGGACCGGATGACCGAGCCGCTCGTGGGGGTCCTCGTCGCCTCGCCCTCGGAGCTCGCCGTGATGCAGCAGGCGGGGGCCATCCTGGAGAAGCTCGGCATCCCCCACGAGACCCGGGTCATGTCGGCCTCCCGCAGCCCCGACGTCGTGGACGAGTACGCCCGGACCGCCTTCGAGCGGGGGCTGAAGGTGGTGATCTGCACCACGGGGATCTCGGGGCACCTCGCGGCGGCGGTCGCGGCGCGCACGATCCTGCCGGTGATCGGGGTGCCCATCGCCTCCGAGCACATGGACGGGACGATGGCCCTCGTCGTCACCGCGCAGATGCCCCGGGGGGTGCCGGTGGCGACGGTCGGCGTGGACGCCTCGGTGAACGCGGCGATCCTCGCCGCCCAGATCCTCGGCGTCGCCGACACCGAGATCCAGGCGCGGCTGTGGAAGTTCAAGGACGATCTGGCGGAGGGCCTGCGGCTGTGAGGAGCCCCCGGGCCCGCGTCCCGGAGGACGACCGGTGATCCCGCGCTACCGCCTCCCGGAGATGGCCGCGGTCTGGTCCGACGAGGCCCGGATGCGCCACTGGCTCGAGATCGAGATCCTCGCCGTGGAGGCCTGGGCCCGGCTCGGACGGATCCCCGAGGAGGACGCCCGCGCGATCCGCGAGCGGGCGACCTTCACGGTGGAGCGCGTCGAGGAGCTCGAGCGGATCACCCGTCACGACGTCGCGGCCTTCGTGCAGTGCGTGGCCGAGTCCGTCGGACCCGCGGGGCGCTGGATCCACTTCGGCATGACCTCCTCGGACGTGCTCGACACCGGCCTCGCGCTCCAGCTCCGGGCGGCCGCGGACCTGCTCCTCGGGCGGCTGGACCGCTGCGTGGAGCTCGCCACCGAACTCGCCTTCGCCCACCGCTCGACGCCGATCGTGGGCAGGACCCACGGGGTCCACGCGGAGCCCACCTCCTTCGGGCACAAGGTCGCCACCTGGGCCTTCGAGCTCGATCGGGGCCGCGAACGGCTCCGCCGGGCCCGGGAGGTCGTGAGCGTGGGCAAGCTCTCGGGCGCCGTCGGCAACTACGCCCAGATCGACCCCCGGGTGGAGGAGGAGGTGTGCGCGCGCCTGGGGCTGCGCCCGGAGGACGCCTCGAGCCAGGTGGTCCACCGCGACCGGCACGCCGAGTACCTGGCGGCGCTCGCGCTCGTCGCCTCCGGGGCGGACCGGATCGCCACCGAGATCCGCCACCTCGCCCGCACCGAGGTCCGCGAGGTCCAGGAGCCCTTCGCGCCCGGCCAGAAGGGCTCGAGCGCGATGCCCCACAAGCGGAACCCGGTCGTGTGCGAGCGGGTCTCGGGGCTCGCCCGGGTGATCCGCGGCAACCTCCAGGCGGCCCTGGAGAACGTCGTGCTCTGGCACGAGCGGGACATCTCCCACTCCTCGGTCGAGCGCATCATCCTGCCCGACTCCACGATGGCCCTGGACTTCATGCTGCGGGACCTCGCCTGGGTGCTCGAGGGGCTCGTCGTGTACCCCGAGCGGATGCGCGAGAACCTGGACGTGGGCGACGGGCTCGCCTTCTCCCAAGGCGTGCTCCTCGCCCTGATCGAGCGCGGGCTCTCGCGGGAGGAGGCCTACGGGATCGTGCAGCGGGCGGCCGCCGCGGCCTGGGACGAGGGCGCGTCCTTCCGGCGCCGGATCGCCGCCGACCCGCGGGTCCGCGAGCTGCTCGGCGCCGAGGAGCTGGACGCGCTGTTCGATCCGGCGCGCTACCTCGCGAACCTGGACGTGGTGTTCGCCAGGCTGGAGAAGCTCCGGGGGTCTCGATGAGCGGGAAGCTGCACGCACAGGGGAAGGTCCGGGACATCTACGAGGTCGACGAGGAGCGGCTCCTGCTCGTGGCCACGGACCGGATCAGCGCCTTCGACGTCGTGCTGCCGAACCCCATCCCCGACAAGGGGCGGGTCCTGACCGGGCTCACGCTCTACTGGCTCGAGCGGACCCGGGACATCGTCGGCAACCACCTGATCTCCGCGGACCGCCGGGACTTCCCGGGGGCCTTCCGGGAGGAGCCCGCCCTGGCGGGGAGGGCGATGCTCGTGCGCCGCGCGCAGGTGATCCCGGTCGAGTGCGTGGCCCGCGGCTACCTCACGGGCTCGGGCCTCAAGCAGTACCAGGCGGAGGGCCACGTCTGCGGCGTGCCGCTGCCGCCCGGCCTCGTGGAGGCCTCCCGGCTGCCGGAGCCGATCTTCACGCCGACGACGAAGGCCGCCACGGGCCACGACCTCCCCCTCACCTTCGAGGAGACCGTGGACCTGATCGGCCGCGGGCTCGCCGAGCGCCTGCGGGAGCTCACGATCGCGCTGTACGAGCGGGGGGCCGAGATCGCGCTCGAGCGGGGGATCATCGTGGCCGACACGAAGTTCGAGTTCGGCTTCGCCGACGGCGAGCTGATCCTCATCGACGAGGTCCTCACGCCCGACTCCTCGCGCTTCTGGCCCGCCGAGGGTTACGAGCCCGGGCGTCCCCAGCCGAGCTTCGACAAGCAGTTCGTGCGGGACTGGCTCGACGCGAGCGGCTGGGACCACGAGCCGCCGCCGCCGGAGCTCCCGGCCGAGGTCGTGGCCCGCACCGCGCTGAAGTACCGGGAGGCGTACGAGCGGATCACCGGCGAGTCCTTCGACTGGTACCGGCAGCGGATGGGCGTGATGTCCGAGCACGACTGGGAGCGGTGCGCGGTGGACCTGGAGCGGCTCCGGAGGGAGCACGCGTGAGGTACCGGGTCGAGGTGCTCGTCACGCTCCGGCCGGGGCTGCTCGATCCCCAGGGCAAGGCGGTCGAGGGCGCGCTGCCGGCGCTCGGCTTCACGAACGTGCGCGACGTCCGCGTGGGCAAGCACGTCGCGCTCACCATCGAGGCGGACAGCGCCGAGGCTGCGCGGGCGGAGGCCGAGGAGATCGCCGGGCGCCTGCTCGCGAACCCCGTGATCGAGGACCATCGGATCGTGGAGGTCGTGGAGGCGTGATGGATCGGCGCCCGCGCGTCGGGGTCATCACCTTCCCCGGGTCCCTGGACGACCGGGACGCCCTCCGCGCCGTCGAGCTGCTCGGGGGCGAGGGGGTCCCGCTGTGGCACGCGGACCGGGACCTCGCCGGCGTGGACGCCGTGATCCTGCCCGGCGGGTTCTCCTACGGCGACTACCTGCGGGCGGGCGCGATCGCGCGGTTCGCGCCGATCATGGAGGAGGTCGTGCGGTTCGCGGCCACCGGCGGGCCGGTCGTGGGGATCTGCAACGGCTTCCAGATCCTCTGCGAGGCGGGGCTCCTGCCCGGGGCGCTGATCCGCAACCGCTCGCTCCGGTTCATCTGCCGCGTGATCCACGTCCGGGTGGAGACGAGCCGCTCCGTGCTCACCGGG
>FWPV01005119.1_pt1 | contig 26575 bp, 28 predicted proteins | sample 2228371 | NCBI WGS metagenome assembly FWPV01 (sample SAMEA103939776, study PRJEB20133) | metagenome
CCAGAAGCGGCAGCCCGGGATGCCTGGGTGGCCCGGCACTTCGCCGGCAAGACCACGGTTGCCGACATCATGGCCTCTCTGTCCGGCTGCGCTCCAGACGAGGCCGCCTGGTGCCAGGCGGCTCTGGAGACCCTGAGCCGCTGCTCCCCCACCGGGTTGGCTTTGACCCTGAAGCTCCTGCGCCGGCATCAGGGCCGCCCCCTGGAGGAAGTGTTCGCCGGGGAACTGGCCGCCGCCTGCCACATGGTCAGACACCCGGACTACCGGGAGGGCATCCGGGCGAAACTCATTGACAAGGACCGCCGGCCGCGCTGGCAGCCTCTGAGCCCCGGGACCCTGCGGGAAATGTAGAAGCAGTTTCAAAATCTTATATTTTATAAAATTGTCATGCTGAGGGAAGCGATTCTCCTATTTTCAATTACTTGAGACCCTTCGCTGCGCTCAGGGTGACAGAAAAAGAGGTTTTGAAATAGGTTTTAGCAAGCCAAGGAGTGCCTTATGCCTTATAACACCCTTCTCTGGGAGAAAAGCGCCGGGGTGGTTACCCTGACCTTCAACCGGCCGGAGCGGCTGAACGCCCTGAACCGGGAGATGGCCGAAGAGTTGGGCGCCGCCCTGCTGGCTGTGGAGCAGGACCCCGAGGTCCGGGTGCTGCTCCTGGCCGGCGCCGGGCGGGCCTTCATGGCCGGGGCCGACATTACCGTCTTCCGGGAGCTCACCCCCCTCACCGGCAAGCGCTTCGTCCAGCACACCCACCGGCTCCTGGGCACCCTGGAGCGCCTGGAGATCCCGGTGGTGGCCTGCGTGCACGGCTACGCTCTGGGCGGCGGCCTGGAACTGGCCATGGCCTGCGATTTCATTTACGCCGCAGACGACGCCCGGTTCGGCCAGCCCGAAATCAACCTGGGCATCATCCCCTGCTTCGGCGGCACCCAGCGCCTGGCCCGCCTGGTGGGTAAGGCCGCAGCCAAGGAACTCTGCCTCACCGGACGCCACCTCGACGCCCACGAAGCCAGGGCCCTGGGACTGGTGGCCCGGGTGTTCCCCGCCGCTTCCCTGATGGCCGAGGCGCGCCGCACCGCCCAGGAGTTGGCCGCCAAACCCCGGGCCGCCCTCCGGGCCGTCAAGCAGGTCATCGACCGGGGCGCCCACCTGGACCTGGCCGCGGGCCTGGCCCTGGAAACCGAGGCCTTCGCCGTCTGCCTGGCCAGCCCCGACGCCCAGGAAGGCGTCGCGGCCTTCCTGGAAAAACGCCCCCCCAAGTTCGCCGTGGAGTTGCCGTGAGGGCAGGGGATGGGGCGAGGGGTCAAAGACCTCTCCCCCTTCCCCCAACTGGCAACGGGCGCGGGGGCGTGGGGGAGGGCAGGGAGCGCCTGCTCCCCGGCCCTCCCCTCCCAGGCCTTACGCCTTCCGCCCCAGCAGGACGGAGGTTTGGGGACTGGTTTCGAAGTGTTGGGGCGGGGCGATGCCGGCGGCGGTCATCCAGTCGGCCACTTCCCGGTGGCGGTAGGACCTGCCGCCCGGGGTCACGGCCAGCATGTGGACCGAAAAAAAGGCGGCTTCCGGGGGAGTGAAGCCGTCGTCGTTGAGGAAAAAATCCTGGATGGCCAGTTGGCCCCCGGGGTTGAGGGCTGCCACGGTCTTGTCGATGAGGAAGCGGCATTGCTCCTCGGAGTGACTGTGGAGGATGTGGGACACCCAGATGAAGTCGTAGTTCCGGCCGATGCCGTCAGTGAGGAAGTTGCCTTCCAGGGTCTGCACCCGCTGGGTCAGGCCGTGCTTGGCGATATTTTCCCGGGCGATTTGCGCCGGCCCGGGTAGATCGAAGACCGTGGCGGTGAGCTGGGGCGCAACCTGGGCGAAGGTGATGGCGTAGGTGCCGGGGCCGCCCCCCAGGTCCAGGAGGCTCTTGACCCCGGTGAAATCCAGCCTGGCGGCCACCGACGGGGCCAGATCCCGGGCCAGGGCGTGCATGCCCCAGATAAAGTCCCGCATCCAGGCTTCTTCCTTTTCCTGCTTGCGGTCCAGCCACTTTTCGCTCTTGGACTCGCTGGCCGAGCCCCGGATGACCGTATCCTTGAGTTCGGTCCAGCCGTGCCAGGTATGCTGCATGTGGCGGATAATGGCCCCCCGGTAGTCCTCCTTGCCGCGCACCAGAAAGGCCGAGGCGGCCTCGCCGTTGACGAAGCGCGCCCCTTCTTTGCGCAGCACCCCCATGGCCGTGAGGGCGTTCAGGAGGATCTCCAGGGCCCGGGCGTCGGCCTTGACCCGGGCGGCCACGATGGCCGGGGTGTGAGGCTCTTCCAGGTGGTCAAAGAGGCCCAGCTCGGTGGCCACCATGAGAATTTTGGCGGGCCGGAAGCCCTTGGTGAGTTCCATCAGCTCGGAAAATTGCGGAGGCATGAAAAACTCCTTCGGGGTCAGGTAGTATCATGGGGGCAGCCGGGGAGGCTCGCCACCGGTTCTTAGCCGCGGACGCAGGCCTCGGGCCCGCCTGAAATTCCTGCACCGCCGCCTCTGTTCCCGGCGGGCGGGCCGGCTCAGCGGGGGGCCACCCGGTGGCTGTTTCTCTCCTCGATGCGCCGGATCCAGTCATAGAGTGTTTCCCGGTAGCGGTACATGAGGCCTCCCACCACCAGGCAGAAGCCCAGGATGATGGCGAACATGAGGTACTCGCCCTCATACACTTTGGCGCCCTGGAGGGTGAGCATCAGGGTGCCGGGTATGCGGCCGATGATCACCAAAATCAGGAACAACCGGAAAGACATGGGGCTCAGCCCCAGGATGAAGCACAGGTAGTCCTTGGGAAACCCGGGAAAGAGAAAGAGGAAAAAGGCCACCAGCGCGCCCTGGTGGTCCATGAAAAAGTCAAAGCGCCGCATGGTTTCGGGGCTGACGATCTTCACCACGTAGCGCTCCTCCAGCCAGTGGCCGGCCAGAAAGGCGAGGATGGAGCCCAGGGTCAGGCCGATGGTGGAGTAGAGAAAGCCCAAAGGGACGCCGAAGAGAAAGCCCCCCAGAAAACCCGTGGCCTCGCCGGGAATGGGCGCGAACAGCACCTGCAGGGTCTGGAGCAGGATGAACCAGAAGGGGCCCCAGGGTCCGGCCGCCTTCAGCCAGGCCTGGATGCGTTCCCGGTCCGAGACGGTGCGCCAGAGTTCGGCCAGGGGTTCAGACCACTGCCAGATCAGGACTCCCAGGACGCCCAGGGTGAGGAGGACGGCGGCCGCCAGCCAGGCAAGCCGCTGCCGCTGGTTGGGGGTGGCCGAAGGTGAAGTGGTCATGGACTGAGAGCTTGCCTTTCTGGTGCCGGGAATGCTTGCCAGGGCAAAGAGCCGCCAGCGGCTGCCCGCCCCATTCTTTCCCGACCTGCGTTCATCCCCCTATCGGGGGTTTGACAGGAGGGGCAGGGGAGAGTGGGACGCCGGACTCTGCCGGCTTTCCCTGCTCGTCCTGCCGCCAGCGGCTGCCTTGGCGGCTGCCCCGCCGGGCGAATTCTTCCCGCAGGCGCGCCACGACCCGGCTTTTGTCCAGGCACCAGGCGGGGGCCAAGAGCTCTTGAGGATGCGGGTCGCCGGTCAGCCGGTGGATGACGAAGCCGGGAGGCAGGTGCTCCAGGAAGTCCACCGCCGCCTGCACAAATCCTTCTTCCGTCAGGGGCTCGTAAGCGCCTTCCCGGTAGAGACGGGCCAGCGCCGACCCCTCCACCACATAGAGGAGGTGCAGCTTGACGCCCTGGAGCGGCAGGCCCGCCAAAAAGCGGGCCGTGGCCGCCATCTCCTCCGGGCCCTCCCCGGGGAGCCCCAGGATGACGTGGGCCACCACTTCCAGGCCAAAAGCGGCCGCCCGTCGCACCGCCTCGGCGAAGCAGGCGGCGTCATGGCCCCGGTTGAGGCGGCGCAGCGTCTCATCGTGGGCCGACTGCAGCCCCAACTCCAGCCACAGCAGCCGGGTCCGGGCGTAGCCGGCCAGGAGCTGCAGCACCCCGTCCTCCAGACAGTCCGGGCGGGTGCCGATGCTCAGCCCCACCACGCCGGGAAAGGCCAGGGCCTCGTCGTAGAGGGCCTTGAGGCGCTCCCGTGGGCCATAGGTATTGGTGAAGCCCTGGAAATAAGCGATAAATTTTTGCGCCCCGTAACGCCGGGCAAGGCCCGCCGCGCCGGCCTCCAACTGCGCCGTGAGGCTCAAGCCTTTGCTCCAGGCGCCGGTGCCGGAGCCCCGGGGGTTGCAGTAGAGGCAGCCCCCCCGCCCCCGGGTGCCGTCCCGGTTGGGGCAGGTGAACCCCGCGTCCAGGGCGATCTTCTGGACCCGCTGGCCGAAGCGGCCCTGGAGATAGGTGTTGAGGTCCCGGTACGGGAGCTCCGCCATCAGCTCAGGTCTCCCCATAGATACTGGACCAGGCTCAGGGCGGCGGCGGCTGCGGTCTCCACCCGCAGGCGCCGGGGTCCCAAGCCCACCACGGCAAAGCCCGCCGCCCGGGCCTGGGCCACCTCCGGGACACTGAAGCCGCCCTCGGGGCCCACCACCACCCGCACCGAGGCGGGCCGCCCGGACCCCCTTACGCCGGCCAGTCCCTGGGATGCGGCTTCGTAAAACAGGAGTCTGGTCTCCTCGGCTCCGGCCAGCACCTCCGGGAACGTGGCGGCCTCAATGGCCGGCAGCCGGGGCCGCCGGCACTGTTTCAGGGCCTCCCGGGCCAGGCGCTGCCAGCGGGCCAGACGCCGGCCCAGACGCTCCGGCGCCGGGGGTTCGCTCTGACTGGAGGTGAATACCACCAGGCGGGCCGCCCCCAGTTGGGTGGCCTGCTCCACCACCCGGTCCAAGGCGTCGCCCTTGGCCAGCCCCACCGCCAGGGTCACGGCCAGGGGGGATTCGGCCGGGACCTTAAGCTCCCGCAGGAGACGCAGCCGGACCCGCCCCCCGGCGAGGTCCTCCACCCTGGCGGCGGCCACCCGTCCCTGGCCGTCGCACACCGCCACCTCCGCCCCCACCGGCAGCCGCAACACCCGGACCAGGTGGCGGCTTTCCTCCGGGCCCAGGACCAGGGTGCCGGCGCCAAAGTCGGCGGGCGGAGCGAAAAACCAGCGGAGAGCCGGCATGGCTCCGGGCCTTAGGGCCGTCTCAGGGTCAGGGCCACCCAGTCGTCCTCCACCAGCCGCCCCGCTTCCTTCAGGCCCATGCCCAAAAAGCGGTTCAGCAGGGCCGGCAGGTCCTCGGTGAGGAAGCCGGAGACGATGAGGGCGCCGCCGCTCAGCAGGCGGCCCGCCAGGGCCTCGGCAAAATGGCGCAGATCCTGGGCCGTGAGGTTGGCCAGAATCAGGGGGAACTGGTGCCGCAGCAGGGTCAGGGGGGTTTCGTCCACCCACACCCGGTCCTCCAGGGCATTCAGGCGCACATTCTCCAGGGCCCCGGCCACCGCCTCCGGGTCCACGTCAATGGCCCAGACCCGGTAACCGAAGCGGGCTGCGGCCAGGGCCAGGATGCCGCTGCCCGTGCCCACGTCCAGGACCTGGTAGGCCCCCGGGGCGGGGGGGAGCGGCTGCCGTTCCAGCACCTCTTCCAGCGCCCTGAGGCACAGCACCGTGGTGGGGTGCCGGCCGGTGCCGAAGGCCATCCCCGGATAAATGGTGACCACCACCTCGCCCGGCGCCGCCTGGTAGTCCTCCCAGGGCGGCCGGATGATGAGGCGGGGAGTCACCTTCAAGGTCCGGAAGTGCTCCTGCCAGGCCACCGACCAGTCCGCCTCCGCCGCCCGGCGGATTTCCAAACCCACGGGGTAGAGGCCGTGGCCCATGAGGCGCTGCAGATAGGCCTGCAACTCCTGCTGCTGCCAGGCGCCCAGCTCTTCGGGGCGGAAAAAGGCCCGGACCAGCACGCCGTCGGCCTCCTGCTCCTCCAGGATCACGCCCCGGCCGCTGAAGTCGGTGAGGAAGCAGGCCGCCTCCTCCTGCATGCGGGCCGGCACCAGCAGGCGCACCTCCATCCAGGTCGGTTGTTCCATGGCAAAAATTATAGAAAAGCCGGGGGAAAAAGCAACCGCAGGCGGGTCGGTCAAAGGCCGGGGCCCCGGGCCAGGCGCGCCGCCAGCTCCCGGGGCAGGCGGTCCCGGTTGGCCGGGGTCACGCTGATCAGGAGGCCGCCGGGTTTTTCCTTGATCTGTTGGATATAGCCGCCGCCCTGGGCCGCCACCGTCGCCACCAGGGGCAGCGGCAGTTCCCACAGACGCTCCATGGCCGCGATGAACCGGGGGGACAGGCACTCCATCTTGCCCACTTCATCGATGAGGACCAGCTCCACCCCCGCTGGCGGCTCCATGGCCGGCAGGGCCACCGCCTCAAAGCCGGGGACGTCCACGCCGTATTTCCCCACCCGGGGCGGGCCGGGAAAATCCACCCGGGCCAGCCACCCCCGGCGGCCGTCCAGGGTGACGATTTCAAAACCCACCCGGATTCCCCCTTCCCTGGCTTCTTGGGTGTAGAAACCTGCCGCCCGCCCCGGGAAAAGCTCCGCCACCCGCCGCACCACCGTGGTCTTGCCGCAGCGGGGGGGTCCGGTGAGGAGCAGGCGCAACGGCTGGCGGGGGGAGAAGGCATTGGCCCACCGGCTTTGAGCTCCCTCCCGCCGCCTCATTTCCTGGCCTCCATCTCCCGCACCACCGGCAGGACCCAGGGGAGCAAAGCGAAGGCCGGCCAGGCCGCCAGGAAACTCAGGAAGAAAAAGGTGGGATAGCCCAGGACCGCAGCCCCCAGGCCCCCCAGGTAACCGAAAATGCGGGCCCCGAAGCTGAAGAGCATGGCGAAGAAGGCGTAGTGCATGGCGCTGAAGCGCTTGTCGCACAGGCTCATGAGGAAGGCCATGAAGGCCGCGGAGCCCATGCCGCCGGTGAAGCTCTCCCCCTGGGAGGCCAGGTAAATGGGGTAAATGTTGACCGGCTGGGAGAACAGGGGCAGGTTCAGGGTCGCCAGCACATAGCGCCCCATGCCGGGCAGGGCCGCCATCCAGTAGCCCAGGTTGGAGACGGCCTGGAGGATGCCCATGCTCCACAGCCCGGTGCCGATGCCCCAGCGGCTGGTGAGGACGCCGCCCAGCAGGCCCCCCAGGATGGTGGCCGCCGCGCCCAGCAGCCCGGAGACGATGCCGAACTCCGTGCCGGAAAACCCCTGGTCCCGCCAGAAGGGGCTCACCATGGAGGCCATGAGCGCATCCCCGGCTTTGAAAGTCAGGGTGAACAGGATAATGGCCCCGAAAAAGCGCAGCTGCCGCAACCCCCGGAAAGCTTCGGCCACCTGGGCCACGCCGCCTCCGGCCCCGGCTCCCGCCCCCGCCGGCCGGGGCAGCCGGAAGGCCGGCCCCAGGAGCACCGTGAGGCACAGAGCCGCCATCATGGCCCCGGCCCCCACAAAGGCGGGCTGCCAACCCACCCGGTCGCTCAGGATCAAAAGACCGGAACCCGCGGCCAGGGCCCCCACCCGGTAGGCGCCGTTGCGGACGCCGTTGGCGATGCCCAGTTCCCCGGCCTCCAGGAGATCCACGGCGTAGGCGTCCGCGGCCAGGTCCTGGGTGGCCGAGGCCAGGCAGAGCAGACCCACGAGGACAAAAAAGAGGGGGGTCACCGGCCCGCCGCTCAGATGCGCCAGGGCCAGAAAGCACGCCACCATCACCGCCTGGGCCGGCACCAGCCAGGCCGCCCGGGAGCCGAAGCGGTCCACCAGGGGGCTCCACAGGAGCTTGAAGCTCCAGGCCAGCCCCAACAGGCTCACCAGGCCGATGTGCTCCAGGGCCACCCCCTGCCCCCGCAAATAAAAAGACAGACTGGTGACCACAAACCCGTACGGCAGCCCCTCGGCAAAATAGAGCACGCCGATGACCAGGAGTTTGACCCGGAGCGACGGAGGGCGAGATTCCATGGGCTGTACTGACTGCCGGGGGAGGGCCGGGCTGCGGGGCCGCCGGCCTCCCCCCAACCCCTGTCCCCCCTCCCCTCCTTTAAGGGAGCTGGAAAGGAGTGTGAGAAGAGGGTGGGGGAACCAGCGCCCCTGCGACCCTCCCCGCCATCACTCCTTGGTCAGCTTTTCCGCGATCTCCCGGGCGGCGGCCAGCAGTTGGGGGCTGGTTTCGTAGGGCGGCTTGCCGGTGAGGTCGGCTTCGATGACTTTGGGATCAAAGGGGAGGAAGCCCAGGATGGGCAGGTCCGGGAGGTTTTGCTTGAGAAACTCCTCGTCTGCGGCCCCCCGCACCTTGTTGGCCACCACCGCCACCTTGGTGAGGCCCAGGTCTTTGGCCAGCTCCCGGACGTGCTGGGCCGTCTCAATGCTGCGGCGGCCGGGTTCCACCACCACGATGAGGCGGTCCACCCCCCGCACGGTGGCCCGCCCCAGGTGCTCAATGCCCGCCTCCATGTCCATGACCACCACTTCATCCCGAAAGAGGACGATATTGGTCATCAGGGCCTTGAGCATGACGCTTTCCGGGCAGATGCACCCGGAGCCGCCCTTTTTCACCGTGCCCATGACGATGAGCTTGACCCCGTCCAGGTTGCGGGAGTACTTGTCGGGGATGTCGTCCACCTTGGGGTTCATTTTGAAGAAGCCCCCCATGGTGCCGGGTTGGGACTCGGTGCGCTCGGCCACCAGGGCCTTCATGTCGCTGATGGGCGTGATGGTTTCCGGATCCGGCACTCCCAGGGCCAGGGCCAGGTTGGCGTCGGGGTCGGCATCCACGGCCAGGACTTTCTTGCCCTGATCCCGAAAGTATTTGATCAATAAGGCGGCCAGGGTGGTTTTGCCCACGCCGCCCTTGCCGCTGACCGCGATTTTCATGCGTTGTCGCCTCCCAGGCGAGCTCTCGGCGGTTCCCCACAAAGGGGCACCACCCGGCCCGATGGTTTAATGATGCAATTGTACGGCCAGGCCGGCACTTTTTCAATGACCCCGTGATATGATAAGGGTATCATCGGAATACGCCCTGAGAGGAAAGGTCATGAACGCCATCAAGCCCCTCCCCCCGGAAGTGGAGACCGAGCTGAGGGAACGCCTGGCCCGCAACCCCTTCGTCAACTTCCTGGGAGTGCAGGTACCGGAACTGGGGGAGGGCTACGCCCGCTTCGTCCTGGCCATCCGCCAGGACTTTCACAATTCGCAGGGCTTCCTGCAGGGCGGGGTCATCGCCGCGCTGGCCGACGAGGCCGTGGCCTACGCCCTCTTCAGCCTGGTGGCCTCCGGGGAGATGATCAGCACCGTGGAAATGAAGATCAACTTCCTGGCCCCGGTGCAGGAGGGCCACATCGAAGCCCGGGCCCACATCAGCAAACGGGGCCGCACCCTCTCTTTGGGCGAGGTGGAAGTGCGCCAGGGCGACCGCCTGGTGGCCAAAGGCCTCTGCACCTATATCCACCTCACCCCCCCGGCCGCGGCGTGACGCCGCCCTCTGGCCCGGACTCTCCTCCCCACCCTCATTCAGGATTTCTGGGTGGGGGTCTGGGGAAGGAAGGGCCGCCGCCCTGAGCCCCCCTCAGGCTTACCACTCATAAAATCCCACCTCGGTCAGGACCTCGGCGTGGGTGTCGTGCAGGAGGACCAGGTCTTCCAGGCGGATGCCGCCCCAGTGGGGGAGGTAGATGCCGGGCTCCACGGTGACCACGCTGCCGGCCTTGAGAATGCTGGCCCGGTCCCGGGCCGGGCTGAGGCTGGGGGCCTCGTGCACCGCCAGGCCCACGCCGTGGCCCAGGGAGTGGCCGAAGGCCTCCCCGAAGCCGACCCCGGCGATGACCTCCCGGCCCAGGGCGTCCGCCGCGGTGCTCTCCAGGCCCGCCCTGAGGCCGGTTTCGGCCCGGAGTTGGGCCCGGCGCACCAGCGTGTAAATTTCCCGGAAGCGGGCGCTGGGCTCCCCTAAGATATAGGTCCGGGTGAGGTCGGCACAGTAGCCCTCCACCCGGGCCCCCAGGTCGATAATGATGGGCTCCCCCGCCCGGAGGAGATAATCTCCCGGCTGGTGGTGGGGCCGGGCGCTGTTCACCCCGGCGGCCACGATGGGGGGGAAGGCCAGACCCTCGGCGCCCCCCTCCCGCAGGCGGCGCTCGATTTCCCAGGCCACCCGGCGTTCGCTGAGGCCGGGGGCGAGCCAGGCGGCCACCTCGGTGAGCACCCGCTCCGTCAGCCGCAAGGCCCGGCGGATGGCCGCCACCTCCTCCGGGGCCTTGGTTTCCCGGGCCTCCTCCACCAAAGCTTCCTGGGACAGCCAGGTCACCTCCAGCCCGGCCTCCCGGACGGCCTGGGCCAGCCGCTCAAACTGCCGGCAGCTGAGATACGCCCCCTCGAAACCCAGCCGGCGGACGGCGGCGGCCGCCAGGAGTTCCGCCAGGGCGGCCCCCAGGCTGGCCTGATAGACCACCACCCGAAAGCCGGCGGCCTCGGCCGCGGCCCACTCCCGGTAGCGGAAGTCCGTGATGAGGAAGGCCTCCCGCCCGGTGATGAGCAGATAGCCGCTGGTTTCGGTGAGGAGTTCGTCCCGGGCGGTGAAGCCGGAGAGATAGCGGCGGTTCTCCGGCCCGGACACCAGAAAGGCGTCCAGCCCCATTTCGGTCATTCTGCCCCGCAGCCAGGCCAGCCGTCCGTTCCCCCCTATTTCGTCCATGACCGGCATTCTCAGAGAAACCCAGAAAAAAAGCAAGGGAAAGCCACGGCCTTTTCCTAAAGAAAAACCGCAGCCCCGTCGATGAATGAACCAGATTGGCGAACCCGGGGGGTGGAGGAACAACCGCGCCATGGACAACGTCATTGATTTTTCCATCAAGGTGCTGGTGGCGGATGATTTTGCCACCATGCGCAAGATCGTGCGCAACATTCTGAAGCAGATCGGCTTTGAAGACATTATCGAGGCGGAAGACGGGGCCGTCGCCCTGCAGCTCCTGAAGCAGGAGAAAGTGGGGCTGGTGGTCACCGACTGGAACATGCCCAATCTGAGCGGCCTGGAGCTGCTGCAAAGTATCCGCCAGAACCCGGCCACTGCCAAGCTGCCCGTTCTCATGGTCACTGCCGAAGGACTCAAAGAGAACGTCCTGGAAGCCGTGAAGGCCGGAGTCAACAACTACGTGGTCAAGCCCTTCACCGCAGAAGTGCTCCAGGAAAAGATCGAAACCATTTTCCGCAAGCTGTCGGCCTCCTGACCGCAGGGAGAAAGGTTGTCGTGAGTGGGTCCTGCCCTAACCCCCCAGAATTGACCATGGACTTGGACCGCCTGGCCCTCAAGGCGGTCATGCTGTCCGCCGATGACCTGCCCACCTTGGGGGCGTTTCTGGCCGAACTGGAAGGCCTCCAGAGCCGCCTGCGCAATCCTGGGGCCGGTGAGGTGCAGCCCCTGGTGGAGCAGCTCGTGGCGGTGACCCATCGGCTGGTGCTCCAGGAGATTCCCGCGGCCGCCCGGGCGGTGGAGTTGCTGGGGCAAGGGGTGGCCCTGCTGCAGCGCTGGGCCGGGGGTGTCCCGCCGGCGAAGGCCGCCGAATGGTCCGGCTACCGCCAGTTGCTGGAGGAACTGGGGCTGGCGACGCCCCCTTTGGCAGAGCAGGAGAGTCCGCCGGCCTCGCCCTTCGAGGACCCCGAGCTGGTGGCCAACTTCCTCACCGAGGCCACTGAGCACCTGGAGGGCATTGAAACCCGCCTGGTGCACTTGGAGCAGCACCCTGAGGACCTGGAGGCGGTGAATGCCATTTTCCGCCCCTTCCACACCATCAAGGGAGTGGCGGGCTTCCTCAACCTGGAGCAGATGCAGGCGGCGAGCCATGAACTGGAGTCCCTCCTGGACCGGGTGCGCCGCGGCGCCTTGGCGGTTTCCCCGGACCTGGTGGACGTCGTCCTGACCGGCGTTGACCTGCTGAAGGCCATGTTGGCCGACCTCACCCAGGCCCTGGAGGGATCCAGACCCCCGGCGGCCTTTGATCTGGCCCCCCTGGCGGCCCGCATTGCCGCCCTGGAAGAATCGCCCGCCGCCGTTCCCCGGCTGGGGGAAATCCTGGTGGAGCAGGGCGAACTCCGGCCCGCCGACCTGGCGGCTGCTTTGGAGCAGCAACAGGCGCCCGGGGAGACCCGCCCCCTGGGGGAAATCCTGGTGGAGGAGGGCCAGATCCCGCCTGAGCGGGTGGCCCAGGCCCTGGTGCAGCAGCTTGCCGCCCGCAGGGCCACCGCCGATAGCCGCCAGCCGGCTGCCATCCGGGTGGATCTGGCCAAGTTGGACACCCTGGTGGACCTCATGGGCGAGCTGGTCATCGTCCAGAGCCAGGTGCGGCAAAACCCCCTGGTGGTCCAGGCCGCCGACCAGAAACTGGTGCGCGACCTGGGCCAGATGGCCCGCATCACCACCGATCTGCAAAGAATCACCATGTCGCTGCGCATGATTCCCATCGGCGCCACCCTGCGCCGCATGGTGCGCCTGGTGCGGGACTTGTCCCACAAGACCGGCAAGCTGGTGACTCTGCAGCTGGAAGGCGAGGACACCGAGATCGACCGCAATATGGTGGAGGCCATCTACGACCCCCTGGTGCACCTGGTGAGAAACGCCGTGGACCATGGCCTGGAGAGTCCCGAGGAACGCCGGGCCGCCGGCAAGCCCCCGGAGGGCCGCCTGGTGCTGAGGGCCTACCATAAGGGCGGCAATGTCATTATTGACATCGAGGAGGACGGCCGGGGCCTCAACCGGGAGGCCATTCTGGCCAAGGCCAGGGAACGGGGCCTGGTGGGAGAGACCGAGCTGAGCGCCGCCCAGATCGATCACCTCATTTTTGAGCCGGGTTTCAGCACCGCGGCCCAGGTCACCGAGGTCTCCGGCCGGGGGGTGGGTCTGGACGTGGTCAAGCAGACCGTGGAGCGCCTGCGGGGCAAAATCGAGATTTTCTCCCGGCCCGGCGAAGGCTGCCGCTTCAGTCTGCGCCTGCCCCTGACCCTGGCCATCATCGACGGCCTGGTGATCGGGGTGGGGACCGAACGCTACATTCTGCCCACCGTGGCGGTGCGGGAGACCCTGCGCCCCGCCCGGGAGGACTATTTCACCGTGGAAGGCAAGGGCGAGCTCATCCGGGTGCGCCAGCAACTCCTGCCTCTCATCCGCCTGCACCGCCTGCTGGAGACCGGCCAAGCCGACCGGGCCCCCTGGGAGGCCTTGGTGCTGGTCGTGGAAAATGAAGGGGACAGCCGGGCCCTCCTGGTGGACGAAATCCTGGGCAAGCAGGAGGTGGTCATCAAGTCCTTGGGACAGCTCCTGCAAAACCGGGAGGGACTGGCCGGGGGCACCATCCTGGGAGACGGCCGGGTGGGCCTGATCCTGGACCTGGGAGGAATTTTTGGGCTGGCTGAACGCCGCCCGTGAGGAGTGGACGCATCATGACCTGGCTTAAGCTTACCCTGCGGGGCAAAATCGTCGGCCAGTTTCTCCTGGTTATCGGCATCTTCCTGGCCTTGATCTTTTTCAGCCTCCTGCCCTCCTTGAAAGAAATGGTCTTCAAGGAAAAGGAGCTTCAGCTCCACAACATGGTGCAAAGCGTCATCGGCCTGCTCCAAGAGTACGACGCCCGCTGGCAAAAGGGGGAGTTTTCCCGGGCCGAAGCCCAGGAGCGGGCCAAGAAGCGCATCGGCAGCATGCGTTACGGCCCCGAAGGCAAGGACTATTTCTGGATCAACGACTTCACCCCGGTGATGGTGATGCATCCCTTCCGGCCCGACCTGGAGGGCAAGGACCTGGCCGGCTTCAAGGACCCGGCGGGCAAGGCCCTGTTTTTGGAAATGGTGCAGGTCTGCCGCACCAAAGGCGAGGGCACGGTGGCCTACCAGTGGCAGTGGAAGGACGACGCCAAGCGCATCGCGCCCAAGCTCTCCTATGTCAAGGCCTTTGCGCCCTGGGGCTGGATCGTGGGCACCGGCGTCTATGTGAACGACGTGCACGAGCAGGTGGCGGTCCAACGCAACCGGCTTCTCCTGATCATCGTGCCGGTGATTCTGGGCCTGCTGGCCTGGCTCATCGTGCCCCTGAGGCGACTGGGGAGGCTGTTGGGGGTGATGCAGGGCATTGAGCAGATTTCCCAGGAGGTGAAGGGCGGCGCGGTCCAGGTGTCCCAGGCGGCCCAGTCCCTGGCCCAGGGGGCCAGCTCCCAGGCGGCCTCCCTGCAGGAGACCTCCGCCTCCCTGGAGCAGATGGCCGCCATGACCCGGGGCAACGCCGACCATGCCCGGCAGGCCGACGCCCTGGTGGCGGAGGCGGCCCACGTCGTGGAGCAGGCCCACCAGGCCATCAGCGACCTGGCCGCCTGCATGCAGGAGGTTTCCGCCGCCGGCCGGGAGACGGCCAAGATTATCAAGACCATCGACGAAATCGCCTTCCAAACCAACCTCCTGGCCCTGAATGCCGCAGTGGAGGCGGCCCGGGCCGGGGAAGCCGGCGCCGGCTTTGCGGTGGTGGCCGACGAGGTCCGGGCCTTGGCCATCCGGGCGGCGGAGGCCGCCAGGAACACCGCCGGCCTCATCGAAGGCACGGTGCGCAAGGTGCAGGAGGGCTCCCAGCTCATGGGCCAGACCCAGGGCGCCTTCTCCCAGGTCACCGGCAGCACCGCCAAGGTGAAAAATCTGGTGGCGGAAATCGCCGCGGCCTCCGGCGAGCAGGCCCAGGGGGTGGAGCAAATCTCCCGGGCGGTGCAGGACATGAACCGGGTCACCCAGGAGAACGCCGCCAACGCCGAACAGAGCGCCGCGGCCGCGGAACAGCTCACCGCCCAATCCGAGCAGCTCCGCAGCGTGGTGCAGGACCTGGCGGCCATTGCCCAGGTCACGGCATAACGCGGGTTCTCCGCAAAATGAGAGACTTCCGCAAAACTGAAAGGAACGGGAAACCATGGCAAAAAATTTCACATTGAGGACCAGGCTGCTGCTGTCTTTCGGCGCGGTGGCGCTGTTTACCCTGCTGTTGGGCGGGGTGGGCTACTTGGGCGTCAGCCGGGGGATTCAGGCAGTCACCAGGTTGGGGGCAGAGGAACTGCCCAAGGTGAAGAACCTGCTCATCATTGGCTCCGAGGCCGAAAATATCCGGGGCACCCTGCGCACCCTGGCCATCCCGGGCCTGCCCCCGGAGGTGCGCCAGCGGCAATACCGCACCCTCCAAGAAGCCCGGGCCACCTACGAAAAGGCCTGGAAAACCTATGAGGCGCTGCCCCACTCCCCCGAGGAGATCGAGCGCTGGAAGGCCTTTGGGACGTTGTGGAAGGCCTGGCGGGAGGAAAACAACCAGGCCCTGGAGCTGGCCAAAAAGTTTGAGCAAACCGGCATCGCCGACCCCGCGGTCCTGGGGCGAGACCTCGAGGCGTTCACCGTAGCCCACTACCAACTGGTGCAGCGGGTGCTCCACCTGCAACAGGGCCTGGGAGGCGCGTTTCAGGGGGGGGAGGATCACACCGCCTGCGCCCTGGGCCAGTGGCTGCCCTCCTTCCGGACGGATAACGCCGCCCTGACCCGGGAGTTGCAGGCCATCCAGGATCCCCACCGGCGCTTCCACGAGGCGGTGGGGAAAATCAAACGGCTGGCGGCCGCCAACCAAAAGACCGAGGCCCAGGCGGTGTACGAACGGGAGATGATGCCCGCCATGGCCGAGACCTTCGGGCACTTCGAGAAGATCCGCCAGATTGTGGCCGAGGCCCAGGACCAGGCCCGGCAATTCGAGAAGCGGATTCTGGGTCCGGTGCGGGAAAAACAGCAGGCGGCCATCGCCGCCCTGGACAAAATTATTGGGGCCAGCCTGAAAGCCGCCGAGGAGGAAGTGGAGAATTCCGCCCGACAAGGAACCTTCCTGCAGGGGCTCTCCCTGGCCGCCATGCTCCTGGGCACGATCTTGGCTTTCGGGCTGGGATTTCTCCTCACCCGGGGGCTGAGCCGGAGGCTCAACCGGTTGGCCACCTCTCTGCGCGAGGGCTCGGAGCAGGTGGCCGCGGCCTCCACCCAGGTCTCTTCCGCCAGCCAGTCCCTAGCCCAGGGGGCCAGCCAGCAGGCCGCCTCCCTGCAAGAGACTTCCTCCTCCCTGGAAGAGATGGCCTCCATGACCCGCACCAACGCCGACCATGCCCGGCAGGCGGACGCCCTCATGGCAGAAACCGCCAGGGTGGTGGGGGCGGCCACGGCTTCCATGAGCCAGCTCACCGCCGCCATGCAGGAGGTTTCCCAGGCCAGTCAGGAGACGGCCAAAATCATCAGGACCATTGATGAGATCGCCTTCCAGACGAACCTGCTGGCCCTGAACGCCGCGGTGGAGGCGGCCCGGGCCGGCGAGGCGGGGGCCGGCTTCGCGGTGGTGGCCGACGAGGTCCGGGCCCTGGCCCTGCGGGCCGCCGAAGCCGCCAAAAACACCGCCAACCTCATCGAGGGCACGGTGAGCAAAATCCAGGAAGGGGCGGAGCTGGTGGACCAGACCGGGGCCGCCTTCTCCCAGGTGGCGGGCAGCACCGGCAAAGTCAAGGAGTTGGTGGCGGAGATCGCCGCCGCCAGTGGGGAACAGTCCCAGGGAGTGGACCAGATCAACCGGGCGGTGGCGGAAATGAACACCGTCACCCAGCAGACCGCGGCCAATGCCGAAGAATCGGCTTCGGCCTCAGAGCAGCTCAACGCCCAAGCCGAACAGATGAAGGCTATGGTGCGCGAACTCGCGTTGTTGGTGGGAGGCGGGGGCAACGGCCACCGCCAATCTCCCCGGGAACCGGCCCCGGGGCTGCCCGCCCGGCTCCAGGCCAGCGCCCTGGCCTGGAAAAGATCTGCCCCGGAGCTAACCGCCCGGCCCGCAGCCCCGGTGAAGCCCGAGCAGCTCATCCCCCTGGACGACGACTTCAAGGAGTTTTAACCGGGGTCCGGAAAATTAACGACATTGATGGAGCCCGCCGATTAGGTTAACGGAGGAGGGCCCGACCACACCCCGGCCTCAACCTGGGAGGCCGGGGTCCGGGGAGGTCGAAATGGGCGAAGCCGCACGCGCCATGGAACCGCGGGGACTCCTGGCCCGGGAAGGCAAATACCTCACCTTTGTCCTGGCCGCCGAAGACTATGGCCTGGAAGTGCTAAAGGTGCGGGAAATCATCGGCATGCTGGACATTACCGCCATTCCGCAGACGCCGACCTACATCAAAGGGGTCATCAACCTCCGGGGCCGGGTCATCCCGGTCATTGACCTGCGGTTGAAATTCGGCCTGCCGGCCCAGGACTATGGCGAGCGCACCTGCATCATCGTGGTGGACGTCAAAACCGACTTGGGGCTGGTGCAGATGGGGATGGTGGTGGATGCCGTTTCCGAGGTGTTGAATGTCACGGCCGACGACCTGGAGCCCCCCCCGTCCTTTGGGGGCAGTCTGAAAAGCGGCTACATTCAGGGTATTGCCAAGGCCCGGGGGAGTATCAAAATCCTGCTGGATATCGACCGGATTCTGTCCGCCGAGGAGCTCCTGGGGCTGGAAGTTATGGGGGGCTGAGGCCCCGTATCCGGCTGACCCGCTTCCCCGGGTCAGCCGCCACGGAGGGACCGTGCTGAACACCCGGCGCCATCCTGAACCCGGCAGAGACACGACTCTCCCCCGGCCCTGGCTGGCGGCCATACCGGAACTGTCCCCCCGGGAATTTGCCCGGTTCCGTCAGCTGGTGCACCGGCATGCCGGGATATCCCTGTCAGAGCAGAAACGGGAACTGGTGCAGGGCCGCTTGGCCAAAATCCTTCGGGAGCGGGGTCTGGCCAGTTTCCAGGAATACTACGAGTTGGTGGCCGGGGACGCCAGTGGCGTCGAACTGGCCGGACTCCTGGACGCGGTCTCCACTAACCAGACGGCCTTCTGGCGGGAACCGGCCCATTTCCAGTTTCTCCTGGACGAGCTGTTTCCCGCTTGGCGTCGGGAACGCCGGGGCAACCTGGCCTGGCGCCTGTGGAGTGCCGGCTGCTCCACCGGCGAGGAGCCCTACACCCTGGCCATGGTGCTGCAAGAAAGCCTGCCGGAGACCGAAGTGCAAGGCTGTGCCATCCTGGCCTCGGACCTCAACACCCAGGTGTTGGCCACCGCCCAGGCCGGGGTCTATCCCGCCGAGCGCCTGTCGCCCTTGCCCCTGCCCTGGCGCCGCCGTTATTTCCTCCAGGGGACGGGACGCTGGCAGGGCCATTTCCGGGTGAAACCGGCGCTGCGGCAGCGGGTTAAGTTCTTCCGCTTCAATCTGATGGACCGCTTCCCCTTTCAGGAGGAACTGGATGTAATCTTCTGCCGGAACGTCATGATTTACTTTGACAAGCAGACCCAGGCCGAGCTGGTCAGCAAATTCCTTGGCAGCCTCAAACCCGGGGGCTACCTGCTCATCGGACACTCGGAGAGCCTGTGCAATCTCAAACATCGCTTCACGTACATCCGCCCTGCGATTTACCGGAAATAGGGCCCGGCCGGATCCCGGTGGTGGTGGGGGTGGCCGACATGAAGGTGAGCAACCAGGCAGGCCAGGTGCTGGTGACCCACGCCCTGGGGTCTTGCATCGGGGTGGCCATTTTCGATCCCCAGACCCGGGTGGGCGGCATCCTGCACTATATGCTGCCCGAATCGTCCTTGGACCCGGGCCGGGCGGCGGAAAACCCCTTCATGTTCGCGGACACCGGCGTCCCCCGCCTCTTCCGGGAATGTTACGCCCTGGGGGCCGCCAAGGCCCGCCTCCGGGTGAAAGTGGCCGGTGGCGGCCAGGTCTTGGGGGGGCAGGAGCACTTCCAGATCGGCCGCCGCAACTACGCCGCCCTGCGGAAACTCTTTCTGAAAAACAATGTCCTGGTGGACGGCGAGGAAGTGGGCGGCACCAAGGCCCGAACCTTGTTTTTGGATTTAGCCACCGGTCGGGTCTGGGTCAAAATCATCGGGCAGCATATCGTGGAATTATAGGTGGCCGGATCATGAGTCTCCTCCCCCTCATCCTGCGTTCCCTGAAACACATGCCGCCCTTTCCGGTGGTGGCCCAACGGGCTTTGACTCTGCTGAATCAACCGGAGGTGAGCATCGACGAGCTGGTGGAGGTGGTGAAGTTCGATCCCGGCATCACCGCCAACATCTTGCGCATCAGCAACTCGGCCTATTTCGGTCTGCGGCGGGAAATCCACTCGCTCCACCAGGCCCTGATGTTGCTGGGCACCCAGGAGCTCCTGAAAATCATCATCGCCAGCGGGGTCACCCGACTGTTCGCCAAGGCCACCCCGGGCTATTTCGAAGAACGTCACGGCCTCTGGCGGCACTCCATCAGCTGCGCCCTCATGGCCGACCTCCTGGCCCGGGAATTGGGCCTGGCCGAGCGCACCGTCAGCTTTACCGCCGGCCTGCTGCACGACATCGGCAAGATCGTCCTGAGCCTGCACGTGGAGCAGAAATTCGGGGAAATCATGAGCGTGGTGGAGCGGCAGGGCACCTCTTTCCAGCAGGCCGAAAAAGCCGTCCTGGGCATCAGCCACGCCGAGGTGGGGGGGGAGATGGCCCGGATTTGGGATTTTCCCGACCGCCTGCGTCTGGTCATCCATTTCCACCATCTGGACCGCCCCGAGGCCTTCGCCGACGACATGGTGCTCCTCGTCTATCTGGCCGACCTTTTGGTGATGATGTTCGGCCAGGACCTGGGCAATGAGGGGCTGGCCTATGCCGGTGTTCCCCAGGTGTTGCAGCACTTCGGCCTCAGGGAGCGGGATCTGGAGCGGATCCTGCTGCATTTCGGCAACTCCTGGGAGGAAGCCAAAATCTTCTTCGGACTCATGGGGAACGGCGATGCCGTACAACGTGCTCATCGTGGATGATTCGGCCACCATGCGGCTTTTGATCAAAAAGATCCTGGCCATCTCCGGTTTTGCCCTGGGCCAGTGCTTCGAAAGCGCCAACGGGCGGGAGGCCCTGGAGCTCCTGGAAAGCCACTGGGTCGATCTGGTCCTCTCTGACATCCACATGCCGGAAATGGACGGCGCCGGCCTGGTTAAGGCCTTGCGTGCTCATCACCTGTGGCGCTCCATTCCCGTGGTTCTGGTGAGTACTGAATACCGGGAGGAAGTCCTGGCCCCCTTCCGAGGCTGGGGGGTCCAGGGCTACATCCAGAAACCCTTCCGACCCGAGACCATCCGCCAGCAGCTCAGCACCATTTTAGGGGAGGTCCAGACGCCCGATGCTGGAAACCTTGAAGGCTGCGACTTTTGAAGTCTTTGAGACCATGTTTTTCCTGTTCCCCGAAACCCCGCTGCTGGCCCCGCCGATCTGGCGCGGCCCCGGCTTGCGGGCCTGGGTGCCGGTGGCGGGACCCAAGCCCTTCCGCATCGGCCTGACGGTTCCCGCGGCCCTGGCCCGGAAGATGGCGGCCAACTTCCTGGGGCAGGAGCTGCATGACCCCACCCCCGAGCAGGTGGAGGACGCCGTCCGGGAAGGGGCCAACATGGTGGCCGGCAATTTCCTGGGCCGGGAAGGAGCCGCCGCCATCTTCCGGATACAGCCCCCTCATTCCGCCCACCTGGATTTGGGGAACCCCTCCTTTCAGCTCAGTCCCAATCGTGTGGTTCTGATGGTGGAGGATGATGGCCTGGAAGTCTTCTTGGAGAGAACTTGACCTGAGCTCTTATCTACCAGGGGGCGGAGAAACCGAGACGCATGGGGAAAACCAAGGTTCTGGTGGTGGATGATTCCGCCGTGGTGCGGCAGATTTTCACCGAGCTCATCTCCCGGGAGCCTGACCTGGAGGTGTGCGGCACGGCCCCCGATCCGTACCTGGCCCGGGACAAAATCGTGCAAGAGCGGCCCGACGTCATCACCCTGGACCTGGAAATGCCCCGCATGGACGGCCTCACTTTCCTGAAAAAGCTCATGCATTACTACCCCCTGCCGGTGATCATCGTCTCTTCCCTCACCCCGCAGGGCAGCCGCATGGCCTTAGAGGCCCTGGAATTGGGGGCGGTGGAGGTCCTGGCCAAGCCGGGGGGGTCCTTCAGCGTGGGCAACCTGGGGGAAGAGCTGCTCACTAAGATTCGCACCGCGGCCCGGACCCGACCCCGGCCGGCGCCGACTCCGGCCCACCCGCCGGCGCCCGCTCACCTCCAGCCCCTGCCAGCGCTCACCACCACCCAAAAGGTGGTGGCCATCGGCGCCTCCACCGGCGGCACTGAGGCCATCAAGGAGATTTTGATCAACCTGCCCAAAAACTTTCCCGGGATTGTCATCGTCCAGCACATGCCCCCCAAGTTCACCAGCAGCTTTGCCGAGCGCCTCAACCAGCTCTGCAGTCTGGAGGTGAAGGAGGCCGCCGACGGCGATTCGGTCCTGCCCGGCCGGGCCCTCATCGCGCCGGGCAACTACCATATGCTGCTGCAAAGGAGCGGCGCCCGCTACCTGGTGCAGGTAAAGAGCGGCCCGCCGGTACATCACCAGCGCCCCAGCGTGGACGTCCTCTTTGAATCCGCCGCCCAGGCCGCGGGCAACAACGCCGTAGGCGTCATCCTCACCGGCATGGGAGCCGACGGCGCTGCCGGTCTCCTGGCCATGCGGGAGCGGGGCGCCTACACCCTGGCCCAGGACGAGGCCTCCTGTGTGGTCTTTGGCATGCCCAAGGAAGCCATCAAACGGGAGGCCGTCTGCCGGGTCCTGCCCTTGGCCCGCATCGCCGAAGACCTTCAACGCCATCTCCTCCAGGCCGCCTGACCCTTCCCGGCCGGCGGTTGACAGGCCTGCCTTCCCCCAGTATGTTTAAAGGCAGGCGGCGGGGTGGGGCGGGCTGGCCCCGGTCCCCGCCACCATGGCCGATCAGAAATGAGGCAGGCGGTGCTGAAGCTGGTGGGGTTTGACTGCGACGGCGTCCTGTTTGACTCCCGGGACGCCAATATCGCGTTTTACAACAGCATCCTGGCCCGGTTTGGGCGGGAACCCATGGCTGCGGACCAGGTGGAGTACGTCCACAGCCACACCTACCAGGAGTCCGTGGCTTACCTTTTTCGGGAGGCCCCCAATCTGGGGGAGGTCCTGGAGTACTGCCGCACCCTCGACTATCAGCCGTTCATTCCCCTGATGGTGGAAATGCCGCACCTGCGGGAATTCCTGCACTTCCTCAGGCCCCGCTATTTCACCGCGGTGGCCACCAACCGCACCACCACCACGCACCTGGTGCTGACCCAGCACCGGCTTGCCGACCTGTTCGACTTCGTGGTCTCAGCCCTGGACGTCCGCCACCCCAAGCCGCACCCCGAGGCCTTCTGGCGCATCCTGGCGCACTTCGGCCTGGCCCCGGAGGAGGTCATCTACATCGGCGACTCCCGGGTGGATGAAGCCTTCGCCCGCAATGCCGGCATCCGCTTGGTGGCCTACCGCAATCCGGAGCTGGCGGCCGACTTCCACCTGGATTCCTTCGCCGAGGCGCCGGACCTGATCAGGAGCCTGAGCTAAGGCAGGCGGCGGCGTCGAGGACTCCTGCTCTCTTCCTTTGGGTCGGCCTCACAGCCCGGTCATGAGTTGGTCGAACTCCTCCACCGTGACTGCGGGCGCCGTGGTAAAGGCGATGCCGGTGAGCTTGCTCAGGGCCACGGAGGTCTGCATGGCCGCGGCCACGCTGGGCAGCTCCGCCACCAGGAGCAGGTCTTTCTCTCCCAGCATGGCGTAGGCGGCCTTCAATTCGCCGCCGAATTTCTTGAACAGGGCCGCCGCCTGCTGGGTCCGCTGGGCGCTGATGCCCTTTACCCCCTCCGCCGAATACTTGCCGCACATCAGAAAAATCGCCATGCCTTACCTCCCCACGGCGGCCCTGGGCCCGCCGCTGCTGGATTGCCCGGTGCCGGGGGCCGGCCACTGCTGGTGCCGCCCCCCAACCCCGTGCCCCTCATTTTGGCAAAAGCCCGGGGTTTTGTCCAGGAATCCGGCGTGAGCGCTGCCCCGGGGGCGCTCCAGGGCAGCCCCGGAGCAGCTTTCCCCGGCTTGCCCGGCGGAAAAGGGTTGACTTGCCCGGCGGGGAAGATAAATATATGGTGAATTTGGCCGGTGCCAGACGCCGGAGCGCCCGGCGCCGGTGCCGGCAGCCAAGGAGAGAGGCATGAAAAAATATCAGTGCGAAGTCTGTGGCTATATCTATGATCCCGCCGAGGGCGACCCGGATGGCAATGTGCCGCCCAACACCCCCTTTGAAAATCTGCCGGCGGATTGGGTCTGTCCCATCTGCGGCGCCAGCAAGGACCAGTTCAGCCCCGTGGCATGAACCTGCCCCTCTGCCGTTGCCCCAACCGCCACGGCAGAGGCACGACTTCCAGACATGGCCGGCAAACCATCCCCGGGGCAGTCTGAAGCGCCCCAGCCCCAACCTCTGAAAAAGTCCCTTCTGCGGGAATACGCCGAGGCCCTGGCCATCGCCGTGGTTCTGGCCCTCATCATTCGCGCCCTGGTCATCCAGGCCTTCTCCATCCCCTCGGGCTCCATGCTTCCCACCCTGCTCATCGGGGACTATCTCCTGGTGAACAAATTTATTTACGGCATCCGCAACCCCTTCAACAACAAGGTCCTGATCCCCATCACCCGGCCGCAGCGGGGCGACGTGGTGGTCTTCATCTTCCCGCAGGACCCTTCCAAGGACTACATCAAGCGGGTCATGGGCCTGCCGGGGGAGCGGGTGCAGATCATCAACAAGAAACTCTACATCAACGGCCAGTTGGTGGAGACGCCCCAAGCCATTACCTCGGACCCCGAAATCCTGCCGCCCCCCAGCCGGCTCACGGACTCGGCCCGGGACCACTTTGGGCCGGTGGTGGTGCCTCAGGACGCCTACTTTGTTCTGGGGGACAACCGGGATCATAGCTATGACAGCCGTTTCTGGGGTTTTGTCCATCTGGACGCCATTCGGGGCAAGGCCTTTATCATTTATTTTTCCTGGACCGGAGACCAGTCTCTGCCGGTGTATTTTGCCTTTTTGAAAGGCCTCACCGGGCTGGCTGCCAACCTCTCCTGGAACTCCGAGGCCTTTGCGGTCCGGTGGGACCGCATCGGCAAGCTCATCCGGTGACCGGCCGGTTCCCTGCTGCCCCAACATTGCCGGCCCGACGGCCCTGCCGCCCGGCAAGGCGGTCCTGGAGCCGTTGGGTGCTCCTGCTGCTGGCCCTGGTGGGGTGGGGGGCCTGTGCGCCCACCTCGGAGGCACCGGTGGTGGTCTTCGCCTCGCCGGATTCCCCTCGTCTGCGCCAGGCGCTGGCCGCCCTCCAGGAGGGATTGGCCCCGCGGCGGCTGGAAGTGGCGGTGGTGCCGCCCCTGGGAGAGTCCGGCCCTGAGACCCTGAGGCGCCTGCGGGCCTCCCGGCCGGGGCTGTTCGTGGTCCTGGGCACCCCGGCCCTGGCCATGCTGGCCCAGGTGGAGCGGCACACTCCCACGGTGTTCGCCCTGGTGGCCAACCCCTTTTTCAGCGACGCCGCCTGGGACCCGAACCGGCCGGGGTTTCACCTGCGCAACGTCACCGGCTTGGCCTCGCCGCCGCCCGTGGCCCAGGCCCTGCGGCAGGGAACCGGGCTGTTCGGCCCCCGAACCTGGGGCCTGCTCTATGACCCCCTGGACGGCAGCGCCCTGGAAATCGCCCAAACCTTCCAGGCAGCCGCCAGGGACCTCAGCCTCGAGGTCCGGCTGGAGGCCAGCTCGGAGGCAGCAAAGGACCGGGAGGCCCTGGAGCGGCTGCGGTCCCGGGGGGCCGGGGTCCTCTATGTGCCCCCCACCACCACCGCCGCCCGCTATGGCCCGGAGATCCTGGCCTGGGGGCGGGAGCGCCGGACCCTGGTGGTAAACGGCCACCCCGAGTTGAGTCCCCAGGGGGCCATCCTATCAGTGACCCTGGACTACCACGCCCTGGGACTCGAGGCCGCAGACCTGGCCAAACGGCTCCTGGCCGGGGAGAGCCCCGCCGGCATCCCCATCCGGGAGACCCAGCCCCTGGCCATCCGGGTGGATGACTCCCTAGTGCGCCACTGGTCCGGGTACCCCACCCCGGGGAGGCCGAAAAGATGACCTCGGGGCAACGGTCAGGGCCTGCCGGGCCCTCTCTTCCCCCGCCGGTTATGGCATCGGTGAGACTGCCAGGACGGGGCGCCCCCGGGGCCCTGCCCGGCGCCATTTCTTATCAGGAGGCAACGCCATGCTGACCTCACCGGCCCTGGACCCCTGGTCCTGGAATCCGGAAATCGCCATGGTGTCCTATACCCTGGACAATGGCCTCAAACTTTTGGTACTGCCCGACCACAGCCTCCCCGTGGTGTCCCTCCAGATCCATTACGCCGTGGGGTCGCGGCACGAGCTGCCGGGCATCACCGGCATCTCCCACCTGTTCGAGCACCTGATGTTTCGGGGCACCGAAACCCTGGGACCGGAGGAATTCTCCCGCCTGCTCCAGGCCAAGGGCGGCGAGGTCAACGCCTTCACCACCCGGGACCACACTTCCTATTTCGAGAATCTGCCCGCCGAGCACCTGGAGCTGGCCGTATCTCTGGAGGCCGACCGGCTGAAGCACCTGAAGCTGGACCGGGAAAATTTCGAGACCGAACTCCAGGTGGTCATCAGCGAGCGCAAACTCCGGAGCGTGGACAGCCCCTTCGGCCTGGTGGAGGAGCTCTTGTGCGCCACTGCCTATACCCAACACCCCTACCGCTGGCCCATTATCGGTTGGGATCAGGACCTCAGGCGCATGACGCTGGATGATTGCCTGGCTTATTACCGGCGCTTTTATCAGCCAGGCGCCATGCTCGTACTGGTGGCCGGGGACGTGGAGCCGGAGGCCGCCCGGGATCTGGTGGCCCGTTATTTCGGCGATTTGGCAAACCCCGGCCCGCCCCGGGTCCCTCCGGTGGTGGAGCCGCCGCAGCGGGGCGAGCGCCGGGCCGTCTTCAAGAAGGTCTCCCAGGTGGAGGCCTGCCTGGCCGGCTTTCACGCGGTGGGGTTGGGCCACCCGGATATCTATCCTTTGGTGCTGTTGGCCGCCATCCTCTCCCAGGGCCGCTCCTGCCGATTCTACCAGGAGTTTGTCCGCCCCGGCCGGGCCGCGGAGCTGGAGGCGGAGGTGGCCCCGCCGCCCTGGACCTCGCAGGACCCCGATCTCTTCGTCATCCGGGCGGTGGCCGCCCCCGGCGAGCCCCTGGCCCGACTGGAAGCAGACCTCTGGGCCCACCTCGGGCGGCTCCTCGCGGAGGGGGTCAGCCCCCTGGAGTTGGCCCGGGCCAAAAAGCGCCTGCGCGCCCAGACCGTGCAGATGCTCTCCAAAAATTTTTACCGGGGCCTGCTGGTGGCCCTCTTCCACCTGAAGGCCGGGGACGGGGGCTTGGCCAACCGCCTGCCGTCCGCCTACGAGGCCGTCACCCTGGATGACGTCAACCGGGTGGCCCGGCAATACCTCCGGGAGGATAACCGCACCGTGGTAACCCTGATCCCGGTCTCTCCGGCGGAAAGCGAGAGCATGGGGGCCTTGGCCTAAGGCGGGACGGTCAGGTCCCTCCGGGCCCCGGTTCATCCCGGACCGGGTGCCCCGCCCCGCCTCCCGGGCCCCAGGACTTCGCCGCTGCCCCTTGGGGGTGCTCAGCC
>FWPV01001620.1_pt1 | contig 26571 bp, 19 predicted proteins | sample 2228371 | NCBI WGS metagenome assembly FWPV01 (sample SAMEA103939776, study PRJEB20133) | metagenome
GGGATCCCTGGGAGGTAGTTTACTATGGGAGTACCGCTGCTGGAGATTAGGGATTTAAACAAAGCCTTTGGCAAAGTCGTCACGGCAAAGGACTTGAATATCGCTTTTTCTTCAGGGGTACTGGCGTCCATCATTGGAGCAAATGGGGCAGGCAAGTCAACCCTCATCAATATGATAACTGGGTTTATTACTCCTGATTCAGGCCAGATTATATTCCGTGGTCAAGACATTACCAACGAGCCTATCGATAGAAGGGTGAGGCTTGGACTCTGTCGATCTTTTCAAGTTGCCAACGTGTTTACGAATCTTTCTCTATTTGAAAACATAGCCATTCCAATTCTGGCTGTTCAGAAGAAATCTAAGAGGTTATTAAGCTCTGTAAGAAACGACGGGTCTGTCAGAGAAGAAGTGAGCAGAATTCTCGAACAGTTAGGCCTTCTCGAATACACCCATATTCCGGCCTCAGCGTTGTCTCACGGTGACAGGAGGCTCTTGGAAGTAGGGATAGCGCTAGCCGCCAAGCCTACACTTCTTTTTCTAGATGAACCAACAGCCGGGATGAATCCGGTTGAAAGAGTAAGAATGCTACAAAATATTCGCGAACTCTCCCGGCAAGGCTCTGTAACATTTGTTATTGTGGAGCATGATATGGATGTGGTCTTCTCTCTTTCTGAGCGCGTTATAGTCCTTCATCGCGGAGAAATCATTGGAGATGGAACACCCGAAGAAGTCCAAGCAAACGCGCGTGTGAGAGAGGTGTACCTAGGTGAGGAGGTGGTTTAGGAATGCTTGAGCTTCAAAACGTAAATACCTTTTACGGAACATCCCATGTTCTCCAAGACGTGTCACTCAAGGTAGAACAAGGCCAAGCAGTGGCCTTGCTTGGCCGTAATGGCGCAGGAAAAACCACTACCCTCAGGTCCATTATAGGATTGACCCCTCCTCGGAGTGGCAACATCTTATTTCAAGGAAAGAACATCGCCAAGATGCCGCCTTATCAAATTGCCAAAGAGGGTGTAGGGTACATGCCGGATGATTTGCGAATATTCCCGGATCTTACTTGTCAAGAAAACTTGGAATTGGCACGTCGTGTTTGCAAACGAACCGGCTATTGGAATCGAGAGAAGGTGGAAGCTTTGTTCCCTGTTTTGGCTGATAGGAGGAATCAGAAAGGCCTTAGTTTTTCCGGGGGAGAAAAAAAGATGCTGAGTCTCGCTAGAGCCCTCATGATGAATCCTTTTTTGATACTTCTGGACGAGCCATCAGAAGGTTTAGCCCCTCTCATAGTACGTAGGCTAGGTGAAACAATTAAAGAGATCAGAAATCACGGAGTAACCATATTGTTGGCCGACCAAAACCTAAAGTTTTGCCGCAAAGTCTGTGATTACGGGTATATCCTGGAGAAAGGGACTGTTGTACACGAAGGCTCTTTGCAGGATATTTGGGCTAATGAAGAGGTAGTAAAGCGATACTTGGCAGTGTAAGACTTAAAGCTAGGTCAGTGAGAAGGAGGGGTAGCTACCATGAAATTCCTCGTTGCGTACGATGCATCGCCTCAGGCGAACGATGCTCTAAAGCTCGCCAAAAAAATGGCTTTGGCTTTGAACGCCAAGGTCTTTGTTGTGACGTCACTTTATGGAGATAAGGAAACGACGTCCAGGGACATAGAACAGGCAGAGGACACACTAGACTACGCCAAAAAGCTCCTGATCGAAAGCGGGATTGATTGCGAAACGCATCTATTAATACACGGAAAGTCTCCAGGCGAGGATCTTGTCGAATTTGCCAACGAAAAACAAATTGATCAAATATTCGTGGGCGTTCGAAAGGTATCGCAGGTGGGAAAGATGCTCTTTGGTTCCACTGCGCGCCATCTCATCCTGAATGCGCCTTGTCCGGTAGTCTCTGTTAAATGATTCACATGCGATGCTCACGCTACTGCTGATGTAAGGTTTATATGGTTGAATTGAGGATCTCTGGAAGGATAAATCTGTGAATATAGGGGGCCTTCAAAAATTGCCGTCAGTAATCTTACGATGTCGTCTCCGGATCCCTTCAATGGCAGAAACTTTACCTATTTTTTTAACTTTGTCCTCACTGGATCGCTTGTCTAACGGGACGTGCAGTGACTGCCCAGTTTAATTACGATCCAACGAGATTAGAAATTGTCGCGTCGGCTTACGACTCCTTGCAAGGACTATGTCCTCTAATATAGTCTCTGACCTGCTCAGGCATCTATCTCTCTGGTTACACACTCTTGACTGAAAATATCCAACTCTTTCCATTTCCTGCTGTAGCGCCCCTTGTCATGGGACTTAGTGGGAATGGATCGAGCAACCCGTGCAGGAAATCTTCAATTTGGAGGAGAGGCGTACTTCCTATATGTATCGTCAGTTGACGGACGCTCTATTAACTCGATTGGTATTTGCTGCTGCGCGCTGTCAGCCAAAAAGAGACATTCGCAAGGGCGGCAATACTGGTACCTGCCCATGCCTAACAAGCCAAAGATGCATGTCGATACAAACGCCTCCAAAAGTGTGCCCACGGTGTGTCAGCAACGGGTCGCTTTGTTTTTGTTTATCAGAGTCAAAGCCCTTTGTACAACGTTGGAAACGTTGAAGCCGTAACGATCCATCACTTCAGCCCCTGGTGCGGATGATCCAAAGGAATCTACTGAAATACTCTCCCCGCAGCAGCCAGTCCAAGCAGGCCAGCCCATTGAAGAGCCCGCCTCTATGGAAATCTTCGCCGTTACAGCAGGTGGTAATACTGATGCCCTGTAGCGTTCTGATTGCTGTCTGAACAGCTCCCAGCTCGGCATGGATACCACGGTTACCTTTAGCCCGTGAGACTCTTCAAGAACTTTCCTGGCCTCCAAAGCAAGTTTGACTTCCGATCCTGTGGCAATGAAGATAATGTCTGGTTTGTCATATCTACCTGCGATGACATAGGCTCCCTTCTCCAGCTGATCGGAAGCGCCGTCGCATGTCTCAGCTAAAACCGGTAAGTTCTGTCTAGTGAGTATCAGAGCCGTGGGACCGTTGGCACTCAATGCATATTTCCAAGCTGCTGCGGTTTCATTTGCATCTGCTGGACGAATCACGGTGAAATTCGGGATGGCTCTTAGAGATGCCAACTGTTCGATGGGCTGATGGGTAGGCCCATCTTCTCCGACAGCGAGACTGTCATGAGTAAAGACATAGATCACGTGGAGTCTTTGCAAGGCAGCTAATCTCAATGCAGGTTTCATGTAATCCGAAAATATGAGGAAAGTGCCGCCGTAAGGAATTATGCCGCCGTGGAGTGCCAATCCATTAAGTACCGCTCCCATGGCATGTTCCCGGACCCCGAATCGAATATTTCTACCCTGCGGTGTGGTGTGACTTTGGTCATGACTAATGCTTATAATAGTCTTGTTGGAGGGGGCTAGATCGGCCGATCCACCAATTAGATTGGGTACATTTTTTGCCAAGGCATTGAGTATTTTTCCAGACGCAGATCTTGTTGCTATTGGAGCATCTTGAATAGTAAATCTCGGGAGATCATTGTCCCAACCGTGGGGGATTTTACCATCGAGTATGGTCTGGAACTCCGCAGCCTCTTGTGTGTAGCTGTTTCTATAACTGTTTAACAGCTTCGACCACTCTCTTTCGTGTTGCTCCCCTATTGAGATGAATTGCTGGAGATGTTGTCTTACGGTATCTGGCACGTAAAATTTCTTATCCTCTGGCCATCCCAAGTTCCTCTTAGTGGCTGTGAGAGCCTCTTCTCCCAAAGGTTCCCCATGGGAAGACGCACTGTCTTGTTTTGGACTTCCAAAACCTATATGGGTTCTGACCATTATAAGGGATGGCTTATCCGATTCTGATTTAGCTTGATGTATAGCGTTTTCGATCGTGTTTAAGTCATTGCCGTCTGGAACCTTTACGACGTGCCAACCATAGGCCTCGAAACGTTTTCCTACATTCTCAGAAAACGTCAATGCCGTACTCCCCTCTATGGAGATGTGGTTGTCGTCATAGAGATAAATCAGTTTGCCCAGGCCAAGGTGTCCTGCAAGGGAGGCCGCCTCGGAGGAAATACCTTCCATTAGGTCTCCATCAGACACGATGGCGTATGTCCAGTGGTGGACAAGTGGATAATCGGGACGATTGTAGAGCGCCGCTAAATAACGCTCTGCCAAGGCCATGCCCACTCCCATGCCAAATCCCTGTCCCAGTGGTCCCGTGGTACACTCCACACCCAGGTCTAGATCATACTCAGGATGACCGGGAGTCTTGCTACCCCATTGGCGAAACTGCTTGAGATCATCAAGGCTTATATCGAATCCCAACAAATGCAGAATAGCGTATAAAAGAGCTGATCCGTGTCCGGCTGAAAGTATGAAACGATCTCTGTTGAACCATCGCGGATTCCTGGGATTAAAGCGCATAAAACGCGTCCACAAAATATAGGCCATGGGAGCAGCCCCTAATGGCATGCCTGGATGACCAGATTTGGCTTGCTGAACCGCGTCAGCCGCAAGCATTCGAATAGTGTTTACCGCCAAGAGATCGATCCCGTTATCCCCTTTTGACATGAAATTATAATCCTCCGTGAAAATTTACCGGAGGCATCATAACGAAAAGGAAAAATTTTTTCACGTATTCTTTGTATATTACGCTATTGTATCTGCCACCTGCTTCATCATTTGACTTACATCTGTGGTGGGGAGTGAGCAGCGATAGTTTCTACACACGTAAGCTGTAGTTTTCCCGTCTTGGGCTTGAAGCGATTTTACAAAAGGTGCCAAACGCTCTATGGGGCTTTCTACATTGTCAGCGGGTTTAAATAGCACCACTTTATGCGGAAAAAAGCCCTGTCCCAGTTCCCGAATCATGTCACGAAAAATGTCATCATCTCTCTTGCCCACAATCACTATTTCTTGAGAATGGGCAAAATTCTGTTCCACTGCGCTTAAAAAGAATGTATAAGCTGATGGCAACTGTCGTACATTGCCCGAGAATGTCTTTTCCAAATCATTGGCTAACTCTTCCCATTCGCTGGAGGCTGTCATAGCCGCAAGTTTTTTCAAACAAAGCAGAGCCACAGAGTTTCCCGACGGCGTGGCACCGTCATAGACTTCCTTACTTCGAACAAGCAGTTTTTCAGCGTCTTCTGCAGTTATGTAAAATCCCCCTGAAAATGTGTCCCAAAAACGTTCAACCATTTCTTTGGTTAGTTCTGTTGCAGCACTCAAATACTTCTCTTCAAAAACAGCTTCGTAAAGATTAATCAGCCCCCAAGTTAGAAAAGCGTAGTCATCAACAGTGGACATTATTGCTGCTTGGCCGTCTCGATATCGATGGAGCAAATAGCCTTTATCGTCGTGCATAGTCGCTAATAAAAAATCAGCCGCGTTGGCAGCTGCTACCGAATAGCGTTCGTTACCAAACGCCTGCGCAGCCTTTGCAAAAGCCGCTATCATCAATCCATTCCAATCAGTCAGGATTTTATCGTCCTTATGTGGTCTAATCCGGTTGCTGCGGATCGTGAAGAGTTTTTGGCGAGCGGTCTCAAGGATCTTCTGAAGTGATTCAAGGGAGAGCCCTAGGGCACGGGCATGATCCTCAAGTGGCCTGGAAATGTAGAGAATGTTGGCTCCAGTCAGTTGTCCTGATGCCTCCTCCCTATAATTGCCTTCCTTCCTGATGTTAAACAAGCGCTGAACCACCTGAAATTCTTCAGGGCTTAGGTTCTTCTCAATCTCATCCCAAGACCAAGTGTAAAACTTTCCCTCCTCACCTTCGCTGTCTGCATCCTCGGCCGAATAAAAAGCGCCAAGAGGCGATGTCATTTCCCGAAGTACGTATTGGAAGATCTTATCAGCCGCGGCCTTGTATTCGTCATCATGAGTTATCTGGTAAGCCTCCACGAATGCGATGGCGAGCAGAGCCTGGTCGTACAACATTTTCTCAAAATGTGGGACAAGCCACTGTTCATCAGTGGAATATCGATGAAAACCAAAGCCCAAGTGGTCGTGGATTCCGCCTCTTGAAATCCCCATAAGTGTCTTTAATGCCATCCCAAGGGCTCTGTCGCTCCTGGTTCTGTACCAATATCTAAAAAGAAACAACAGGTTATGAGGAGTAGGAAATTTCGGGGCCGTACCAAACCCTCCGTATTTATCGTCGAAACGATGCTCGAGTTCACGGTAAGCATTAAAAAGGACTGATTCGTCGATTGGATCTCCAGATATGTCACTCGGAATTTGGGAAAGCGCTGATAACACCTTTGCAGCCGAGCCAAGGATTGTACTCCGGTCGTGGGTCCACAATTCTTTTATCCTTCGACAAAGGTCCAACATACCTATTCGGCCGTATCGGCTATGTTTGGGAAAATAAGTGCCCGCAAAGAATGGCTTCTGGTCAGGGGTCAAGACGACATTTAATGGCCATCCGCCCCCACCAGTCATCATCTGGCAAACTGTCATATAAAGGTGATCGATGTCAGGACGCTCTTCCCTATCTACCTTTATGGATACAAAGGCATCGTTCATCAAATCTGCAACTTCTTGGTCTTCGAACGATTCCTTTTCCATGACGTGGCACCAGTGACACGTAGAATAACCTATGGAGAGGAATATCGGTTTATCGAGCTGTCGGGCCCTTTCGAAGGCTTCTTCTCCCCACGGATACCAATCCACAGGGTTATGTGCATGTTGTAACAAGTAAGGGCTCTTTTCGGATACAAGCCTGTTGGCCTTAACCACTCGCTCACCCTGCGGAAATTCGCCTACTGATGCATTCATATAGTCTTCTCCATTGATTTCCTGAAACACTTCCGATTTCGAGACAAGGATTTAAAAACATAATATAACGCTAGTACCTGAGGATCGTTACCACAAGGGGGCGCAGAGGCACCAATTCATCTATTATGAAGTTGCAAGCCTCATCATGTTTCTCTGCATTTTTGTCGGAATGAATAAGTTTGCTTCCCGGCGTGCCTTAAGGGATCAGTTCACTTCCAATGGCTCGGAGGGTAAGGTAGCGCTCCCAGCTTACGTGTCCTTTCAATGACCAAAGGGGCTCTGGGATTGATATCGATGCTAGGGAATGTAAGCAGTCGCCTCATTTGGTAGCTTAGTGTAAAGTCTTGTGGCAGCTGACCCGAGTGGGCTGCCTTTAAAAGTCATCCTCAAATTAGCGGCGATACATGATCCTTGATTCCCACTTTTTGCCGAAATAACAAACCGAAACATGCTCGGGATTCGCGGTCAGTTTCGTCAGCCGCTGTAATAGGATCTAAATTCTATTCACTCAGCCCAAACCATGTCAGAAAAACATCTCTGGGGATGATGGTCTCAAAATGCTTGGCAATAAAGTCCAAATCGTTCCTAAGCTCTTCAGTCAAATGTTTTAGCCCATAGATGGGCGCATCTCTGACAAGTCTTCTCATGTCGGAAACAACAAACTCCTCTTCTGGGCCTGACTGAGGTTCAGTGAATGATATTATTATTCCGGCTACAGTCAGTCGTCGATTATGCAAAGCCTCGATGCTCAGGAGTGTGTGGTTCAAGGTACCTAGTTTACTACGACACACCAAAAGCACAGGAAATCCTAAATCGGAGATCATATCTATTACGAAATAGTTTTCATCTATCGGCACCATGAGCCCCCCTGCGCCTTCCACTATTGCCAAGTCCGCCCGCCTAGTGATTTCCTGAACATGATTTAAGATCTCTTTCGGAAAGAGTTGAGAGCCCACAACCGCTGCGGCTCGATATGGAGCAGCGGGAAACACAAACCTAAATGGTGAACACTCGTCCAGGGTTACGGCACGGTTACTTGCCTCCCATAGATAGTGCCCGTCTTCAGGGAATAGTATGCCATCCTTTACTGGGCAGCCGGTTTCGATTGGCTTGATACCCACAGCCTCGCAGCCCATTTTCTTGGCAAGCCGTACCAATGCAGCTGCCACGGTGGTTTTGCCTACCCCAGTATCAGTGCCTGCTATGAAAAGTCCTTTGCTTCTCATCAAACTTATAATGAAAACGGCTTGGGGTTGCTGCACACATTTCGAATAGACTGTGCGGCAGCACCAACTAAATAACGAATTTCGTCCTCAGTTATAGATAGGGGCGGCATCAGAACTAGCACATCTCCCAAGGGGCGCAAAATCACCCCTGCCTTTCGGACATCAAGTATGATTTGATGGCCAATGCGAAACTCCACCGGAAATGCTTTTCTCGCCGCAACATGCTCCGCTATTTCGATTCCCACCATAAAGCCGCACTGTCTCACGTCAGCCACCCACGGTAGAGGGGCAATCTGAGATGCCAATTCCTTTCGGAGGCACTCTATTTTTTGAGGCAGCGATTCCATTACCCGCTCTTCCTCGAAGATGTCCAGAGCAGCGCACGCGGCAGCGCAAGCCAAGGCATTACCCGTGTAGCTATGGCCGTGGAAGAATGTCTTGTAGTCAGTGTATTTTCCTAAAAATGCTTCGAATATTTTGTCCGACACCAATGTCGCTGCCAGAGGTAAATATCCTCCAGATAACCCCTTTGCCAGACACAAGATGTCCGGCTCGACATTCTCGTGCTCAACCGCAAACATCTTTCCTGTTCTGCCAAAACCTGTGGCTACCTCATCGCAAACCAAGAGAATGCAGTTGCTTCGGCAGATGTTCGCAACCTCTCGCAGATACCCCTCCGGATGAACAATCATGCCAGCCGCACCCTGTACAAGGGGTTCCATGACCATGGCGGCTATCTCATGCCCACGCTCATTCACAATCTTTTTTAGATGATCCAGTGACATCTCTTTGCACTGTTCGGGCGTCAGGTTGGGATATCTATATGGGAACGGCGCTGGAATTGTGAGGGTGTTAAACAGCAGAGGATGAAATATGGAATGAAATAAATCTATGCCGCCCAGACTTACCGAACCGATAGTGTCCCCGTGATAAGCGTCTGACAGGGTCAAGAAGAATCTTTTTTCATCGAATCCGACATTACGCCAATACTGAAACGCTATCTTCAAGCCCACTTCCACTGCCGTGGAACCTGAATCCGAATAAAAAACCTTTGTCAGGTTTCTAGGGGTTATCCCCACCAGCTTCTCAGCTAGCTCAATAGATGAAGTCGAAGCTAATCCCAACAAGGTGGAGTGAGCTACTTTGTCCAGCTGTCGCTTAATGGCATCGTCTATCTTCTTCTTTCGGTGTCCGTGTATGTTGACCCAAAGGGAAGATATGCCGTCTAAGTAACGGTTATCATTGGTGTCAACAACATAATTACCCTCTGCAGAGTCAATGACGAGCAGTTCAGAGCCAAGCCATTCCTCCATCTGGGTAAAAGGGTGCCATATATATTTTTTGTCAAGGGCAGCCCAATCACGCACTTTAAACTATCCCTCAAGAGATGTGGAGTTTGTCTGGGTAGAAACGCTAAACACTGAATGATCGAATCTGTATGGTCCTGTAGCGTATGATACCAAGCCTAGCAGCACATTAATCAGCACTGAAAAAAGGTGATAAACCGTGGCAAAGGAAACTGCAACCACTGCATTTACGCTGAACAATGCTAAAGCATATCTGCCTACGGCGTGAAATGTGCCGATAAAACCGGGAGCCGTGGGCAAGGCCACGCCAAGGGCCATCAAGACCTGAATAGTGACGGCAACCAGGAAAGGGGCATCAATGGAAAATGCTAGCAGGAACATAAAAGTGATCGACGAAAAAAGTACCCATAAAACAATAGAATAAACAAGGATGAGGAGTACTCGAGGAAGGCTGGCCATGATCTCCATACCTTTGATGAGGTTAGATACTACACGTGATAGCAATGCAGAAATCCTTTGAGGTAAGACCGAAAAAGCCTTGTCAATGATCTTTTGGGCTAGGTCACGACGTGCAAGAATTAAGAGCACCAAGCCATAGCAGCACACCAGCACAGCCAATAGGATTTTGCCAAACATGGCATAGGATGCCGACAGGTGAGGACTGCGCCAGAGGACTAGTCCTAGTAATGCCAAAAGCCCTGTTAAATCAAAAAACCTTTCTACCATAACAGCTCCGAAGCTGCTCGAGAACGATGCGCCATTTCGGATCAAGAGGTACGGACGAACTAGCTCGGCTAACCTAGCCGGGATAACCATGTTCGCCCCTGCCCAAATGTTCATGAGGTCCCATAGGGACTTGATCCCCAAATGGCAAAATGGCCCTAAAATTATCCCAAATCTTAATGCCCTGACTACTTGAGTCATGAGAACTAAAACGGTAGCAGGAATGAGATAAATGAGTTTCATCTCACTTATGCCATTCTTGAGATCATTGAGGGGTATATCCCGAAAGGTTATGTAAAGAAATATCCCTCCCAAGATGCATCCGGCTATGGCCAACGCTAGCCGCCTTTTATTGGAATCAGTCTTGTCAAGAGCGTCAGCCATCTGAACCTCTAATCTCATTGCGGAAATAATCAATGGTCGCACGTAAGCCGTCTGTTAATTCGACCCTCGGTTGCCACCCTAAGAGAGACTTTGCTAGTGTGATATCTGGTTTTCGTCTAGTTGGATCGTCCTGGGGCAATTCTTTGAAAACTATCTTGGAGCTTGCTTCAGGTATCATACTCATGATTTTCTCTGCTAGTTCCAAGACACTCACTTCTTTAGGATTGCCCAGGTTGATCGGACCAGAAAGGTCACTCTCCATGAGTCCTATCAAGCCGTTTACCATATCGGATACATAGCAAAATGACCTTGTTTGGCTGCCATCTCCATATACTGTAAGGTTTTCCCCCTTTAGCGCTTGGCAAATGAAGTTGCTTACGACTCTACCATCATTGGGGAGCATACGCGGTCCATAAGTATTGAAAATCCTTGCAATCGCCACATTAACATGGTTAAAGTCTCTATAACCAATCATCAACGTTTCGGCTGCCCGTTTACCCTCATCGTAACAAGCTCGCGGTCCCACGGGATTGACGTTCCCAAAGTAAGATTCAGGTTGAGGGTGAATTTTCGGATCCCCATAAACTTCTGAAGTCGAGGCCAACAATATCCGAGCTCGTACGCGCTTGGCAATCCCGAGCATATTCAAAGTCCCTAAAACCGATGTCTTAAGAGTTTTTATAGGGTTGCTCTGATAGTGCACTGGAGAAGCAGGACAGGCTAAATGATATATTTGATCGGCCTCCAAAAGTATGGGCGCTACTACGTCGTGTCTTATAAACTCGAAACTAGGATTAGAAAAAAAAGGCAGAATGTTTTTTTTACTGCCAGTGAACAAATTGTCAAGGCATATCACATTATGGCCAAGATTCAGGAGAGCTTCCACCAAATGGCTCCCAATAAAGCCTGCTCCACCGCTTACAATTACATTTCGCATATCTGGGGCCCTCAGAAAGAATCAAAAGCGTACGCCAGTATCTGCGTAATACAGCCTCATGTCAACGTTCCATTGCGTCGAAGCATAGTACAAACGAAAAGCCCGACGGTAGGACATCTTGAAGCCGCCAGGCTTCTCTCAGTTCGCATATGCGGTATGGTGATAAGATGTAGCCTCTCTTTACCACAAAAACATATCTTGGCAAGAAAATTCTTTTGAACCAGTGAAAAAGACATAAGAGTTAACTGTTTTCTTAAGTGCAGACATGTTTGGTCACCAGACGTTGATTTGTGGGCGTTGCATGCCCTATAACAAAAAGTCCATAGTGTGAGTAACGCAACCTGTGTAGGCAAAAATAATCAAGTATGGGCTGCTGAGTATGAACAAAGATATAATGGTCATAGAAGAGTTGAGGGCTGCATCCAAAATTGGCAGCGGGCAGGTATTACGATTCCATGATAAGGAAAACGATATAACTGTCAACAGGATCACCACTTTTTGTCCGGATGAGGTAGGACCTGGTCCTGTGCATTCGTATCTTTTAGCGTCCGATGTGTTAATACTGGTTGATCCAGGCATCCCAACCAACCTAGCAAAAGGGCTCTTCTATTATTGGCGAAATCAGCCAATTCCACCTGACATAGAGGAACTAGACCCAGATCATGGCGCAAGAGAATTGATTTCCGGAATAAACCTTTCTGGGGTTTCTCCCTCTGACATCGATATAATAATTATTTCCCATGGGCACCCGGATCACTTCTTTATGACCAACGAGATTGTCCGACGGAGTGGAGCCCAGGTCGCGGCTCATATACTAGACACCCCAGACATTTGTAATCCGTGGTCCATGTTGAGCGCATGGGTGTATAGGCAGCAACAGATGAAGGCGACCGGTATGCCAAAGTCGAAATCTGATCCTAACCTGTTTACGAGGGAAACCATAAAGGCCTTTGATCTAGGCTCAATGGGCATAACACCCAAGATAGTAGAGCCAGTGGTGAAAGATGGTCCGCTAAACTTGAACGGCAGAACAATTCACGACATTGAATTGGTACATCTCCCTGGACATTCCCAAGGCAGCTTAGGTATCATTTTGGGGAAGCCCGGGGAAAAGAGAATCCTCTTATGCGGTGATGTATTGCTTTATCCCATCACACCACATCCGGACGATTTACTGGTTTACCTGCAAACCCTGGACAAACTGGACAATTTAGAAGATATCGCATGCGTTCTCCCTGCACATGGGGACTTAATTTGGGACCTCCAGGCGCGCGTCGCTTTCTTGAAAAAGCATCATGAAATACGTCTGAGGGCCACCTACGAATCATGCCGTTCCCCTAAATCAATATGGGATATCGCCAGCATGCCAGACTATTTCGATACCTATGTCGATCCTGGAAAATTCAACTTTCTCGCGGGTCTGGAAGCCATGGTTCATGTGGAACTGCTCACTATGGTCGGAGGCCTTAAAAGAACCCATAGAGATCACGGAGTGCATTATTTTCGAGCAAGTGGAGAACCCTTTGACGAGATATATGATCGCGTAAAAGATCTAGTGGCTAATGGTAACAATAGATCGTTACTCCGTTACTGATGTTTTTGTGTATCAATGGGCGGCGAAGAAAAAACCATTTTTTTAGATGGTCTCTTGATTAAGGCGTTTGTCGAAGTCAAACGCGAATTTTCCAGTATTGCCTAAAATCTGGACCTTGTTACAGTAGCAGACCAATGTTAACGACCTGAAGCGACGCACTAGGAGTCTAAGTCTTTGTACCGTGTCTCACCCGTGGTGATGTCAGGTATGGTCCTGTTAGGGGTGTCCTGTATTTTGACGCACTTGATAGGAGACATAGGCTTCCAGGGTGACGATTGGTGGATACTGAGTTTTCCTTACTGGAATTCCTTTCCTCAGTCTGTATGGATGTACGCCAAAGCATCGCTGAGGCCAGTTGAAGGTATATACTGGATAAGCCTCTTCGAACTCTTGGGTATCAACAGAACTCCGTACGTTTTTGCGTCGCTGGTGCTGAATGTCCTTTCTTCAACCCTATTCGCAGTAAGTCTGGTTCGACTTTTTCCTGAGGTACCAAGACTGGGAGTTTGGGCGTCTTTCTTCAGCTTTTTCATGCCGATGAATGCCCCACTAGTGTTCATTCTTCACACTGACAATTCAAGGCTCTCCATGATATTTTTTTGGGCATCGGTGATATGCATGCAATCAGCAGGACTCAAAAATACTTTGCGTATTGGACTCGTCCTTATCTTCTACCTACTCTCCGTCCTGACCTACGAAAATGCGAGCCTGCTTATATTCGCGTTGCCTTTCTTCGTGTGCCAGCTTTCAAACAAGTCAGGCGAACCTTTTCGCACTAAATTGTTTTTCTGGCCAACATTAGTCGTTATGGCGTTGGGTTTTTTAGGGTTTCTGGCAATCCGTTTTTTGTTGTTTTCCGGGGGCGCAGTGAATCATGCCAGTGTCGTTCCTTCTTTCTCCCTTTTGTTGACATACTGTAGGAGGCTTCTGGAATATTTGGTATCGCCCTTTAGGGATATGAGTCTTGACGCCTTGTCATTATCCTTTGGCGTTATGGTAGGGGTTCTTTGCTATGCCCTCTCGACTCATAAAACCGCTTCCGAGATAACTGCGCAAGATGATAGGAGAGGGTATTCTAGACACACTCTTTTGCTAATAGGTGGAGGAGTCTTCGTTTTCTTCATGGGCGTAGCTCCTTACATGCTGGCCGGCTATTCGGCAGATTTCGGATTTACCGGTCAAAGCCGGGTTTACTCGTCCGGGAGCTTTGGTGTTGCTATGATTTTGGCGGCCATATTCAGCCATAGAAGCTCATCAAAGTTCTTGGGTAGTGTAGTTAGGCTGGCGGGAGTATTATTGCTAGCAACCATGGCAGCGTTTCAATGCGATTTGCGAAAGGATTGGATCAATGCGGCCGAGATAAGAAAGACCTTATGTCTGAGTCTCAAGTCCATAGTGCCACGAGTAAAGAACAACAGCACTCTTCTCTTCTTAGATCTTCAATCATATGTCGGAAATCGGGCAGTGATTTTCCAAGGGGTGGATGGCCTCGATCAATACGTAAAAATGTTATATAACGATAAAACATTGCATGGGTACTTCCTTTATACTCGGGGATCCCACTCATCAAGTGACACTGAGAGGACAGCAACCATATCTCCAGAAGGCATTAGGGCACGGGGCTCGGCACCTCATGGACTGGCCCCGTTAGAAACAGTAATAATAATCCGCTCTGACGGCAATCATTTCTCTCTAATAAACTCAGTTTCTCAGGAGGACGCTTACCTGGATGCGCAATGGGAGGGGGTATCCAAAGTGTATTCTCAGACAGAGAGAATTGTTAAAGAGAGTGCCGCAGATATGTCGAAAGATCGCTGCCTATACTAGTAATTTTGATGGCCTTTCATTCACTCGTACGTGTTTTGTAAATTAATGACAAACACTCATTAAATGTCATCCCAGAGTTGACATTGGATCCATGTGCCTGGGATTCCCACTTTCGTGTGAATTACAGATAGGAACATACCCAGAATTCGCCCTTTAATTTCAAGGATTGCTCTATAAATGGCTCTTGTCTCGTGGGACTAGGACGAAAGATTGTGACACATGTCCCGATTAAATGAAGTATAACATATGTTAATTGTCGTAACAATTTCATTTGACACATAATATTATATCTGTTATCCCCGACACAGTACATGATGCGGGGTCAACTATGTCTTTTAGGCCTGCAGATTACACACCTAATTCCGTTAAAGTGCCAAATCATACCATTCTCTACGGGATAATTCTCGCGACGGTAGGGGTGCTAGTCGTCCTTGGAGGAATGGCGCGACTTTATGAACTCAGGGAATTTTTCCCTTTACGACTACCAGACCAGGTCAACGAATTCATTCTCAACTACATCCCATTTATGGTAGGTACCTTTGTCACTTCAGTGGCAGCCTTGGCAGGCATCATTGTGGGACTAAGCTGGATTTTCAGTGGATTGGGTCAGGCAGGACGGATCCGCGTCACACATGGTGGCGCCGGTGATTTCTACAGACCTACGACCACCTCTCTCGCTGTTAAGGAAGGCAAGATAGATTCATACAAAAAGCCACCCACTTTGCTGTTTTGGTTGGTAGGTATTTTGTGGCATAACACCAAATACTTGTCTGAGATTTCTCGCCAAATTGTTAAATGGAATGCTAGATTTATTTGGAAGATGGTGGCGCTGGGGATAGTGATTCATTTCCTATTTAAGGCCATGGAGTTCTTGCCACCATATCTGACCAGCCTAGGACTAGGAACTGGATATGTTCTTCCGTCTCCCATCCCATTTTACAATCTTTTAATAGCTGCTTGTGTCTTCAAGACCCTGATTTCCTTGAGCCTTGTCCCTCTGAAAAAGCCTGTGGTGGGACGAGAAATGGACTCCATGATCGTGGAAGGCAGGGGACATCCCTCTGTTTTTTTCGCGGTCTTGGAAGAAGGGTCAAAGATTTTCGCCAAGAGAGGATTTCCGAACAGGATTTCCCGTTCCAAACCATACGTATGTGATGATGGCGAAACATTACTTGGCACCCTTATTGAAAGTTTTCCGGAATACGTAAAGACTACGTGCAAACCGGCAGCATTGATCTGTCTGCTAGTAGGGTCTGTGATGATGCTGGTCGGTTTCCTACAAATCATCCTGATGCAATATCCAACTTTTTCAGTTGGTTATGAAGATTTTTTCAGACTTTACAGTTTCAGCCTCGCCATGGACATCGTCCTTAACATTGCCCTGATAATATTGGGCAAAGGCTTTCTTGATCAGGCAAAAGCTATGATGTCAATTTATCGTTTCCGGTCCAATCTAGTATATGTGGAGGCGAAAGGCGATTTGGATCGGAAGGTGGTCGCAAATCTTAACGGTATAGTGGCAGCTGAGAGGCTTTTTAATCCGACTGTGCAATGCGCCTTCAATGTCAGGTATTTTTCGGCTGAGGCGATTTCTGAATCAGTCACTCCGGACGGAGTGAGGGAGCTAGTGGCGCTCGAGACGTCTGCCAGGCTGGCTAAGGACGTGGCAAAATTGAAATTTCTGCCTTTTCAAATCCGTTTCTCGGAAAGGTATCCATCTGTCTGGAAGACGGAGCAACTGGCAGATGAAGACGACATCGCACAAGAGATTATTGCCGAAACAGACGCGGCTCTCGAAGTAGCTGAGAAGAGTGAAGACTCTCATGCTGCAGCCACATCCGGTGCATAAGTTGCGGATCAAGCCTGTCAAAAACTGGAACTTGTCCCTAGGACAAGTGCTGAGGCGCATTGTTTGTAAGGGGGTATTGTGTTACAATTACGCGGGGAGACTAGACGCTAACAGTGTCCTCTGGGCTTTTCCTGGCGGTGCGTTGTGCTTGTTTTTGAACGGTGATGAGGTGAATAGATGAGATCATCTGTCCTGAAGATCGTTGCGGCAGCGGCGACTCTTTTAGTCCTATGGCTGCCATATCATGCCATCGCGGAAGACTACCTTATTATAAAAAAGAAGAGTGGAGGCACGCAAAGGATTCCACTCAACTTCCCCCCGGATCAGATAGACTCACTGCAGGTCGAATCCGGCCCGAAAAGCGCAGCACCGCCCGATCGAGAAGCTGATTCACAAACCGAGGCCGTGCATCAAACAGGTCCGGAGACACCGACTCGTGTTCGGCCCCAGGACAGACCGGTTGAACAGAGACCGGCCGCACCACCTAGAACGCCCTCGACCGAAGTTGGACCCCGGGTAAGTATGCCCGTAGCTGGGCAATCTTTCACAGTCAATGTATATCAGCTTCCAGAGAATGCTAATGCGCTCCCGGATTTCAGTGCCCTAACCCCGAAAAAAGTTTTAAAAGCCGACGTCATCAACCTCGATCCTGCCAAGGGGGCAAAAGAACCCGCAGGTCTTCCAGAGAACTACGATGGAATGGGGTTGCGATTTATTGGCGTCTTTTCGGTGAAAGGAGAGGGCATATTTCGATGGAGGATTCAATCAAAGGATGGAGTCCGCTTTCACATTGACGATAAAACAATTATTGAAAACGATGGCATTCATGAGGTGTCCTCAAAGACAGGATTCGTCCATCTGGCGGAAGGTATTCACAGCGTAATACTGGACAGTTTCAACGCTAAAGGCAATCCTTTTTTGAAACTTTTTGTCCAACCTCCTATAGGACCCGAGACACTTTTCGACATAACTAACCCGTTGATGGGCTGGCAAGAACCGGCAAAGCCTTATGACGTACTTTGGGGACAGGTATATTTTGTGCCTAAAGGGGATTATCCGAAGGGGCCTGACTTTACCAAACTGAGCCCCATAGGAAGACTGATAGCGCCTGAATTAAGCCTATCGAGCGGTCCTATTCCGGGGTTGCCGGGGAAAACTGACATGGTCGGTATACGGTATCAGGGATTTTTCAATGTCTCAGGAGCAGGCATCTTTGCCTTTAGACTCCTTGCGGATACCTATGCCAAGCTTTCCATCGGAAATCACGTCATAACCGAAGCCAAGAGCACCAGAGATGGCCACGGCTCCATTGGATGGGCTTTCCTCCAAGAAGGTAGTTATCCTATTAATGTCGATTTCTTCCATAGTATGGGGGATCTCAAGCTAGAACTATATGTCACGCAGCCAGAGAAGCAAGAAGAGCTATTTGCACCGGCAAAAGTCCTGACCGGCTATGCTGCGGAGAGTGGTAAACTTAGCCTCATTCCGGCTTTTGTCTATTTTCTTGAACCAAACACGAGAAAACTTCCCAATTTCAACAAAATGACTCCTGCAGGCATGTTTTACACAAAGGCCATAGATTATCCACTTGAAAGGGGTACGCGAGAGTTCCCGGGTGTTCCAAAGCGGCCAGACTGGCTTGGTTTAAGGTTTTACGTAAAGTTCTCCCTCACAGACCAAGAGGCTGGTGTATATAAATTCAGGGTGGTATGTGAAGACTCTGCAAGACTGATTATAGGGAAAAAGCTTGTTATCAATGCCGAAGGGCAAGGTAAAGTTCTGGATCAATCAGGAACCGTGGAATTACAGACTGGCAGTCATGAAATGTTCCTTGATTACCTCCAGACCACTGGTCCAAACTGTCTTCAGTTATACATTACGCCCCCGGGCGGCGAGGAAAAGATATTTGCATTTCAGTGAGAATTTCTACTGTGACGTGACGGAACGAACTACTTTGTCTATGGTCTCTTTGATCCTTACTGCTTGAACTAAGGGGTCTTGGGACGCAAAAATAAGGGACCCCACAATGGCGGCGGACTCAGATCCCACGATTCGAGCCCACTCTTGAAACTGGGCTGTCAAGTCCCTCCCGAGACGATCCTGGCGTCCAAATCCGGGACACCAGATTGGCTTTTTGGTCTTTGACCTAATTGCCGCGAGCGCCTCAGGATTAGTGGCTGGTCCTATGTACCCATCGACGCCAATTACTTCTCCCAGAACTAATAAGGCGTCCCTGACAAGTAACACATCTTCCCACAATTCGGGTGGCACCTCCATGCCCGAATCCACTGCCTTTTTTGCGAGATCCCGGCAACTCACGTTTTGTGAGAAGAACAGATCAGCCCCAGCATGGCTCATGATTGGCAAGGTCAGTACACTGATGCCCACTTCATGGGCAATTGCTACTGCTTCGGCCAATGAAACAGGCCCAGGGAAACCGTGGACTGTGAAGATCGTTACGCCGGTATTCTGAAGCGACCTAACGATCTTTGCATTGGTGCCTTCCCAACCTGCGTCTGACCTGTGGCCAATGTCCGCAATCTTTAGGTCAAGGAAGATAGGCTTTCCCGGAATTGTCTCTGAAATCTCGCTTATAAAACCGAGACCGGCTTGAAGAACAGTCGTCAGCCCTATCTTGACTCCATCAATTGCATCCGCAACTTGTTTTACAAGAAGTGAGACCTCTTTCGGATCGGGCAAATCAGCTGCCAAGATCAATGCGTATGGATTCATGGCTGGCTCTCCGCTCCAGCGAGGTCATCCGCCTCCATTCCCAGCTTCATAAGACGATAACGGAGAGACCTCAGCGAGATGCCCAGAAGTCCGGCGGCTTTGGTCCTACTGTTACCGGCCACTTCTAAAGCTCGTGTGATAAGCCGGCGCTCGAAGGATTCTAGGGTCTTATCCAGGTCTATGCCCTCAGGTCCTACATCTGCCTCTGTCAAACCGACCCAGTTGGCGTCAGTTTCGAAGAGTTTTCGTGGTATGTTTTCCGCAGTAAGTTGATCTGATTCCTCCAGGGTGACACAGCGCTCGATAATATTTTCGAGCTCCCTAATATTGCCGGGGTAACTGTAGCTGCAAAGTACTCGCATGGCCAATGAGGAAACCTTTTTAATTTTCTTATTCTGTGCAGCGCAAAATTTTTTAAGAAAATAATCAATGAGTAGAGGAATATCCTCGGAACGCTCTCTCAGAGGTGGCAAGTTTATACGGATGACATTCAACCGATAGTAGAGGTCTTCACGAAAGGAGCCTCTTTGCATCTCCTCCTCAAGATTCTTATTTGTGGCCGCGATAATCCGTACGTCAACCTTCTTGCTCTCCGTGTCACCTACTCGTCGAAATTCTTTTTCCTGAAGAAAACGGAGTAACTTGGCTTGTAGAGATAACGGAACTTCGCCTATCTCATCAAGAAACAAAGTTCCGGAATTGGCCATTTCCACGAGACCGGCTTTACTTGTTACGGCTCCAGTGAAAGAGCCCTTCGCGTGACCAAAAAGCTCAGACTCCAAGAGATTCTCCGGGATGGCAGCGCAGTTAACCGTTACAAAGGGCTTGGCTGCTCTACGCGAATGTGCGTGGATTGCCTTCGCAATGAGCTCTTTGCCTGTTCCAGATTCGCCTGTAATCAGCACTCCTGCATTGGAGGGGCCTACTTTAGAAATTAAGTTAAAAATGTCTTGCATTTGCCTTGACTTACCAATTATCTCGCCAAGGCGGTATCGATCTTCAACGGACTTTTTTAATTCCAGGTTTTCCCGACGTAGCCTATGTACTTCCAAGGCGTTCCGAATAACGATGCGCAGATCATCCAATTGAAAAGGCTTAGATATATAATCATACGCTCCCTCTCTAACCGCACGAAGTGCGTCTTCCGCGGACGCAAATGCAGTAATTACTATTACGGGAACGGCAGGATTTAATTTCCTGATGTGTTTAGTGAGGTCCAATCCGCTCATGCCCGGCATCTTCACATCGGTGAGGACAAGCGTAGGGTCTGCCTGCTTGAAAAGTTCAATGCCTTCTTCGCCGGATGCGGCCGAAACAACTTCGTAGCCTTCCTGGGTGAGCATGATCTCCAGGAATTCTCTCATGCTCGGCTCATCGTCCACCACAAGAAGCCGCTCAGCCATTTCTCGTCTCCTTATCCTGGGGCTTCTCGGAGCTGCCTTTGGGGAGATGGACCAGAAAAACTGTCCCGTGAGGCTTATTGTCTTTTACTTCAATTATGCCGCCATGTCCCTGTATTATGCTTAGCGCCATTGGCAACCCCAAACCTGTGCCAAAATCTTTTGTAGTGAAAAAAGGCTCGAAAATTTTCTCCCTGATCTGCTCCGGTATCCCCGATCCCCAATCTGAAATGGATATAACTACCTGGTCTTTTGCGGTCTGAACAGACACATCGATATTGGAGCCAGCATCAGAGGCATCCAATGCATTGCTAAGGAGACATAAAATAGCCTGTTTGAGACGATCAGGCTGGCATTCTACGTATATTTCCTGTGGAATGTTTCGACTGACCGAGACGGACTTTGCAGTGCAAGACGTCTTCTCAAAATCATCCAATACATCCTCTAACAGTTTATCCAGTCCCAATAGCCGAGTGTGGGCCTGACGGCCATTGACCGTAAGTATGAAATCGCTCAACAGGGCATTCAAGCGATCAGCCTCTCTTAATATTATCGTCAGTAATCTCTGTTGCGCTGTCGAGTCAGGTACCGTTTCTTTAAGAAGCTCTGCCGCTCCTCGTAAGGAAGCTAACGGATTCCTAATCTCATGGGCCATACCGGAAGCAATTCGCACGAAAGCCGCCTGCTTTTCGCTTTGCTTCGCCCTCTGTTCCATACGACGTATCTCTGTAACGTCACTAAAAACTACGAGTCGGCCTAGGAACTGGTTCTTTCTGTCTAAAAGCTCTCCCACAGAGACGTCGAAGTCCCTGGCATCAGAAAAGCCATCTTTTTTCCTGATACGGTATAACCGCACGTTATCCTGTACCTGATCAAAGTTCCTGTCGCTCGAAAAAAACTCCGGAAAAACAGACCCCAACGACATCCCAATAATTCTATTCGGCGGTCTCCCCAGCAGCATAGAACCTGTTTCATTTACATATGTGACTACATCTTTTTCGTCTGTTGTTATTATTCCGTTGGGGATAGATTTTATGATGTTAGTGTGCAAATCCGATAGACGTTCGTACTCCAACTCCCTTATTGTGAGAGATATTTGGGTAGTTTTGAGTTCGCTAGCGATGGTGCCCGCCAGAAGGGCCACGACAAAGAAAATCGCGTAGTGGATCAAGAGGACCCACAAGATATAACTAGGATCATGGCTCCGCCAAATGCTGGTCCATGGCCACATATATTCTGGCAATATGTCGTAAAATTGGAGGGTAACCAGTCCCCCGAATAAGATGGCTGAGAGTGCTGCAGTGCATATCGCGCCTCTTCGGAGGTGCAGAATACCTGCGGCTAAAATGGAAAAAACATACAGTAAGGAGAACGCGCTTGAAACACCACCAGTGAGATAAATGATTATTGTGGTCAGAAAAGTATCCGTGACTATCTGGAATAACGAAAAACTGCGAAGATCTCTAATCCGCTTTTGTATGATTACGTAAAGAAGGCATAACAGAAAAATGATACTGATGAGAATAAACAGTGGAGTGGCTGGATAAGTCGCAAAATATTTGCCTTCCTTATATTCAACAAAAACAGTAACGCCGAGCAAGAAGTAGGTCACGACGAGCCTCAGGAACGTCAGCCACTCAACGCTCCTGCGCAGGTTCAAAGATTCGTCTGTGGTTGTTAACATGGAACTATTGGGTTCACGGTCACTATTGTTAGTCGCCATGAAAACCTCGTCCAATCCTTAACAACAGGCTATGGTAATTGCTTTACTTCCAAGTAGCGGCTTTGCCATGGTTGTCTCTAGTAATTTCTTTTACAAGTATAACTCGGCGAGGACACTTGTAGCGCGATAGATATTCCTTGCAAAATCTTATTATTTCTCGCTCATCTGGTTGTGTGCCTTTTTCAGGTACCACGAGGGCATGGATTACTTGCCCCCTCATTAGGTCATCGACTCCTATGAGCGCAACATCTGCTATCTGCGGATGACGTATTAGAATTTCCTCTACTTCCTGGCAATACACATTGAAACCTGATGTTATGATAAGATCCTTTTTTAAACCAGTTAGCGTAAGGTATCCTTCCTCGTCTAGCCGTCCGAGATCACCAGTGTATAGCCAACCGTTGCGAATAACGGTTTGCGTCTCCTGAGGTCTTGCAAAGTACCCGAGCATCACGTTAGGCCCTTGAACTACTACTTCTCCTTCCACCCCAGTAGGGACACTTGCCCCCTCCTCGTCATGTATCTGGATCACCACGTCAGGAATTGGCGTACCAACCGTTTCGGGCTTATTGGGGATATTAATGTTGTTCCAAGAAACGACGGGCGACGCCTCTGTGAGCCCATACCCATGATAGATATCTATATTATATCTCTGGCAAAATTTCTCATAAATCTCCATGGACAGCGGCGCTCCGCCGCTGATAGCAATGTCTAGACTTGACAAATCTAAGTCTCGACAGGCTGGATGATAAAGCAGTCCATAATAGACCATGGGAACCAGCCCAGTGTAGGTAATATGTGCCTCCTGGATCCACGGTATGATGGTAGGAAAATCTACTTTTTCCACCAAATAGACGGTTCCACCTGCTTTCAAGGTGCCCAGAAGATTAACTGACGCACCGAACGCGTGAAACAATGGGATGAGCGCTAGACCGCGGCTTTCACTACCTCTCCTGCATACGTCACGCAGAAGATTCGAATTGGTGTCAAGATTATTGTGGGAAAGCGTAGCGCCTAAGGCCTTCCCCAGCAACCCCGCGGTGAAAATGATCACAGCTGGGTCTTCCGGTTTGACGTCCATTGCCTTGAAATCCGAGGAGAAAGTGTCATTAATTTCCTGAAAACTCAAGGCGCCTTCAGAGACCTCAGTCGTGATAATTGTGCGTAGATAACTAGTCCGATCCCGCAGCGACTCAAGCTTTACCAATTGATCGCTCTTACAGATCACAGCGACTGGATGGCATTCGGCAAAATAATGGCTCAACTCATAGGCTGTCGATAACGGATTCAGCGTAACAGCTATTGCACCGATCCGTATGATGGCAAAATATGAAACAACAAATTCCGGCCTGTTACCCATAAGAGTCACTACACGATCGCCTTTTTGTACGCCCTGTTTGACCAGGGCATTCGAAAGCCTGTTGATAGAGTGGAGAAGCTCTAGGTAGGTTATTCTTTGATCCTCATACGCCATCGCATGGTGGTGGGGCAGTTCATCAGCCCACCTATCAATAATCTCGCTCAGATTCATCGCGACTCCCTAATGTCGTCCTGTGAGATCACAATCCGACGATTTATAACGACCGGCTACCCACGCCAGGCCTTACGTTGGGGCTAAATTACCTCAGAAGAGGTTGGACAAAAGTCCATAACTTGTCTGCGGGAAGCTATGACACTGACAGTGAACTCTAACGAGCCCCAATCATACCACCCACTCTCTTTTGAATCAACCAGTGAATCTTTTGTGTAATCACTGCCTGGGCATGGCCCTGACCTCAAATGCACTGCTACCATGACCATAAATATTTGTGTTAAAACTGTTTGCAACAAATAATTTGCGAGTGCGCCAACATTGTGATAACTTATGCAATATCAAAAGGCGTGGACTGCATTGTGAAGACACGGAGAGCGAAAAAGTTTTTTTTCCTGGCAACGTTATTCATAGTCCTAGGCGCTCAATTGGCGCTGGCAGACCAGGTATGGATCAGGTGCCACATCACCTGTCGATGTCTTCAAGATAATACTGTAGGGAATTTTGCCTTCGATGTGGTTGTAGATCGCTCGCCTGATATCGGGTTTGAGGCAGACCGCACTTGCAATAGCTACGGTCACTGGGTCTGTTCAGACGGATGCAACGGTACAAAGTTTTCATATACCTACCAAGTGACAAGCCCTTAGGTACCTATTTCTAGGGTTACTCAAATCCTGACCCAGCTGTATAGCAGATAAGGGTTGTGTGCGCTTAGTCCGCTGCATTGGTGTAGGCTAGAAACCTCATTTCAAGGAACGCTCTGTAATGTGAGTTGGACAGGGCTGTTTACCGACGAGGCCAGCCTGATCATAGCGTTTCCCGCAACAACATGCCTATTCCGAGCATGTTTCGGTCTGCCATTCCCACGAACTTGGCAATCCAGTGACATCAAACTAATAGGGATGGCATCCATACATGTCATTCCCACGGAAGTGGGAATCCAGAGGTAATACCCACCCGATCTCACTCAGACGCGGCGTCATTCACCTGTCCGTGGGAATCCAGGCCCTGCAGACGTTTGCAATAAGTAGGAGATGACGCCATTCCCCCACAAGTGCGAATCCAGGCCAATTACACTTAGGAATAGTCTCCAAACATGGTCATTCCCGCAGAACCGGGAATCCAGGATGCCATGGCATCGAGGATATGTTTAGTAAAACGTCATCCCCACGAAAGTGGGAATCCACTACTATAGATTGACTTTCGAGCTGGTATGACATTAATATGTTTTTGTCATAGCAAGGATGCCCACTTGGAACACCGCTTGACACCGATTCATATTAAGGAATAATATCTTGATTCATCGACAGTGTCCAGTTTTTTAGAGGAAGGGTAAATTGCGAGGAGGTCTAATATTGAACCCTGAACAATGACCTAGAGACACTAAAACAATTCTTACAATTACCCGTGGGAACTTCAGACGGTGTGTTTGAACGTTTTGCGAAAATACCAGAGGCTATTTTCATTGGACAGAACCAAGAGAGATTCTTGTACGTCAGAGGAAAAAGAAAGAATAAGGTTCTTCTCGTGGCACATGCGGATACTATCTGGGACAGGCATTATGAAGAACATTACAGTGGGAACCATGAACTCCGCTTCGAGAATGGTATTATTAGCTCTGGGACTAACGAATGCGGCATAGGTGCTGATGACAGGGCTGGATGTGCTATTGTCTGGTTACTCAGAGATATGGGGCATTCTCTCCTTATTACGGATGGTGAAGAATATGGAAAAAAAGGGGCTTCCTGGTTAGAGAGTCACAAAAAAGATATCGCTGATGAGATTAACTCTACCCACCAGTTTGTAATCCAATTTGATAGACAAAATGGACAGGATTTCAAGTGTTATATTGTTGGGACAGACGAGTTCAGATCCTATGTCGCTGAGAAAACAGGATATGTAGAACCTGATAGAACACGATCAACTGATATATGTGTGCTTTGCAAGAAAATTACAGGTGTTAATTTGAGTATCGGGTTTTATAACGAACATACCAATGAGGAATATTTGGTGATTAAAGAATGGGAACATACGCTGAATATTACTCGTAAATGGTTGTCAGAACCAGATTTACCAAGATTCTCCTTGTATGAGCTTTAAAACCACTTGAGATGGACGACGACGGACTAATCTTCGGAGCGGTGCTTGCAGTTGAGGACACCCTTTGGGCTGAAAAGAAGGCTCAAGAAGAAGAAGAAGAAGAAGAAGAAGAAGATAAGAAAAACAGTTAAAGTCCGAGTATGATAAATAGCGTTCTGACCACGGTATTCCACTTCCCCCTTCGTTGGAGCTAAAGCTGAGATTGCAAAGGCTGCTTTGGCCCTTCTCTCTCTGACAGACACCGATGAATGTCATTCCTGACTTGATCGGGAATCCGTGTTGCTGGATTCCCACTTTCGTGGGAATGACAGACAAAAGCATGGCCTGAATTCTCCCTCTGACAGACACCGATGAATGTTATTCCCGAATTGATCGGGGATCCTTGATGCTGGATTCCCACTTTCGTGGGAATGACAGACCAAAACATGGCCCGAATTCTCCCTCTGA
>FWPV01005120.1_pt1 | contig 26571 bp, 21 predicted proteins | sample 2228371 | NCBI WGS metagenome assembly FWPV01 (sample SAMEA103939776, study PRJEB20133) | metagenome
TTTTGCCGGGGCCATCCTGGGCGGCTATGGAAGCACAGTGGGAGCCGTGGCCGGAGGACTGCTGCTGGGCATCCTGGAATCCTTCGGGGCAGGCTTCATTTCATCCTCCTACAAAGACGCCATCGCTTTCATAGTGCTGCTGGGCATCCTCTTTTTGCGGCCGGCGGGCCTGTTTGGCAGTGTCCGGGTACGAAGGCTTTAACTTGACCGCGCGAACGTATCAGAACGCCAAGGACATTTGCCACCTCCCTCTGCTACCCGCCCAGTGGAAAGCTCTTCTTGCCCTGATCGGCCTCTTAGCACTCATACCGGTGATACTGCCAAACGACTATTTCCTGTTATTCTTCAACGTAATGGCCTTGAACGCCCTGGTAGTGCTCGGACTGAATCTCCTGATCGGTTCGACCGGGCAGGTCTCGCTGGGGCATGCGGCTTTTTTTGGAATCGGCGCATATGTGAGCGCCATTGCCGGCACCACATGGCAGTGGCCCATTTTTTATTCTTTTCTCTTTGCCCTTGCATCGGTGGGACTGATCGGATGCCTGCTGGCACTGCCCACCTTGCGGCTGGAAGGCCATTACCTGGTCATGGCGACCCTGGGCTTCAATATTATCGTGGATATTTTGCTCAATCAGATGGATGATATCACCGGGGGACCCTCGGGATTTCCCGGAATTCCGCAATTGTCCATGGGGCGGTTGACCATCGACAGCGACCTGAAGTTTTATATCTTCATCTGGACTTTGTTCGTTGTGGTTTTTGCTCTCACCTTGAACCTGACCGATTCCCGAATGGGTAGAGCGCTCAAGGCCATTCATGAAAAGGAGCTGACGGCCGAGACTCTGGGCATCCCGTGTCACCGCTACAAAGTTGCGGTGTTTGTGTTGAGTGCGCTGTACGCCGGGCTTGCCGGCTTCTGCTATGCCCACTACGTCACCTTCATAAGCCCCAAAACCTTTGATATTTTTTATTCGGTTCAGGTGGTCACGATGGTTGTGGTGGGCGGGATGGGAAGCCTTTGGGGAGGGCTGGCAGGCACGATGCTGTTGACTTCGCTGCCGGAACTGCTGCACCAGTTCGAGGATTGGTATGTGCTCAGCTATGGGCTGATCCTGATGGGCGTGTTGGTCTTTTCACCGCAGGGGCTGGTCTCCGCCCTTGCCTCCCTTTCACGATTGCGCCGGGCCGGACCGACGCGGTGGCAAGCAGACGGACAGGCGCATGGAAAGCCTGCAGCACCGGCCAGCGCGAAGCTTCAGAAGAAACGCCGATTGGCCCGGGAAGTTTCGCCTCGCGGGCCAAAACCTGAGCCCCTGCTGCGACTTGTCGATGTCTCCGTGAGCTTCGGCGGACTGCAGGCGTTGAACCAGGTCGGCATGGAAGTCGCCGCGGGGGAGATCGTGGCCCTCATTGGTCCCAATGGTGCCGGCAAGACCACTGTTCTGAATATCATCTGCGGATTGCTGAAACCGGACTCCGGAAAGGTATGGATCCAAGGGACCCCACTGGTGGGCAGCATGCCTCACAGGATTGCCGCCCGGGGGGTCGGCAGAACATTCCAGACGGTACAGATTTATCAGGGGTTTTCCGTTCTGGAAAATGCGCTTTTGGGCAGTCACATCAGTGGTCATGCGGGGTTTCTTCAAGCCTGCCTGCATCTTCCCAAAGAGAGAAGCGAAGAGGCTCAGCTGCGCGCTCGCACCGGGCAACTCCTGGAAGCCTTCAACCTGGGCGGCAAAGCAGACTATCCCGTTCAGCGTCTTACCCTGCTCGAACAGAAGTTGTTGGAACTGGCACGTGCGCTGGATCTCTCTCCAAGCGTCCTGCTGCTGGACGAACCCGTCGGCGGTCTCAACCCGCGCGAAAGCGCGGTGTTGGTCAAACACATCGAAGAGCTGCGCGAACGCGGCATGGGCACTATTCTGGTGGAGCACGACATGAACGTGGTCATGCGGCTGGCCGACCGGGTTGTGGTGTTGCAGCACGGCGCCAGGATCGCCTCCGGCATTCCCCGGGAAGTGCAGCGCGATCCGAAAGTGATTGCAGCGTACTTAGGAACGAGAAAAGCCGGGGAGCCGCCCGCCGGGAAACAGTGAAGCACACCACCGACATAATTGAGGGCGCGGATCAATAAAGGGCGTTATTGCGGCTGCAACCCTCAACCGAAAAGCTGATTGCGAAAATGCAAAACAAAGGGCGATTCGGAACTTTTCCGGGAGTTTTTACCCCGAATGTTCTGACCATACTCGGCATCATTCTGTTTCTTCGCCTCGGCTGGGTCGTTGGCCAGGCCGGCTTGATCGGTGCACTGATCATTATTGTCATCGCCAACCTGATATCGCTCCTCACCGGGCTGTCGCTCTCTGCAATCTCAACCAACATGCAGGTCAGAACCGGCGGCACCTACTATATGATCTCGCGCACTCTGGGGCTTGAGATAGGAGGCGCCATCGGGCTGCCGCTCTATCTCTCCCAGGCCATTTCGGTAGCCTTTTACCTGATCGGATTCACAGAAGCTTTTGTTGCCGTTTATCCTGTCGCCGATCCCAGAGTGGTCGCAACCTCCCTTGCACTTTTATTTGGTTTGCTGGCCTACATTGGAGCCGACTTTGCGTTGAAGATTCAGTTTTTTATTCTGTTGATTCTGGCTTCAGCGCTGGTCTCTTTCTTTGCCGGCAGCCGGCCCCATTGGACCACCCTGCAACTGTTCAGTTCGCCAGGCTCAACGGCTTCCTTCTGGCAGGTATTCGCTATCTTTTTCCCGGCGGTTACGGGAATCGCCGTTGGAGCCAGCATGTCGGGCGACCTCAAAGATCCGGCCAGGAGCATCCCGCTGGGAACGCTTGCATCCATCGCAGTCACGGCACTCGTCTACATCCTTGTTACGGTCTGGTTGGCGGGCCATGCCACAGTGGACGAGCTGCTGAACGACTATATGATCATGCAGACATTGGCCAAATGGCCGCTGCTGATCATCGCGGGCGTCTGGGCGTCAACCCTCTCTTCCGCCCTTGGAAGTATTTTGGCGGCTCCCAGAACCTTGAAGGCGTTGGCAACGGATCATGTGGTCCCCAAAATTTTCGGCGCTCAGCTCGGCAGCATAACCGAACCAAGGCTGGCGGTTGTCGTGACTACGGCCATTGCAGTTGGAATCATCTGGATGGGCAATCTCGATTTCGTGGCGGCCATCATCACCATGTTCTTTCTCAACACCTACGGAATGATCAACTTGACCGCCGGCCTCGAGCAGCTGGTTGGAAATCCCAGCTTCAGACCCCAGTTCAGAGTGCCCTGGATCTTCTCGCTGCTCGGAGCCATCGGCTGTTACGCCGCCATGTTCCTCATCGACCCTGCGGCGACCCTGGTGGCCATCTGCATCAGTTACGGCGTGTTTCTCTACCTGGGGCGGCGCGCTTTACGCCATGACTGGGGGGACATACGCAGCGGAATATGGTTCGCCTTGTCCCGTTTTGGCTTGATACGGCTGGAAACGGTCCCCTGGCACGTGAAGAACTGGCGGCCTAACATTGTGGTGTTTCTCCGTTCTCCACAAACCCAGGAGCATTTGCTGGAAGTGGGAACCTGGCTGGCGCGGGGCAGAGGCTTCATCACCTTTTACCACCTTATTGCCGGCCAAGTGGAGCAACTGGCCGGCAAAGGGCTGCGTGACACATCCAGAAAGCACATGCAGAAATATCTGCGGGAACACGGTGCGGTAGCATTCACCGAATGCAGTATTGTGGAGAACCTCTACAGCGATGCGCTGACCATGCTTCAGGCTCATGGACTGGCAGGTCTCGAGCCGAATGTCGTGCTGTTTGGCTGGGGAACCCGCCACGCCATGCAGATGGAGCAATTCAGGCTGCTGCGCAAAATGGTGGCTCTCAAAAAATCGGTCCTGTTTCTTAAGTATGATGAATCCAGGGGCTTTGGAGAAAAAAAATGCATCGATATATGGTGGCGGGGACAAGACCGCAACGGCGAGCTGATGCTCCTCATCGCCCACATCATCGCGCAGAGTCTTGCCTGGAACGGCGCCCGCATGCGAATTCTGCGGCTGTTGACCCGGGAAGAAGGGGTGCCGGGAGTCACCCGGCACATCGAAGAGCTGCTGCATCGTGTTCGCGTGAATGCTGAACCCAAGGTATTTATTCGCTCCGCTCCGGAGCAGCCATTCACCTCGGTGCTGCGACAGCACAGCGCTGAGAGCGATCTGGTGTTCTTAGGGCTGCAAGTCCCAACGGAGGAGCAGCTCACGGCCTATGTCAAACAGGTCGAAGAAATACTTCAATCCACCGGCACCTGTATCCTGGTCCGAAACGGCGAGACGGAAAACATCCTGGATGTCGACACCGAAGCGTGAGCGGGATTGTTATTTTGCCGCAAAATGGTTCACACAGGCAGCTTTGAGGTTGGGTTGCCGTCATGATCCATGCGTCTTTGGCAGTTCCCGCGCGACTTCGGAAAGCCCCAGGCGCTCCAGGGTTTCCGCCGTCTGCAGACCCGAATCGCCGTCCCAGTTGCGCAGCTGGTAAAATTCTCTGCGCATCCGTTCAAATACTTCACGATCAAGAGTTTGGCCTTTTCGACTGATGGCCTCTTCTCCCGGTCCAGGCACGATCACCTCAGGGTTCATGAAGACCGTTTCAACCGGGTCGACGAAATTGAACTCTCTGGGGACATCATCGGTTTTGGGCCTCCATCCTTCTCGCAATAGGACCGCTCGCTGCAGATTGAAAATGCGTTCGCCGTATTCATTGAGAGCCCCTTCGTCGGTTTCGATACCGGTTACGGCGGAAAAAATGCGGCTCTCGAGGGTCGGCTCGCCGAGGCGATCGGCCGTGTTCCACGAGACCATGATGGGCCAGGCGGAATCACACAGTATCAGGCTGTCTTTCACATAGGTGCGATCGATGATGCGGGTCGCCGCCACGGCTTTCCCCTCTTCGCTGTTCAAGTCCCAGGCTTTTTCGTGTCCCCAGAACCTGCTTGCCGCCGCTCGATAGACCTCGGAAGTGACCGGAGAGGATTTGGGGTCGGCGCGATTCATGACCCACAAACCGGTCAACCAGCTTATCTCATGCAGCATGGCAATGGGCTGCCTTGGCTCCAGTGCATAAAGCAAACCGTTTGTCAGATATTCCCGCGCGGAGTAGGTCGCACCGGCCCCAACGCCCGACACTTCGTTGGAAAAATGCGCCCTGGCCGACTCCCCGAGCGTTTCACCGGTGCGCAGCAGACCCTCGGCGAGGAGGTCGCCAAAACCCTCTCGACGGGCAATCATGTGAGCCAGGCTGTAGAAAAATTCATGCGTTCCCAGCTTGGACATATCCAGCCCGGTCTTTTCCGCAGTGAGGTAGCCGGCTTGGCAGCAGCTTTCGAGCCACTGGAGGATATTGGCCATCTCCATCGTGCAAATGGACAGGTCGTTGCAGATTCCCGTCGCATCGATGGCGGTCTCGACGGGCTCCCCCGGCCTTCTCATGACCCACGGAAAATACACAAACATGGACTGACATTTTCGCAACACCTCTTTCCCTGAGGCTGTTCGAAAAGTGTTTCGGTACTTGCAGTCGAGTCCACACTGGTAACAGGAAGACTGACCGGTTCGCTGCACCTGCTCAGGGGGAAAGGGAGGCACCAGGGGATCGCGCTGGTTCAAATGAACGGCGAGTCTATTCAACTCCTTCAATTGTTCCGGTCGGGCAACCAGCGGGTTGCCCGTACCCAGGACGGCGACCGCCTTGAGCTTTTTGGAGCCCATAACCGCACCGAATCCGCCGGTGGCGCTGCCTTCATTGTCGGTCATCAGGTTGGCACTGCGGCACATATTTTCACCCGCCACCCCGGTGGTTACAAAACGAACTTTCCGCCCGTGCATCTGCTGGAGGATGTCTCGCGTGTCATAAGTCCCCTTGCCCCACAGGGGAGAAGCATCCAGGATGTGGGCCGCGCCGTCGTGAATCCATAGATAAACGGGCTTTTCCGATTTCCCTGAAATGACCACTCCGTCGTATCCCGCTCTTTTCAGAGCGGGTCCGAAGAATCCTCCCAGGTTTCCGTAGCAAAATCCCTCCGGCATCAACATGGGAGACTTTCCCACCACTTCAAAGCGGGAAGCCCCCTGAGCTCCCGTAGCTCCGAGAGGGCCGGTCATCAAAATGAGGCAATTTTCTGCATCAAAGGCGCCCACACCGGGCCCCACTTCCTCCCAGTAAAGGCGCGTGGCGATTCCCCGGCCGCCCAGGAAGCGATCCGCATAGTCCATGGTGTTCAGCCGGGTAATTTCCCCTGCAGAAAGGTCCACCCTGAGTATTTTTCCGCACCATCCGTATCTGTTGGTTTCCATCTGTCCCTCCACCTGTGCCGCGGTCCTGGCATCTTTGTTCTTGTAATCATTTGCTGTCGCGGGCGGTGATGCCGGCAGACAGGCCCTTTGGTGTGTGCAACTGCGCCGTGCCCGTTTGCTAATTGCGGTCTGCCTGCGCCGACCCGCTGCTACGATGGTCTGCTCTCCTCCATCGAATCATCGTGATCTCCCTGGAGAGCAGGTTTTTTGCGATCCAGCAACTTGGCGTTGATCGCCACGATCACGGTCGAGGCCGACATGATCAGAGCCCCGACGGCCGGCGGCAGAATAATGCCCCACGGGAACAATGCACCAGCCGCCAGAGGAATGGCGAAAGCGTTGTAGCCGGCCGCCCACCAAAGATTTTGCACCATTTTGGAGTGGGTCGCACGCGCCAGTTGCGTGATGGCTGCCACATCACGCGGGTCTGATCGCACCAGCACGATGTCGGCGGCCTCCATGGCGACGTCCGTACCCGCACCGATGGCCACCCCGACGTCAGCTTCCGCTAAGGCTGGAGCGTCGTTCACACCGTCTCCCACCATAGCCACAGTAAGGCCCCGCCCTTTCACTTCCTTTATCTTGGAGGCCTTCTGCTCGGGAAGGACCTCGGCGAAGTAATCGTCCAACTCCAATTCCTGCGCAACGGAACGGGCCACAGCCCTGGAATCTCCGGTTAGCATCATGACCCGAATGCCCATTCTCTTGAGTCTTGCGATGGCTTCATGCGACTCTTGCCTGACTACATCGGCCAGTCCCAGGGCCCCCTCGACCTGGTCGTCGACCAGCAGGTAGACGATGGTATTGCCTGCTTCGGCCATTTGCAAAAGCCTGTCATCATCCACATGCAGGTTGTTTTCCTGCAGATAACCGGGACTCACGACTTTGACGCTGCGATCGTTAATGCGCGCCTGAGCACCCTTGCCGGCGATGGCCTCGAAGTCCTTCGGTGCGGGATAATCCAGGCCGCGCTGTTTGGCTTCTGCAACGATACCGCGCGCAATCGGGTGCTCCGAATGACTCTCGATACTCGCGCATTGGCGCAGCACTTGATCTTCCTGCAGATCGCCAAGGGATACTACCCGGGTGACTCCGAATCTTCCTTCGGTGAGCGTTCCGGTTTTGTCGAACACGATGGCCTGCAGCGACCGAGCCCGTTCGAAGGCGGTGCGGTCGCGAATGAGCAATCCGCTGCGCGCCGCAAGTGTGGTGGAAACCGCTACCACCAACGGGACGGCCAGCCCAAGAGCATGTGGACAGGTGATCACCATGACGCTGACCATACGTTGCAGCGAGTAGTTGAAATCGCGCCCGGCGAAATACCACCAGACAACCAGCGTGCCGACCCCGGCGGTGATGGCGATCAGGGTCAACCACTTGGCCACGCGGTTGGCCGTATCCTGAGCCCTCGACCGGGACCGTTGCGCTTCCTTGACCATGTTGACCACCCGGGAAAGATAGGTCTCATCCCCGGTCTTTTGCACTTCCACGGTGACCGTCGCTTCTCCGTTGATAGAGCCGCCGATCAGTTCGTCGCCGTCGCCCTTCTCCACCGGCTTGGTTTCCCCGGTGAGCATGGATTCGTTGACGCTGGTGCGCCCTTCCGCAACCACCCCGTCTGTCGGTATCTTTTCGCCCGGCTTGACCAGTACCCGGTCGCCTTTTTTGAGGGCGGAAACCGGTACATCTTCTGTGTCGCCGCTTTCGGTGACCCGGTGGGCCTTGGAAGGCATCAGCTTCACCAACTCTTCCAGTGCGCCGGACGCGCCCAAGACCGATTTCATTTCGATCCAGTGCCCCAGCAACATGACATCAATCAGCGTTACCAATTCCCAGAAGAACATTCGTCCCGGCAGCTTGAAGACCACAGCAGAACTGTAGCCGTAGGCTACAGCAATGGCGAGCCCGATCAGGGTCATCATTCCAGGCTGGGATTTTTTGAGTTCGTCGAAAAATCCTTTTAGAAATGGCCAACCGCCGTAACCAAACACGACTGTGGCGAGTCCGAATTGGACATAATTTTGGTAGGGGAATGCGATCAGCCCCTCATAACCAAATGCCTGCTGGAGCATGGGAGCGAGAACCAGAATGGGGAGGCTCAAGATGAGAGAAACCCAGAAACGACGCCGAAAGTCCGCTACCATCCGGGCGTGATGGCTTTGGTGGTCAGTCCCCGCCTGATCCTTCTTCTCTCGATCCTTAAGCTGGTCACTCATGCTGATTCCTCCAGAAACTCAAGCCGTTCCAGCACCTGGCGTCCTGCCGGTCCAGCCCCGCTGCCCCCCTCTGCAGCGCCGCTTGCACAAACAGCAATCGGTCCATGTTTATGACGCGTCGTCACCGGCCAGGGGACATCCCACGGCGTCGCAAGCTTCCATCGATCCAAGACAATCCTCCACCTGCTTAAAACCGTTTTTCTTGAGAATAGACGCCGCAATGATCGCCCTCTGGCCACTTCCGCAAAACGTCGTGACGGGCCTTTCCCGTGGGACCCTGTCGAGGTGCTCCGGAAGGTCTCCCACGTAGATGTGGAAAGCGTTCCTGAGGTGTCTTGCGGTGAATTCCCGTGTGCTTCTCACATCCAGCAGGGTAAATTCCTCACCGGCTTCAATCCTGCGCTTGATCTCGCCGGCATAAACAGCGGGAATGCCGTCGTATTGACAGCCGGAGGTTTCCCAGCTGGTGAGCCCCCCTTCCAGGTAGCAGACCACTCTGTCATACCCCAAACGATTCAGGTAGCGCACGGCAAGTGCGACCTCCTGCCGTTTTTCCACCACCAGACCGATGTTTTCCTGATAGGACAGGTAATAGCCGGCAAAAGCCGGCAGCATATCCAGCGGGATCGCGAGACTCCCGGGTATGAAGGCGGCGGCGAAAGCCTCTGGGCTCCGTATGTCCAACACTGTCATGCCGTCCTCCATAGCCTTGGCAAATTGCCTCACCCCGTAAGGTCTGGGTGCCGGCAGTCCGGCGAGGGGAGGAGCCCCCTTCAGGTTGTATTCCTCCATCCGTTTGAAGTAAGGCGGCTGGTAGTGATGTTCATTCACTTTTTTTTGAATGAACTCGTCCCGGTCCTGCACCTGGAGGGCCCGATTGAATGCACGTTCATAGCCCAACGTGGAAAATTCCCGGGCCGCCATCCCTGAACCGCAAACAGAGCCCGCCCCGTGGGCCGGATAAAGGATGACGTGGTCCCCAAGAGGAAGGATCTTTTGAAAAATGCTGTCATAGAGAAGAGCGGCAACCTCTTCCGCTTTATCGGGGAAGAAATCCGTTCGACCGACATCGCCGATGAACAGAGCATCCCCGGTAAAGACTGCCGCCGCCCGGTCGCTGAAGGCCGTATCGGCGAGCACGATGGAAATGCTTTCATAAGTATGCCCGGGCGTTTCAAGGACAGTGAGATTTATCTCCCCCAGCTGGAACTCGTCGCCCTCGCGCACCGCATTGCCGTACTCGAAGGGGAGCTGCCATCCGTGGTAAATATCCGCTCCCGTCTGGCCCGCCAGCTCCAGCGAGCCAATCACATAATCCTCGTTTCTGTGCGTTTCAAAGATGTGGGTGATCTGGGCACCCTGGCGGTAGGCAATCTCGACGTAGATCTGCCAGTCGCGACGCGGATCAATCACCGCCGCCCTGCCGCCATCACCGACAATGTAGGACAAGTGCGCCAAGCCTTGCGATCGAACGACTTCCAGAAACATGGCATCTCCTCCCGGAAAGCTGCTGAGTCTTCCTTGCGACCAAAATCTCCTGCATGATTGAACATTAAGATAAGCAATGATGTGCATTTCGCCACCTGCCTTGCATGCACAATACACCCGGGCGGCCTCGAGTCACATCCCTCCGTTGCGGCGCCAGCGGGATCGACCCTCGAGCTCCTGTTTCATCCTGCCGGCACGGCTGCCCGATTGGAAAACCTCGACAACCGGAGTTCACCGACCTATTCTCTAATTTCTACAGCCTGAAAGACAATGTTTTGGGGGTTGGCCGGGTTGGACACGCTTTTCGCGAGGCTCAACCCAACGCCTACTCTGCTGGTTTCGCACCTCAACCCAGCCTTGAAAGCCAAAACCATTCGTTTAAATGGTATAGGATGACCAATTGTACCGCTGATGGAAAAACCTGCACAGGGGATTTGCATGGCACAAAAATACTCCAGCGTAACCAAAAAGCCGCTTCGGACCTGGATAACTTCAGATAATCGAGGGCTCCAATTGCTTCTGGTCGTCATCGCGGCCCTGGCCGTATTTGCCAATCTGCTGCCGCTCGAGATGCAAAAGCGCATTGTCAATGAAGCGATCAGCCTGCGCAAATTCGACCTGTTGGTCGTGTATTGCGGCATATACCTGGCTGCCGTGGTTTCAGCCACCGCCCTGAAGTATGCCATCAGTGTGCTGCAAAACGTCATCGGTCAGCGCACCGTGTACGCCATGCGCGATGAAGTCTATCGCCATATCCTCACCCTGCCTCTGAGCTTTTATCGGAAGACCCAACCGGGTCTGGTGGTATCGGTTCTGACCAAGGAACTGGCCACGGCGGGCGACTTCGTGGGCATGGCGGTGGCCATACCGGCGACCAACCTGATGATGCTTTGCGCCTTTTCCGGCTACCTGTTTTGGCTCAATCCCGTGTTAGCCGCACTCTCTCTAAGCATTTACCCCGCCATCCTGCTGATTGTGCCGTTACTGCAAAAGCGGGTTGATCGTTACAACAGAATGCGCGTCGATGCCACCCGCAGGATGTCGAGCAAGGCAGGAGAAGCCATTTCCGGTATCCATGAGATTCATGCCAACAGCGCCTATGCCATTGAAGCCGACAAGTTTTCGCCCCTCATAAAAAATCTGCGCCGCATCCGAATCATATGGAACCTCTACCGCCACGGTGTCAAGCGGGTGAACAGCCTGTTCACCAACTTCAGCCGGTTTCTGGTGTTCGCGGTCGGGGGATATCTGGCCCTTCACGGTCGGTTGGAACTGGGCGCGCTGGTCGCTTTTCTTTCGGCACAGGACAAGCTGTATGACCCGTGGAAGGAGCTGATCAACTTCTACCAGGCCTATCAAACCGCACGGGTGACCTATGATCAAACCATGGACTATTTTGATGTGGCAACCGATCATGCTTTGCTGCCAAGCGATCGGGAACCCCTCCAGCTGAGCGGCGATATTGAGGTGAAAAACCTGGACTTTGTGACGGAGGACGGGATTCAGCTGTTGTCCGATATCACTTTTGACCTCAAGCACGGAGAACAAATGGCGCTGGTGGGATTTTCCGGAAGCGGCAAAAGCACATTGGCCAAGTGCATCGGGCAGCTGTACCCTTACAGTGGAGGCGAAATCCTCATTGACCGCAAGGAGGTTTCCCGGTTGACCAAAGCAGATATGGCCCATACCATCGGGTTTGTTTCCCAGGAGCCTTTCATATTCGAAGGGAGCGTCGAGGAAAATCTGCTGTATTCTTTTCTGGCACGCGGCCACGGGCTGCACGGCGAGGGGATCGCCCGTGCACCGAGCCTGGACGATAAGATTCTGGCTCTTCAGCAAACCGGGCTGTTTACCGATGTGCTGCGCTTCGGACTGGATGCGATGCTGGTCGAGGACCGTCACGAGGCGATGGTGGATCAAATCCTGCAAGTGCGTCAAGCGCTGCACAAGGAATATGGCGACAAACTGGCCGACATTGTAGAGTTTTACCACCCCGAGCGTTACCTTTATTGCTCCAGTGTGGCTGAAAACCTGATGTTTGGGCCGTCACTGCAGGCATCCGTGACGGCCGAACTGCCTGAGAAGGATGAATTCATTCGGTTTCTAAAGAAGGCGGAGCTTTTGGAACCGCTGCTGCAGCTGGGCACGCAGCTGATTGAAGCCCTCATTAAGCTGTACGACAATCGTTCTTCCGAGAAAGAGGCATCACAAATTTTGGAGTTCATTCCCCCTGACGCTGTTCGCGAATATAAAGCGATCCTGTATCACATGAAAAAGAGGCAAGGCAGGCACATCAACCGAAAAAAACGCCGGAAAATCCTGCAGGCGGCGTTGCAGTTCGTACCGAAAAAACACATTTTCATTCAACCCTGGCCACAGCTCACCGAACGAATCATCCAGGCACGTGCCCTGTTCAAAAAAACCATGTGTGCATTGCGGCCCGATGACATCAGGTTCTGCGCACCCTCGGATTATCTCTACGGCCAATCGATTCTGACCAATCTACTTTATGGCAAATTGAAGGACGACTCTGCGGCAGCTCAGGAGAAGCTCAATACCGTTGTCATGCGGCTGCTCATCGGCAAAGAATTTTTGGAAGAGATAGTAGCGATGGGCATGCAATATCAGGTCGGCAGTAAAGGCGCCAATCTTTCCGGCGGTCAGCAGCAAAAACTGGCCATTGCCAGAACATTCATTAAAAACCCGTCCATTTTGATCATGGATGAGGCGACCTCCGGCCTTGACAATGAGTCCCAAACGCGCATCCAACAGTTGCTGGAAGATCGATGGCGGGGCCGCAGTACCCTGCTGGCGGTTGTGCATCGTCTGGATATCATAAAGAATTACGATAAGATTGCGGTCATGAAAGAGGGCAAGATTGTGGAATTGGGAAACTATCAGGAACTGATGGATCGACAGGGAATTCTGGAAGAACTGGTTCATGGAAAAGGACGCTGATGAACCGTCAAAGCTGTTACCGAAGCTAACCATTCCCCGCCCGCTTTTCCGACACGAGCGATCGGCACAACCGCCGGCGGAGGCACAAGTGTCTGAATTTTCTTGACGCGACGTCACACACCTGTTAGGCACATAAGGGATGTCAAACAGCAGTTTCTAATACAAACCACCTCATTTTACCGTAAGCCTCAACAAGTACTGGGAGATATCATCATGATCCGGCGACTCGTTTCAGGATTGGTTGTTGTGCTTTTCAGCGCGACTCTGGCCCAGGCGAAAATGGTCAGCGTAGCCCGCGACAAGGTCAACATGCGTTCAGGGCCGGGATTGAATTACGCCGTCCTCTGGGAGCTCGGGGAGGGCTATCCGCTCGAGGTGATTGAGCGGAAGAACGGCTGGTTGAAGGTCAAGGATTTTGAAGATGATACCGGCTGGATCTATGCCAAACTGGTCAGTGACAAGGCTTATCTGGTGGTGATGAAAGAGCGCATCAACCTGAGGAGCGGGCCGGGTGTCACCTACAGCGTGGTGGGCAAGGTGCAGCGCGGAGAGGTGCTGCGCCGCATCAAACAAGACAAGGACTGGTTTCAGGTAAAACATGAAAACGGCTTGGCCGGCTGGGTTAGAAAGGACCTCGTGTGGGGCTGGTGAGACTTTCTGCACCAGAAAAAAACTGAACACGAACCTTAGGGGATCAGCAGCGTCACCATCATCGACCTGCCCAACCAGCTTTCCAGAACTTTGGTATCCTAACCATGTAAGAGGCGTACCCCATCAGACAGCGGCCATGGATCAAAGGTCAAATTGCCCGCGGATTGAACAGCTTGTCATCCGGACAGCACCTATGCTCTGCCGCTTTTTTACTATGATTACATGGACTTATCCATTCCATACCATGACCGTGCAAAACCGGCAAGCTCCATAAAAGCTTCACTGCGCGCGCCCGCATGAGGCGAGGGAAAAACCTGTTCAAGCGCGGACGGCCTGCCGGTGAATCCATTCTGAGATTTATCCTCGGATATTGCAAGTCGCAACAAAAGAGTCTACTGTGAAACCGCAGCAGGCATTGCAAATTGATGAACAACGGGTCTCCATGTCACCACATCTAATGCATCACAATTCAGGGGTTGTACTGTCGGTGCGCGGAAGCGTAGTGGACGTTCGCTTTCCGCATGGTTTGCCGGGCTTGCACAATATTCTCCTCACCGGCCGAAATAACGAGATCGTCGTAGAGGTGCAAAGCCACCTCCATTCCGAGTTGGTGCGCGGCATTGCCTTGAACCCGACGCGCGGGTTATGGCGGGGAGCGCCGGTGACCGACACGGGTCGGCAGCTGAGTGTACCCGTCGGCAAAGAGAACCTGGGGCGGATGTTCAATGTCTTGGGAGAGGTCATTGACAAGAAGGAGCCGCCGCGGGCTCAGGAAATGCGCTCCATCCACAGTGAACCGATTCCCCTCGAGCAACGTGCCGTGACATCCGAGCTTTTTTTGACAGGGATCAAGGCCATCGATGTTCTGGCACCGCTGGAATTGGGAGGCAAGGCGGGGTTGTTCGGTGGCGCCGGAGTCGGCAAGACTGTGCTCATCACCGAGCTCATTCACAACATGGTGGGTCAGCATGAGGGCATCAGCATCTTTTGCGGGATCGGCGAGCGCTGCCGTGAAGGCGAAGAGCTTTACCGGGCAATGGAAGAAGCCGGGGTGCTGGAGAACACCGTCATGGTTTTCGGTCAGATGAATGAGCCGCCCGGGGCACGATTTAGCGTCGGCCAAACGGCCCTCACCATGGCGGAATTTTTTCGCGATGATGCCAGGCAGGATGTTTTGCTGTTGATTGACAACATTTTCCGATTCATTCAGGCGGGCTCCGAAGTTTCCGGACTGATGGGACAACTGCCCTCGCGGCTGGGGTACCAGCCTACCATGGGGACAGAACTGGCAAAGCTGCAGGAGCGCATCGCCAATACCAAGACCGGCGCTATCACATCCATCCAGGCGGTTTACGTCCCGGCGGACGATTTTACCGATCCCGCTGCAGTGCACACCTTTGGGCACCTTTCGGCGTCCATCGTACTCTCCAGGAAAAAGGCCAGTGAAGGGCTCTACCCCGCGATCGACCCGCTGCAATCGGCCTCCAAAATGCTCACTCCCCAAGTGGTGGGAGCACAACACTACCACATCGCGCGCGAGGTTCAGAGAACTTTGGCGACCTACGAAGAACTGAAAGACATCATCGCCATGCTCGGCCTCGAAGAACTGTCCGAAGAGGACCGCAAAACGGTCTATCGAGCGCGGCGTCTGGAGCGCTTTCTCACTCAACCGTTTTATACCACGGAACAGTTCACCGGCATGGCGGGAAAAATGGTTGACTTACAGGATGCACTGGATGGTTGTGAACAAATATTGAACGATGCCTTTTCCGACTATCCGGAAAAAGCTCTGTACATGATCGGTACGGCGGATGAAGCGAAAAAACCTGAGGGTTAGCCGCCCGAAGCAACGGGGCAACGCCGATTGCATTGCAGAATGGACCTGCTCACATGATGAACTTGAAGATCCTGATTCCCAGTCAGACGATGCTGGACGAAAAGGTATCCAAGGTGATCGCGGAAGCCGAAAACGGACAGTTTTGCCTGCTGCCGCGACACATCGACTTCACTGCCGCCCTGGTGCCCGGCTTGCTCTCTTTTGAAGACGCAGGCGGAGCGGAAACCTTTGTGGCGGTAGACGAGGGGATTTTGGTGAAATGCGGATCCGAGGTCTTGGTTTCCACCCGTAAGGCTGTACTTGGGGCGGATCTTGGCATGCTGGCCGAGACCGTAAAGAAGCAATTCCAGTCCCTGGATGAAATGGAGAAGAAATCCCGCTCCGCCTTGGCGAAAATCGAGGTGGACTTTGCGCGGCGCTTTCTGGAGCTGGGTGAGTATGGCCAGGCAGGATGATCCATTGGGAAAAGCAAAGAGGTCTGGCAAGGACGTCCCGCAGGAAGTCGGTCAAAAGGAAGAGCGGAAGATACGCGCGCGCCGTGAGCGCGATCGCAGCGTCTGGTTTGGCCTGGGGATGTTTGGCCTGGTCGGCTGGTCGGTGGCCATACCCACCCTGCTGGGCATAGCCGTGGGGGTATGGATTGATATGCAGTTTGCCAGCCGCTTTTCCTGGACCTTAATGGGGCTGGCTGCCGGCGTCATCCTGGGATGCCTCAACGCCTGGTTTTGGATAAAGCGGGAAAGTGGACAGGACTCGTAAGAACGACCGGGCGGCATTGGATGACCCGGCTGCATAGCGCCCGGAGCGCTGTGAGGCAGGCAGTATGAACCACGCTTTATTCTTTCTTTTGTTACCTCTCATTGCCGGCCTGGCACTTGGGTTTTTCTTTTTCGGAACCCTTTGGATGACAGTCAGGCGCATTCCCCGTGCAAAACGTCCGCAGCTCTTCCTGCTGCTGAGCTTCTGGCTGCGCATGGGAATGGTTGTACTGGGATTCTACCTGGTCATGCACGGCAGCTGGCAGCGGCTCCTGGCATGTGCAGCCGGTTTCATGATCATGCGGCGGATCATGGTCAAACGGTTGGGACCTGAAAGGGGATACCTGAGGATGAAAAGTTCCACCCTGTGAAGCGGGGTTAACCGCTCTCGCCATTGGATGAGCAAAGATGGGCCGAATTAGTTACGGGAGACGACATGCACATCACACCCGATCAGATCGTATTCTGGCAATGGCATTGGGCATCCCTCAACGCGACCATTGTGGTCACGTGGGTGGTGATGATCGCCATGGCCTTTGGCGCCTGGCTGGTCACCCGGGAGCTGTCAAGCGGCATGAAGCTGTCGCGCTTCCAAAACCTGCTGGAAGTCATCGTCGTTCATGCGAGAGAACAAATCCGTGACGTGACCCGGCAGGATCCCGGCCCCTACCTGCCGTTCATCGGTACTCTCTTTCTGTTCATTGCGGTTGCCAATATCCTCACCATCGTGCCGGGCTACCAGGCACCCACCGGTTCCCTATCCACGACGGCAGGCCTGGCCCTCTGTGTTTTCCTGGCAGTACCGGCTTACGGCATTCGCAAGCGTGGCGCAGCGGGTTATTTCAAGCAGTACCTCAAGCCGTCGGTGTTCATGCTGCCGTTCAACGTCCTCGGCGAACTGTCTCGGACTTTGGCCCTGGCTGTGAGGTTGTTTGGAAACGTCATGAGCGGAACCATGATTGCGGCCATACTGCTCGCCATAGCCCCCCTTATTTTTCCCATCGTGATGCAGGTTCTCGGCCTTTTGACGGGACTGATTCAAGCCTATATTTTCGCCATACTTGCCACCGTATACATCGCCGCTGCAACCAAAGTGCAGCAGAAGCGCGAAGGATCTGAACCAGATCAGCAGAAAGGAGAGATTTCCAATGGATAGCCTGAGTCTGATTGGCATGGTTTCCATCATTACAGCGGGTCTGACCATTGCGATTGGAGCGATTGGCCCGGCACTGGGAGAGGGGCGGGCGCTGGCCCAGGCGCTGCTTTCAATCGCCCAGCAACCCGACGAAGCCAACACCATCACTCGAACTCTGTTTGTTGGCCTGGCAATGGTTGAATCGACGGCCATTTATTGTTTTGTGGTCTCCATGATTTTGATCTTCGCCAATCCTTTCTGGAATTATCTCGTTTCCAAGGCAGGAGGTTAAGCCGTGCTGATTGATTGGTTCACGGTCGCAGCGCAGATCCTGAACTTTTTGATTCTGGTTGCACTGCTCAAGAAGTTCCTCTACGCTCCGATCATGCGTGCGATGGATGAACGTGAAGCAAAAATTGCCGAGCGGCTGGCAGATGCCAGGCGGGAGAAGCAGGAAGCTGAGCGGGAAGCTGAGGTATTCCGCAGGAAAAATCGCGAATTCGATGCCCGGCGTGAACAAATGATGCAGCAGTCGAAAGCCGAAGCGGAAGCTCACCGCAAAGAGCTGCTGCACCGGGTACGCAGTGAGATAGAGCAGAAAAAGCGGGATTGGCGGGAGGCAGTGGCGCGAGAACAGGAGGCTTTCCTGCGAGACTTGCGCAGCCGTGCGGGGGAAAATATCCTCGCTATTTCCCGTCAGGCCCTCAAGGATTTGGCCGATCAGCGGATGGAAAGGCAGGTCGTGCAGGTTTTTTTGCGACGTCTGGAGGATGCCGATTCCGCCCCCATGAAAGACTTTGATGATCCCGGCGGAGATAAACAGGAGCCCATGACTGTTTTCAGCGCCTTCGAACTGCCGGGCGATCTGCGCGAACGGATCATCGCGGGGGTTCAGCATTGGCTGGGAGCTTCAGTGGCGCTCGACTTCCAGGTCTCAAGGGACCTGATAAGCGGTATCGAGCTCAGAGCAAACGGGCGCAAAGTGGCCTGGCATCTTAAAGATTACCTCGATTCTCTGGAAGAAAGCATGCGCAGCGCAATGGATGAGGTTGCCGATTTTACATATCGGACACCGGCCAGGGAATGAATCGCAGAAGCCCGGAAAGCCGGAGCTACGGATCGATGACGAAAAACAATGAGCAACGGCCGCTCAACGAGATCATAGATGGTGTTTTTTCCCCTTTGCAGAAGATTCTCGCAGACAGCGCCGCCCACATAAGAGTCAGCGAGTTTGGTACGGTTAAGTTCGTTGGCCAGGGGATTGCCCGAGTTGCAGGCCTTCCGCAGGTTCAATCGGAAGAGCTGGTCGTGTTCCCAGGCAATCTGGCCGGCATGGTCTTCAACGTGGATCCTCATGAAGTGGGCATCATCCTGCTGGATGAAAGCGAACTGCTGACGGCCGGCAGTGAAGTGAGGCGAACCGGCAGGACGCTGGATGTGCCGGTAGGAGAAAATCTGCTCGGCAGGGTGGTCGATGCCATCGGTCGTCCGTTGGACGATCAGGGTGCCGTGCGGGCGGCAGAGCGACGTCCCATTGAAAGGGATGCTCCGGCTATAATGGATCGTTTGCCGGTGACGGTTCCCCTTCAAACCGGCATCAAGGTCCTGGATGCGCTTATTCCCATTGGGCGCGGTCAACGGGAATTGATTCTCGGCGATCGGCAAACGGGCAAGACCGCCATCGCTCTGGATACCATCATCAACCAGGCGGACAAACAGGTCATTTGTATTTACTGCGCCATCGGACAGCGCGGCTCATCGGTTGCCAAGATCATCGACGATCTCAGGCGACTCAATGCCATGGACTATTCGGTGGTGGTTGTGGCGGAAGGCCATGACCCCCCCGGACTACAGTTTGTGGCTCCCTATGCTGCAACGTCAATGGCTGAATACTTCATGGAACTGGGGCATGACGTATTGGTGGTCTACGACGACTTGACGCGACACGCCCGTGCGTACCGCGAACTCTCTTTGCTGTTGCGGCGCCCGCCAGGACGGGAAGCTTTCCCCGGTGATATATTTTACATTCACTCGCGCCTCCTCGAGCGCTCCACGCATCTTGCCGAACACCACGGGGGCGGTTCGCTGACGGCCCTTCCCATTGTGGAAACGGAAGCGCAAAACATATCAGCCTACATTCCAACCAACTTGATTTCCATTACCGACGGGCAGATTTACCTGTCTCCCACCCTGTTTCAGAAAGGCATCATGCCGGCGGTCGATGTAGGCAGGTCCGTTTCGAGGGTCGGGGGCAAGACTCAGTTGCCGGCTTACCGGGCGGTTGCCGGAGATCTGCGATTGAGTTATTCGCAGTTTGAAGAGTTGGAAGCGTTCGCCCGCTTTGGAACCCGCCTGGACGAGGACACGCGCAAGACTCTGGAACGTGGCAGAAGGGTCCGGGAAATCTTCAAACAGTCACAATATGAGCCACTGTCGGCGCCCGAGCAGATCAGTATTCTGGTTGCGTTGAATGAGGGATTGTTTGACCGGTTCGCCGTGGATCGGGTCGCTGAAGCTGAGAGGGCGATCCGAGCGGCATGCCGGGAGCATTTGCCGGATGTCTTTGAACTAATCGCAGGCGGGGAGAAACTGCACCAGGAGCACCTAGATCGACTGCTGACGGTCGCCCGGGAAGCCATTCTTCAGGGGGTGGACCATGGAGACCGTTGAACAGCTCAGACGAAAAATAACCAGTGCCGAAGACTTGCAGTCGGTCGTTCGGACCATGAAAGCGCTTGCAGCAGTGAGCATCCGCCAATATGAAAAGGCTCTGGAATCCCTTGCCCACTATTACCGAACCATCTCTTTGGGATTACAGGTGGTGGTGAAGAATGATCCCTCCCTGTATTCGAGGGATTGGCAAACCGAAAGGGGAGCCCGGCTTTCCGTTATTCTGGGATCGGACTACGGAATGGTAGGCCAATTCAACGACCAGGTCGTCTCTTATGCCATGGAACGGATCGCTCCGGCTGGAGCGCAGGTTGGGATCTGGGCAATGGGAGAAAGGGTAGTGGCCCGGCTGGAGAGATGGGGACGTGGCGCCGATCATATCTACTCCGCACCAAGTTCGGTAAGCGGAGTGACCTCAGCCGTGCAGCACATGCTTTTGGACATCGAAGAGGCCAACCTGCAGCAGCGCCTTGAAGGGGTTGAATTCTTCTATAATCGGCCGTTGGCCGGCGCCGCATTCGAGCCCGCCTCCTTTCAGCTCCTGCCGATTGATCGCAGCTGGCTGCGCAGCCTCTCGCGGCAGGCATGGCCCAGTCGGGTTTTGCCCACCTTCAGCATGCAATCCCAAAGCCTCTTTTCGGCCTTGATCCGGCAGTTCCTGTTTGTTTCCATCTATAAGGCCATCACCGAATCCCTGGCCAGCGAAAATGCCAGCCGCCTGGCGGCTATGCAGGGCGCTGAAAAAAACATTGACGAGCGGTTGGGCGAGCTTCAGTCGCGCTACCACCAGCAACGCCAAAGTGCCATTACCGAAGAGCTGATGGATGTGATTTCCGGCTTCGAGGCGCTGACCGGGGATAACGACTGACGGGGATTTGATGCGGGCAAAGTCAAACACATTGCCTCCGGCGAGGAGCGAGGGTGCTCGAGGTACAAGGACTTTCGGTCAAATACGGTGCACTGCAGGTGTTGCGCAGAGTCACCTTCCACGTGGGCGCAGGTGAAATCGTTGCCCTGATTGGGGCCAACGGTGCCGGCAAGAGCACTCTGCTGAAAACCATCAGCGGCGTTATGCGCCCCTTCGAGGGAGTGATCCTCTTCCAACATGAGCCGATTCACAACCGGTCTGCGGAACGGATCGTTCAGCTGGGACTGGTCCAGGTTCCGGAGGCACGGCAGCTGTTTCCCAATATGACCGTCCTGGAAAACCTGGAGTTGGGCGGTTATATGTACGGGCGCAAGTACGTGGCAGAAAGCCTGCCGACCATGTTCGAGCTTTTCCCTGTCCTGGTCGATCGACAGCAGCAAAAGGCGGGAACGCTGAGTGGCGGTGAACAGCAAATGCTGTCCATTGCGCGCGCACTCATGACCGACCCGCGGCTGCTCGTTCTGGATGAACCCTCGCTGGGACTCGCACCCCTTATGGTGGAAGAAATCTATCGAACCATCAAGGAACTCAGCGAGCGGGGGACGACCATACTGCTGGTCGAACAAAATGCCATGGGAGCTTTGAGTATCGCTCAACGAGCCTACGTAATGGAAACCGGTCGAATCGTTCTGGCGGGGGAGGCGCAGGAATTGATGGAACACGATGACGTTCAGAGAGCCTACCTGGGCAAAGACTATGCACACAAATGGGAAAGGTGACAAGCAGCCATGCCGTTGAATCCCATTGACACTCTGTCACGCAAAGACATCCGTCAACTCCAGCTGGAACGGTTGCAGACAACCCTCAACCGGGCCTATTTCAACGTCGATTTTTACCGTCATCGTATGGATTCTCTTGAACTGTTGCCCGAAGACGTGGCCACCTTCGAAGACCTGCGACGTTTTCCCTTCACCACCCGCCGGGACCTGGCCGATCACTACCCCTATGGATTATTTGCGGTTCCATTGCGCAGCATCGTGCGCCTGAAGGTATCGAGTCCGATGCTGCGAGACCGCGGTCACCCCATTGTTGTTGGTTTCACCCGCCATGATGTCGGCATGTGGCAAGCACTTATGATGCGGCTTTACGAGCAGTTGGAGGTAACCGATCGAGATATTGTGCAGGTGGCTTTCAATTTCGCCCTGTTCCCGGGTGCTCTGACTTTTAACCAGGCGGCCGAGAGCATCGGTGCGACGCTGGCTCCTTCCGCCACCATATCCGCCACCTTGCAACTGCAGATCATGCAGGACTTTCGCTCCACCGTCCTTGCCACCACAGCCGCCTTTGCCTTGCACCTGGCCGAAACCATGAAAAGACAGCAACTGGAGCCCGCCAACCTGCATCTAAAAATTGTACTGATCGGCCCCGACCCGCTTGCCGAGGAAACCCGAACCCATCTCGAGCGCGCCTTTGGTGCTCCGGTCTACGGGCTTTACGGAGTGAGTGAAATGGTGGAGCCGGGCATCGCCGGCGAGTGCCCCGCAAAAAACGGACTGCACTGGGCGGAAGACCAGTTCCTCGCGGAAATCATCGATCCTGCCACGGGCGAGGCGGTGCGGCAGGGACAAGAAGGAGAACTGGTCATCACCACTCTAACTGCCGAAGGGTACCCCATCGTTCGATATCGAACGGGAGATGTTACCGTATGGCATGAGAGCCCTTGCCCGTGCGGCAGGAGCCTGGCGCGCATATCGCCCATCGCGCGCAGAACCGACAACCGCCTATCGGTCCGAGGTATCCCGTTATATCCCGAGCAGTTGGAAGCGATGCTCGCATCCATTGATCCGGCCATCGATGACCTGCGCCTGGTGGTGCATACCCGCCACGGCATCGGCGAACGGCTGGAAATCTTACTGGCTCGGCAGCCAGACAGGGAATTTTTGCAGGGGGGGCGCGCACACTACCAGGAATTCTTGCGCAGTCACGTGCGCCGTGCTTTGGGTCTGGGCGTACGAATCCAGCTGGTGGAACGAGATCGTCTGCCCAGGGAAGGCTTGATCCGCAAAACCATCTTCAAAAGAGCCGATACACCATACGATCAAAGACGCTGAGCGGGATCGGCAAGAAAATCCAAACCGCTGAAAAACGGTCCTGCGTCACATACCATGGCTGGACCTTATTCTCGTGTTCATAGTCCCGCCATATTTCACCTGCGGCCCCTCCTCTCCCCTGCCGGCGTCACCGGTCGCACAACTCGTCAGGCAGCCCATCAGGACAATGAGCAGCAAAGCGACAAAAAAATCCTTCATGCAAAACTCCCCTGGCTCTGGTTTTCACTTCCGCCCTTCGAGATAGACTCATCAGCGGCATGCAATCGACAACATGGTGCCGACCTCTAATCTTTGTAAATGTCAAAATCAGGATAATACTTTTTGGCGCATTCCGGACAGATGCTGTGACTGAATTCGGCTTTGGAGTGTGCGCGGATGTATGCTTCCAATTGATTCCAATAGCCTTTGTCGTCCCTGATCTTCTTGCAATGGGTGCAAATGGGCAGCAGACCGCTGAGGGTCTTCACCTCCTGCAGGCTCTTCTCCAGTTTGGCGACCGTATTGGTGAGCTCAGCGTTGTATAGCTCAATGCGTTGAAAATTGTCCTCGATGACATCCAGCATGCGGACCAGTGCTCCGGCAATCCTGCTCATTTCCGAGCCGGAGTGCGATTTCAGCGCAGCCAGCTTACGCCGAAGAGTATCCGGGGTTATGGTCGCGTCGGCATAACTCAGGATGAGATTGACAAGAGCGGAATATGGTTTCAGCTGACGATGCAGAAAAAACAGCAGAAGACCCAGCAACACCAGGGCCGAGGCAATGGTGCTGGAATAAATCACCCGTTTTAGACTGATCAGCTGCATGAGATTCTGGTTGCGCGTGAACAGGATGGCCAGCCGGCAAGGGACATCGGTGTTCCCCTGGAACAATGCGGGCAGCTCCACCGAGTGAACAATCGCAGCAGCTTCCTGCGAACTGCTCGCAGTGAAGTCGGCGTGCGTGAACCGCAAAACAATGTTTTCCCCTTCCACCAAGGACTGCAGCATGCCTTCGTTGATTTTGCTGCTGACGCATACCAGGCCCACCGGAACATCATCGTATTTGCGCACCAGGCCCGCGATCACAAAGCTGACGGCCCCATCAACACGGCTTATGCCGCGGAAAGCGCCATGCTGCAGAGCTGCTTGAAAATAATCGCTCTCTGCGATGCTGTCCCCAAATTTGAATTCTTCAGGTGAGCGTGACAGCACGATACCCTCCATGTCGGCAAAGATAATGCTGTCAACACTTCCAATGAAATCGTTGCTCAGATCGAATAATACTTCATTGTCAGCCGAGGCAATGGCGTTGCTCACCTGCGTCGACTTGGACAACACCGCCTTCGCCGTATCCAGCTGCTTGATCAGAGCAAGAATGTTTGCTTCCACAGCCTTGGCCTGAGTCGCATAATTTTCTTTGACCGCCTGCTCGTATTCCCGCGTCACTTCCTGGACTTTGATCATATCCACAGCAAGAAACAGCGCCACGGGAATCAGTACCAGCAGCAACACTTTGGCGTATAATGTCATGGCTTATTCCAAGGCTTCTCTCATTGAGTCATAGAAGCGATCGTCCCTGACTTCAAAACCGGCCGCGCTCCACCCGAGGCTGTCTTGCATGGCCCGGTTGAACTCATGATCGAGGGGCATGGACGTCAGGATTTTTCGATAGAGCAGTATTTTTTCATCCGGCATGCGCGCGGGCGCCACGATGGCATCGAGGGGAATCGGGGCCGACCGCTCGATGATGCTGAAAATGTCGCCGTACTTGCGCACCGCAGTATAGTAAGTGCCGTCGGAAACCGCCCCGGCCTCGATGGACTTATTGACCAGAGCCTCGATCACCCGGTCGTGCCTCTTCAAGAAAAAGACTTTGGCGAAGTAGCGCGAAGCGTCTATTCCCTTGCGCTTGAGGATCATATTGGGGTAGGCGTAACCCGAAGTGGAGCCAATGTCGGTGAAGGCAAAATTGACCCCCCTGGCGTCTTCCAGGCTGGATATCCCGGAACTTTTCAAGGTGATGACAAATGACTGATAATAGGGCGTCACTTCGCCCGTCTCTTCGTTCCGTTCCCTGTAAGTGGCGATGTATTTCAGGGCGGGGTGTTCAGCCTTGATCTTGATGTAGTTCACCGGATTGATCCAGGCGATATCCACGGTTTCGTTCTTGAGACGCTCGGACAGCTCCACATAGTCCCTGGTTACGATAGCAGTGAATTTTTCGCCGCTTTGCTCCGTCAGATAACGGGCCATGACCTGCATGGGAATGATGAGCTTCTTGGGGTTGTTGGAAGGGTATATGGCTAACTTGAGATCGCTTGCCCGGACTCCGGACGAAACCAGGAGCAATAGAATCGCAGCGGCTGAGAGTATGCTTTTTATCATGCCCGGCCCCCCTTTGCAGCAATGAACAAGCCATTTGTGTTTTTGACCATAGCACACCTGCCTTAAGGCTTCCCGAAAATCAATGGCAAGCGTAACCGCAAGATTTGCTCTTCTGCGCAGAAAAATTGATCATTTTCGCCACGCTGGGAGATCCCTTCGAGCCGGGGTCATGGAATTGAGCCAGGCTACCGAATGATCCAGGTCGAAATTCTGCTGTCCAAGATGAGCCTCTTGTTTTTCACTCACAGGAGCATTTCAATCAAGTAGGGTCCCGGGGCGGCGAGGGCACGGGCCAATTCCCTGGCGAGATCCTCGGCAGTGTCCACGCGCGCGGCGGGCACCCCAAAGCCTCGGCTCAGCTCCACCCAGTCCAGTGCAGGGTTCGACAGATTGGTCAGCGATTCGGCATGTTCGCCCGGAAATTGCTTTCCTGCGCGGGCAAGTTCCAGCCTTAAAATCGCGTAGCTGCGATTGCAACAGATGAGAGTTTTTACATTGGCCCCTTGGCGCGCCTGCGACCACAGGGCCTGCAAGGTGTACATGGCGCTCCCGTCCGCCTGCAGATTGATGACGGGGCGATCCGGACAGGCCAGGGACGCCCCCAGGGCGCAGGGAATTCCCTGGCCGATGGCACCCCCGGTGAGAGCCAGGTACGTGTGCGCGGGAGCAGTTTTCGACAGTTGAAAATAATCGCCGGCAGACGTGATCGCTTCCTCGACTATAATAGCTCCCTCGGGTTGCAGAGCGGCGAGCACCGCAGCAACTTTGAGGGGAGTGAGTCCACCCCGCGGCAACTGGGGGCGCTGAACAGAGGCGCATTGTCCACCGGCAGCGGAATTTTTCGACCCACCATTGAAGGAGTCGGCCAACCCTTGCAGAGCATTTTCCATGTTTCGGGGAGACGCCTTGATGTGGACTTTGACCTGCTGCTCGCTCAGAAAGTAGCTCGACTGGCCCGGATAACCAAAAAAGGCGACCGGTTCCCTGGCTCCAGCGAAAATGACGCATTCATATTGGGACAGAGCCGATACGGCCTGGTCGGGAAAATATGGAATCCGTTCCAGCAGAGGCAGTCCGGCACCACGTTCCACCCGGGCGGGAAAGGTCTCAATGAACAGGCTGCAGCCGGTTGCGGCACTCACCTTGGCCATGGCGGTCAAACCACGC
>FWPV01005121.1_pt1 | contig 26566 bp, 26 predicted proteins | sample 2228371 | NCBI WGS metagenome assembly FWPV01 (sample SAMEA103939776, study PRJEB20133) | metagenome
GTTAGTCGCCCGTGTGGTGACCCCAAGGGGATTCGAACCCCTGTTACCGCCGTGAGAGGGCGGCGTCCTAGGCCACTAGACGATGGGGCCGTGGGGTTTTTGGCGCTGCGGGAATGGGCCCGCCAACAAGACCGTTCATCAGGGTAGCACAGGCTTGCCGGTTCGTAAAGCCAATCCCCCGGATTTCGCCGGGGGATTTTTGGTGGACCGCACAGGACTTGAACCTGTGACCAACCGATTAAAAGTTGCCTTCTGGCATTACGGCTGCTTACGCCTACCTTCGGATTATCCCGTTCTTATCGGAAATATCACGCTGAGGGATTAGGTTACATTCGGCTGCTTACGGTTGGATAAACCGTAAATAAACCGTAGTAAAACCGTAGTACCTGGATGTATCCTGATGGATAAGAAAACCCCGACCTGGTGAGGCCGGGTGCACTTTGGCGCTGTGCACTTCTATCTTACCGGGTCGAGGCCGGAAGGTAGAGGATGGCCGATCTGTACACACACCCCAAGCAATCTGATTTTCTCAAATCTCGTTACCTGTGGGAACTCTGGAAGGCCCTGCTCGAGCACGCGCCTACAGTGATAGCCTTCCTTCGGGAGCATGGCCCTGAAGACTGGCTCGCTCGCTACAGCCTGCCCGATGGACTTCTACCGTTTGCACAGGACTACCACTCTGACCCTGATGGGTATGTTTTGATGGGGTGGGATTGGGGGGATAGCCCTCCCAGAACTACCCGCCTGGTTTGGTTCTTTGAACCCTTCCCTGACTACGACCCGGCAACAATGCCCGCCGGAAGATGGCGAGAACGAGCGATAGCCTGGCTGGATGCCTATATTCAAACTGTGGAAGATGCCTACAGAGAAGCGGGATGGCAGAAGACCAGGGTCAAATATAACCCCCAGCACTTCGTTTGGCTGGCCCTGAAGCTCGAGGGCCTTAGCTACAAGCAAATAGCTGAGAAGTTGGAGCTCAAAGCGGATGACACCGCCGTGAGGATGGCAGTAATGCGTCTGGGTGAGCAGCTAGGGGTGAACATTTGCATTCATCTCAAATGTTCTAGCTAACAAAGCCCTGACCACCACACCATGCGGGATGTATGGAAAACATCCCGCATCTTTCGACTCTTTCTGAGGTTCACAGGCTCATTGGCTATGACCGGGTAGGGCGTGATGTCCTGTATGCCATTGCCCGTAAGCATGGCGTGAAGCTGGGCAAACGCTTCCTTCTCCCCCGCCGGGTGGTTGAAGCCCTGCTCGAGGGCCGCCTGGATGAGCTCGAGCCCAACAAGAACCCCGCCGGGGCCGGCGGGGAGCGTTAGGGGGTGGGCTGTGAGCATCCCTGAGCCGATTCTACAGGAGAGGGGGCTTTTCCTCTCCTACTTTCCCCCTGAATACCGCAGCACCGCCGCTAACTGCCTGCTCACGGCTGTGCGTCAGGGTTGCGCTGACCCTAACCAGGTGGTGGGGTACGCCGTGGAGACCGCCCGCCGCCGTATGCGCTGGGGTTCAGAGGCTTTCCACACCCTTGTTTGGCTGGCAGATTTCGACCCCGAGGCCCTCCTGGCCGGGGCTCGCTGGGCCTTGTGGTGGGAGGCGCTGCCCTTCCACGAACGGCAACGGATCAAGCGGGAGCGGTCTGAAGAGGCCCTCTCGCGCTGGATGGAAGGTCAGCCCCCCACCGAGAAGCAACGGGCTTACCTACGGGCTTTGGGCTACACCGGGGAGGTTGCAAACCGGCTCGAGGCTTCCCGCCTGATCGAGCGGCTGAAGGGGAGGAGCCATGTCTAAGCCCATCCTGGCCCACATCCCCTCCAGCCTGCGTACCCTGCCCCAGTGGGCGGTGTGGAGGTACGAGGAGCGCGAGGGCAAACGCACCAAGCTCCCCTATCGCCCTCACCCTCAGCACCGGGTGAGGGCCAAAGCCAACGACTCCGCCACCTGGGGGACGCTCGAGGCTGCCCTCACCGCCCTTAAAACCCACAAGATGGATGGCCTGGGGTTCGTGTTCGCCCAGGATGGCGGCATTGTGGGCGTTGACCTCGACTGGAAAGAGTACGCCGGGGAGGGGGTTCCCCTCGAGGCCCAAACCATCATTGATCGACTGAACAGCTACACCGAGTGGAGCCCTAGCCGCAAAGGGGCTCACATCCTCTTGAAGGGCCACCTCCTCCCCGGTGTGGGCAACCGGAAGGAGCTGGCCCCTGGGGTCGAGCTAGAAATTTACGAACAGGGCCGCTATTTCACCGTGACCGGTGAGCGGTGGGAGGGGTATCCACAAGACCTGGAGGACAGGCAAACCGAGCTCGAGGCCCTGCTCCTCGAGCTCTTCCCGCCCAAGGTCAAGCCCCCTGTTGCCCCCAGGCCCACCCCGCCGGTAGACCTGGATGATGGAGCCTTGCTCGAGCGCATGTTCAGGGCCAAGAATGGAGCCCAACTACACCGCCTGTGGGAGGGGGACACATCGGGTTATCCCTCGCAGAGTGAAGCAGACCTGGCCCTAGCCAGTTCCCTGATGTGGTGGTGTGGCAACGACCGGAACCGGGCTGATGCCCTGTTCAGGAAATCCGGGCTGTACCGGGAGAAGTGGGACGCCAAGCATTACGCCAACGGCAAGACCTACGGGGAAGCCACCCTCGAGCGGGCTTATGCCCCCAACCCCTACGACCCCCAGAGGGGGAAGGATTCAACGGGTGGGGAGGATTCAGAGCCCCTCTGTCCCCTCGATGGCCGTACCGGTGGAGGGCTGGTGCTGAATAAACCGCGCTACCGCATCCACAGAGCGGTGATTGAACACGGCAAGGTGGAGCGCGGGGAAAAGCCCGAGGTGAGCTACTACCCGCTAGCCAACTTCGCCGCCGTCATCACGCGGGAGATTCGCCGCTCGGATGGCCTCGAGGCCGAACTGTGGTTTGAGCTCCAGGGCTACGCGGGAGCCCAGCCCTTGCCCCCAGCGCGGGTGAAAGCCGCAGAGTTTGTGGCCCTGAACTGGGTCACAAGGGAGTGGGGCTCCCAGGCTGTGGTGACGCCGGGGCAGGGGGCTAAAGACCATCTACGCGCCGCGATTCAATACCTCTCCACCCCTCACCGGGCCACCGTCTATGCCCACACCGGTTGGGTGCGGCTGGGGGAGCGCTGGGTCTATCTGCACGCGGCTGGTGGCATTGCCTCAGGTGGAGCGGTGGAGGGCCTCGAGGTTGACCTACCCCCTGCACTCTCCAGCTTCACCCTGCCTCCTACCAGTGGGGACGCTCGAGCCCTGCTCAGCCTGTTGGATGCTGCCCCTCGAGGGGTCACCTGGCCCCTTCTGCTGTACGCCCTGGGTGCGGCTATCAACTACCCTGATGGCAGTCTGTACCTGGCCGGCCCCACTGGGGCTGGTAAGACCACCCTGGCCCTGCTCTTCCAATCCCTGTGGGGCCATGCCGGGGCTCCTCCCGTTTCCTGGGAGGGAACCGCCAACGCCTTAGAAACACTGGCTTTCATTGCGAAAGATGCCCTCTTGTTGATAGACGACTATGCTCCAAGTGGTAATGAAAGGAGACGGAAAGAGCTGGAGGGCAAAGCGGGGAGGGTTTTGCGTAGCCAAGGCAACAACACCGGACGTCCAAGGTTGGATGGAGAAAGCAGCTTGCGCCCGGATCGTCCCCCGAGGGGAAGTCTGCTCATCACCGGGGAGGATCTGCACCCAGAACACAGTGTGGTGGCTAGGACGCTGGTGCTGGAGTTGCGCCGGGGTGAGCTTGACTATAAAGCGGTTTCGGAACTCCAGCGTGCCGCGCGTCAAGGGGTGCTGGCCTCTGCCTTCACCGGCTGGCTCCTGTGGCTGGCTGGAAGGTTGGATGAGGTGCGTGACCGGTTGATTCAGCATCGGAACGAGCTTCGGGCTCTGTACCCCTCTACCCACGGGAGGACGACCGACGCGGCATCCCGGCTCCACTCGGTGTGGAAGGTGGCGCGGGAGTACCTGGCCCACAGCTTGCGAGAGGATGAGCTCGAGGCCCTCGAGGCTGAGGTCAGTACCGCCCTGGCCCAGGTAGCCCAGGCCCAGGCCGATTATCAACGTGACGCCGATCCAACTGAGCGCTTCATCCCGCTGCTCCTGGGGCTGTTGGAGAGCAAGCGGGCACACCTGGGCAATGTGGACGAGCCCACCGAGCCGCCCTCCCACCCTGAACGCTGGGGCTGGATGTGGCAAGAGAACCTGAGCGGTCATCTGGAAGCCCCCCAGGGCCGGTGGATGCCCCAAGGCCCCCAGGTGGGGTGGTTGGACGGTGAGGATGTGTTGCTCAACCCCGAGGCCGCCTATGCTGCCCTCAACCGGTTAGCGGCTGAGGCCGGAGTACCCCTCCCCACCCCCCGCACCCTGTGGAAGCGGCTGGGAGACAAGGGCATCATCCGGGTGCAGAAAGAGGGGAACTCCACCAGAACCCAGGTAGTCACGCGGGTACTGGGTCACCCCCGCCGGGTGATACACCTATATGGGTATCTCATCTCACAAACCGGTAACATCGGTAACAGCGATAAAAACCCCGTCCAGGACGACGAAAAAAGTGTTACCGGTAATGAATCTGTTACCGGTAGGTTTCCGGTAACACCCCAACCCCCCACCCCACAGGTGGAAGAGTTACCGGAAGCTAGCGGTAACAAAATAGAAACCGGTAACAGTCTAAACCCCGTCCAGGACGGCACAAAAACCGTTGTTACCGATGTTACCGGTTCAGGAGATACAACGCCCTATAGGTATGCGAACGAGGAAGACATCCTCGAGCTCTGATGAGGTAGATGATGAACCGTTGGCGCACCCTCATCCACCATGCCCCCCAGCTTGTGGAGAAGCTGCAACGGGTGAACCCCCCCAAACTTCGCCTCGTGGTAGATGGCCGGGTGGTCTACTGGGCCTTGCAGGTTCCCAAAAAAGACGACCTGGCCGCCCACGCAAGGTGGCCGGGGATGAGCAGCCCCAGCCTCGAGGGGTGGTTGGTCGAGATGCTGACCCGGTTTGAGCACGGCTGGCCCCAGGCAGAGGAGGTGGAGCTTCTGGCCTTCTGGCCCCCAGACCGGCTCGAGCCTTTCGCTCGTGTGGCTCCCAAAAAGGCAGAGGCTGGCCGGTGAACCGTTACCCCCATCTCCCCACCGCCCTGCACACCCTGCTCGAGGGGCCGAGGGCTCACAGGCTGTGGGGGGAATCGCCGCATTTCGACGCATTTCGACGAAACTTCCAATAACTTGCAACTTTGGCACTGCTCCACCTGGCCCCTGCTCGACGAGGCTCATAGCCTCGAGGTGACCCTGTACCGGGGAGCGGTCTGGCGATAATTTCTCAAATTTTCGCCTATAAAAATCACAAGTCGAACACGAGTATCAACCCGTGCGACTACTAGCTGTCGCAATTTGTCGCCTATAAAAAACCCCCAGGCTGGCCCTGGGGGGTTGTGCTTATGGGGGCTCGAGCCTACTCTACCCGAGCTTCCCAGGGAGCGAGCATGTGGCTGAGCTCCTGGCTGAACTGCTCCAACAAGGTGAGGCCCTTCTCATCGGTGGGGGTCAGGGCGATCTCGAGCCGGGCATTCATGCCCTCGATGTCTATGTCATTCCCGCGTACCAGTCGCCCGAGCTCACGGGCTACCAGTAGCACTTCATGCCAAGAGGTGGGAGAGTCAATCTGGAAGCGGAAGGTGGGGTAACGGTTCATGGGGTGTCCTTTCGTGGGGGTAGGGGTTGAGCCTACCCTCGGTCTGCTCAGGCTCCTACCTGACGATAGCTCCACTCGAGCTCTGCCACACGCTTGAGCCGGTTGAGTTGGGCCTGTGCTTCCTCGATGGAGGAAAGCAGGGCCTCGAGGGCAGCGTCATTCAGGCTCTCGGGCAGGGCCTTGAGCTCTGCCCTGAGCATGGAGGCCACCGTTTCAATCGCTTGGGCCTGGGGTGGGAGGTTGTGGGTGGTGTACACTGGGCTTACTCCTTTCTGTGAGTAGTTGGGAACCTTGGCGCTTGGCGGTGCTTGGTTCTCAACTGACTCTATTGTATGGCTTATTGCTTGACGTGTCAAGCCTTTAGCCATACAATGCGGTAATGTAAGGGGGTGAGGGAGATAGAAAAGCAACTGCTAAGCGAGATTAAGCGGGTCATGGCAGAGAAGGGCATCAAGCAAGCCGATTACGCAAGGGCTGTGGGTATAAGCCGCCAAAGCGTCAACGATTACTTCAAAGGTAGGCGGGGACTGCTGACCGATACCGGGAAGGACTTGCTCGAGTACCTGGGGGTTGAGATTCGCCTTGTCCCTCGAAGGGAGCCTACCGATGGCGAGTAGAGGTAGAAAACGCGGTAAAGGCAGTGGTACAACCTACTATCACAAGGGCTCTAAGCGCTGGTGTGCTGAACTGAACCTGGGCTTTGATGCAGAAGGCAAGCCCCTCCGGGTGCGGGGCTACCACAAGACCCGCAAAGAGGCTGAGGCATGGCTGGCAGAACAGGCCACGCTCTATCACAAGGGGCTGCTTGCCAACCCCTCCAGCGTCACCCTGAAGGACTGGGCCATGCGCTGGCTCGAGCGCAAAGAGAAAGAGGTCAGGCCCAGGACGGTAGAGCTCTACAGGCAAGAGCTAGGCTATGCCCTCCCCAGCGTCAAGAATCCCCAGGCCCGTGACCCCCTGGGCAGTATGGCCTTGCAGAAAGTCACCCCTGCTCATATCCGGTCAGTGATGGATGACCTGGGCAAGCGCTACAGCCTGCGTACTCAGAGACAGGTCAGGCAAAGACTCTGGCAGGTATGCCGGGATGCCCTGGACATGGAGCTCATCCATCGGAACCCGGTGGAGCCGGTGAAGATCAAAGCCCCCCGTGAGGCCAAAACCAAAGCTGGGAGGGCTCTCGAGCTCCATGAGGTGCAAGCTCTGCTCAGCGCCCTGGACGCTCACAGTGACCCCAGAACCGCCCTCTCGTTGCGCCTGATGCTGGCCTGTGGGTTGCGTTTGGGCGAGGCCCTGGGCTTGCAGTGGCAGGATGTAGACCTCGAGGCCGGGGTGCTCAGGGTGTCCAGGGCCTACAGCGCAAACCGCATCACCCTACCCAAGACCCACACAAGCGCTCGAACTGTGCCTATCCCCAGGGCTACGCTGGAGCGGCTGAGGGCGTATCAGGATTGGTGGAGGAAGAAGCTGGGAGAGTACCCCCCAGCTGGGATGTGGGTCTTCCCTGGGGATGACCCCAGCAAGCCCCTGGACTACCGGGCCCCTGCTCACCTGCTGACCAGGGTTACTAAAAAACTGGGAATCCCCCACGTCAGAGTGCATGACCTCCGGCACAGCTACGGTTCCCACCTGCTGGCTAATGGCGCACCCCTCGAGCTGGTATCCGAGCGGATGGGCCACGCCAACCCGAACATCACCCTGGGGGTGTACCGGCATCTGCTCCAGCATGAGCGACAGGGCTTTGTGATTGACCCAGAAGACCTGCTCCAACCCAGGGCGCAAGCCTGAACCCATAAACCGTAAAATCACCGTAAAAACGAAGAACCGGGGTTTGTGTGACCCCGGTTTTCTTCGTTCTAGACTTGGTGGACCGCACAGGACTTGAACCTGTGACCAACCGATTAAAAGTCGGTTGCTCTACCAACTGAGCTAGCGGTCCGGTATTGCAGTCTGTGGAGCAGAGAGCTTCCTACAGCCTTAGAGATTATAGGCAAAGGGCCCACAGTTGTCTATAGCGTGAGCGGCCTAAAAAAAGGCCGAGGGCCGGCGCCTGGCCGACCCTCGAGCCCCTCTCAACTACCAGATATAGAAGATGGTCACGATGAAGAGCCAGACTGCATCCACCAGGTGCCAATACATCGAGGAGGCCTCGAGCGTCCCGTGGTGGTGGCTGTTGATGCCCGTCCTGGCCCGGTGGATGGCCTGGGCGTAGACCAGCGCCAGCCCCGTTCCCCCAATCACCACGTGCGCCCCGTGCAGACCCACAATAAGCACAAAGGCGGCCACCCAGAGTTGCTCCTGGAAGCTGTGGTGCGAGAAGAGCACCGCAAACTCGTAGACCTGGAAGAGGAAGAAAACGCCGCCCAGTATGATGGAAAGCAGCAACCCAAAGGTAAAGGGCTTGAACTTGCCGGTTCTCAGGTCGTGGTGGGCGTAGTGCACCGTAAACGAGCTGGCTACCAGGAAGAAGGTGTTCAAGAGCGCTAGCCACAGGGCCGGACGGTGCTCTTCGGGCGGCAGCGCAGCCCCGGTCAGGCGCAGGTAGAAGTAGCCCGCAATCAGGATGCCAAACAGGGCAATTTCCGAGACGATGAACCAGGCCATGCCTACCCAGGCGTTGGACTTGCCCGTGACGGTGTGGTGTTCTACCTCGGTGTCGTATTCCGGCGTGATAGCCCACTTGAACAGGCTATAGAAAAACACCACCAGGCCCACCGCCAACCAGCCACCCCAGCCAGGCACCCCGCCCACCGGGGCGTTGCCCAGGTCGGGGGCCAGCGAAACCCCGATACCGGAGATCAAAAGCCCCACTGCGGTCATGAACGGCCAGATGGTCGGGGCCGGCAGGTGAATGGTAGCGGGGTCTACCGGGGTAGGCTTCAGGCCCTCTTTTTCCCAGTCGTAGAGGGGCCGCTCCGACTTGAACACCGTGGGGAACTGCACCGCAAAGTTGTAGGAGGGCGGGGGCGAGGAGGTGGCCCACTCGAGGGTATACCCGCCCCAGGGGTTATCAGGAGCCTTGACGTTCTGGCGGAAGCTCTCGAACACCGCGACCAGCCAGGCAATACCCCCCAGAGCCAGAATGACCGCCCCCACGGTGGAGGTGAAGTTTAACTCATTCCACAGGTAGAGCCCGTCCGGGTAGGTGTAGTAGCGGCGGGGCATCCCCAGGAAGCCCAGCACGTACTGGGGCATGAAGGTCAGCAGATAGCCCACCAAAAAGAGCCAGAAGTGCACCTTACCCCAGAACTCGGGGTACATGCGCCCGGTAATCTTGGGCCACCAGTAGTAAAGCCCGGCAAAGGCCAGGAAGCCCGAGCCCGCCATCAGCACGTTGTGGAAGTGGGCCACCACAAAGTAGCTGTCCTGCACCTGGTAGTCGAAGGGCACCACCGCCAGCATCACCCCGGTAATGCCGCCCAGCAGGAAGTTGAACATGAAGCCCATCACGAAGAGCATGGGCGTCTTGAAGTCCAGCTGCCCCCCCCAGAGCGTGCCCAGCAGGTTGAAGATCTTCACCCCGGTCGGCACCGCTACCAGCACCGTGAAGAAGACAAACACCAGCTGGAACAGGAGGCTCTCACCCACCGTGAACATGTGGTGCGCCCAGACCAGGAAGCCCACTACCGCAATACCCACCAGGGCAAACACCATGAAGCGGTAACCGAACACCGGCTTGCGCGAGAAGGTCGAGGCGATTTCGGCGGCAATACCCAGGTAGGGTAGCAGCATGATGTACACCGCCGGGTGCGAGTAGAACCAGAAAAACTGCTGGAACAGCACCGGGTCGCCGCCGATGCCTGGGTCAAACAGGCTGAGGCCCAGCTTGCGGGAGAGCAAGACCGTCAGGCTGGCAGCGGTAATCCCGGCCAAGGCGAAAAGCGAGAGCATGGAGGTCGCAAAGATGCCCCAGACAAAGATGGGCATCTTCCACAGACCCATGCCCTTGGCCCGCAAGTTGTAGACCGTAGCGGCGAAGTTGGCCGAACCCAGGAGGCTCGAGAGCCCCACCAGGAGCACGCCCATCATGAAGAAGTCGGTACCCAGGCCCGTAGTGCGCGAGAAGGGGTAGTAGAAGGTCCAGCCCACATCCGGCGCCCCGCCAAAGAAGAGCGAGGCATAAATCAGCACCGCCGAGAAGACGAAGAGCCACGCCGCGAAGCCGTTAATTCGCGGCAGGGCCACGTCCCGCTCCCCCAGCATGAGGGGCAAGATGAAGTTGCCGAAACCCGCCAACCCCGCCGGGATGATGAAGAAAAAGAGCATGGTGGCGCCGTGCAGGGTGAGCACCTGGTTGTAGGCATCGCCCACCAGGAACTGCTGCTCGGGGCCCGCTAGCTGCCAGCGAATGGCCACCGCCATCAGGCCGGAAAGTCCGAAGGCCACGAAGGACGTGACCAGGTAGATCATCCCGATTTTTTTGTGGTCGCTGGTGGTCAGCAGATCCCAGACCGAGGCCCAGAAACCCATACGGGAAGCGCTTTGTGGAGTTGCAACCGCCATATTGACTCAAACCTCCCGTTAGAACTTCTCCAGCTTGCTAAAGTCGAAGCCATCTACTTTGTGGCTCATCAGGTAGGCCGAGATGGCCTTTACGTCGTCGTCGGAAAGGTTGGGGAAGGCCGGCATCTTGACGCCGGGCTTCATACCAGGGGAGTTTTTGATCCAGGGCTCGAGGTACTCGGGCGTATTGGGCCACATCCCTGCCCCTACGGTGGTGCGGTTACCAAAGAAGGTCAGGTCGGGGTTGTTCACCAGGCCCTGAGATACCCCTTTAATGGCATGGCAGGCCGCGCACTGCTGTTTGTAGAGCTCCTCACCCCGCACCAGGGTAGGGTCGCTGGGCGTGGAAGCCTGGTAGGCTTTGGCGCCTGCAATCCAGCGGTCAAACTCTTCCTGGGGCACCACCTTGACCCGGAAGCGCATGTTGGCGTGGGAAGCCCCACATAGCTCCACGCACTGCCCATAGTAGGTGCCCACCTTCTCGGGCGTGACCTCGACATGGGTCACCACCCCTGGAATAGCATCCCTGGTGCCTACCAGGCTGGCAATACGGAAGGAGTGGATTACGTCGTAGTTACCATCCACACCCCCGGTTATTTCAAAGCGCACCGGTTTGCCCACCGGGAGGATGAGCTCGTTGGAGTTGCGGATACCGTGGTCTTTGTAGTGGAAGTCCCACCAGAACTGCCAGCCGCGTACCTCTACCACCATGGCCCCAGGGGTGGGGCGATCCAGCTTGAACATGCTCTGAGCGGTAAGGCCAAAGATAATCAGCACAATGACGGTAGGAATAACCGTCCAGGCCACCTCGAGGCGGTCGTTACCGTGCATCTGCTCGGGCTCGCTGGTCTCCTTACCCGTGCGGCGAAACTTGACCGTCACGTAGATAAGCGCACCCGTGACCACCACGAACACCAGGGCCGCAAAACCCATCACCCAGGCCAGCAGCCCCCGAACCTCGCGGTTGAACGCCGAGGCATCCCGATCCAGGATGTTCAGGGTATGTCCCCCCGCCTGACCTGGCTCGGCCGCCAGCACCAACCCCAGCATAAGCAGGATTATCAAACCTATACTTCGTTGCAGCATTCCTACGTCCTCCCTTGGTTGCTTGGGCTATTCTAACGCATTCTATTTGGAAACATTTCAGACACGGTTACCAAAACCCGTACCCAGCCGGGGTATTGTATCTACATCCACAGGGCGCGGTCTACAGCCATCGCAACAAAAAGCAATGCCAGATATAACATGGAGTATTTGTACAGCGATAGCGTCCAGGGGCGCTCGAGGGTCTGGTACAGGCGCAAGCTCCGCACCAGGAGCAGCCCATTGAGTACCAGCGCGGCTACTAAATAAAACCAGCGCAGCTCCCCCATCAGCACCGGAATCAGGGCAATAACCGCGGTCAGGATGGCATAGAGCCAGATCTGATAGGCCGTTTCCCGCTCCCCCCGCACCACCGGCAGCATGGGAATCCCCACTGCGGCGTAGTCGTCTTTGATCATGAGGGCCAGGGCCCAGAAGTGCACAGGCGTCCAGAAGAAAATAAGCAGAAACAGATACCAGGCAAAAAGGTTCAGCTCACCCGTTACCGCCGCCCAGCCCACCAGAGGCGGGAAGGCCCCGGCCGCGCCACCAATCACGATGTTGCTCCAGAAGCGGCGCTTCATGTAGAGGGTGTAAATGAGCACATACCAGCCCAGCCCGGCCATGGCCAGCAGCGCAGTAGCCAGGTTGGCGCCCCACCACAAAAGCAGGAAGGAAAACACCATCAGGGCCGTGGCGAAAATGGCGGCATCGCGGGTGCTGATTTTGTCGGTGACGGTCGGGCGCTGAGCGGTACGCTTCATGCGGCCATCAATATCGCGGTCAATGACCATGTTGTAGGCATTGGCCGAACCCGCCGCCATATAACCGCCCACCAACACCACCACAAACAAGCCCAGGCCCGGCCAGCCCCCCGCCGCAATGAACATGGCCATCAGGGTGGTGAATAGCAACAAGCTAATCACACGGGGCTTGGTTAACCAGAAGTAATCGCGCCAGGTGGCGCGTTCGGGATTGGCAACAGAGACCACCATAGTAGTTTACCTTGCTTCGGGCGCAGGAACCCTGGCCGAAGGCGCATGATACGCCAGGCTCAGGGCCGAAACCGTGAGCAACAACCAGGTAACCCAGATTACATCGGAGAGCAGCAGATGGGGTAGCTGGGTGTAGAGCGGCGCCAACTGCTGCACGTTGAGGTATCCCATGCCCAGTTGCAGGATAAACACCACCCCTGCTGCTCGAGCGAACCACTTGGTGTAGATGCTGGGCCGAAGGATGGCCACCCAGTTGGCAACCAGAACCACATACACGCTCACCATCACCGCAATAAAGGGATGGTAGATGCGAAGCTGCACCAGAAAGTGCTCCCCTGGCGTGAGCGCACGACCCACCGCCTCGGCGGTGTTACGCACGGGAAATAGGGTGTCACCCAGCGAGGTCAGCGCCCCAGAGGCAGCCACCCCCAAAATTCCCATAAAGCCCAGGCCCAAAGCCCAGCCCAGCAAGCCCTGTCCTTTCCAGACCGGGCGGTGATCGGGGTGGCTCGACCACCACGCCGTGAGGGCCAGTGAACCAATCAGGAAGAGGGTGTTGATGAGATGAATGGGGGCTATGACGGCCCTGGCAATACTGGCATCCTCCCCTACCAGCCGAAAGAGCACCAACCCGGCCCCCACCATGCTCTCGGTAATCATGAAGAACATCGAGAGCGCGGCCCCAAGCCGCACCAGGTGCCCTTGGGGGAAAATCCGGCGCGACCAGACCAGTAGCCCAATGGTCAGGAGCAGCGAGAGGCCACTGGTGATGCGGTGGAAGAACTCGATAAAGGTTTCCAGACCCCGAAAAGCGGGCAGCACCTCGCCATTACAGGTAGGCCAGTGCGCTCCACAGCCATCTCCGGAGCCGGTGGCCTGCACCACATCCCCCCACAAAATGACTACCAGGGTAAAAATCACCACGCCCCAGGCGTAGAAGGTAAAACGTCGGTTGGTCATAAGAAAAAGTCCCCCTCTGGGGTATGCACCCCATTCTGCCAGAACCACTCCAGAAGCTCCATAAGGACAATTGTCCCCAATTACGGGCTAAAAGCCAAAAGATGAATGCTCAAAAAAAGCGGATGATCCATACGGTTGGCTCAGTGCCCGTGGTTGGGCATGGCGCTTGGGTCAAAGGGCAACTTCTCTCCCCCACGCTCGGTTAGCCAGCGTTCCATGGTCTGAATCTCGCCGGTCTGGCTTTGGCCCATGGCTTCAATGAGGCGTCGGGGCAGGCCCTCTGTTTTGACTTCGTTCAGACCCTGCTCAATCATGGGTAAGGCACCCTGGTGGTGGCGAATCATCAGTTGCAGGAATTTTGTCTCGGCGGCGCGGCCTTGCATGGCCAGCAGTTCGGCGATCTCTTGCGGGGAAGCCATGCCCATTGCTGCGGCGACCTGGGCGCTGGGGCGCTCAAAGCCAACCGTGAGCTGTCGCCACCAGGGTAGCCAGTATCGCATCTGGGCCATCTGAGCCTGCTGGGTCTGAGCCACATCCTGGGCAAAAAAGCGCAGGTTTTCGTCAGCAGTCCGACGCTCTAAAATCCTGGCCAGCTCCACCGCCTGGGCATGGTGGGGAATCATCTTCAGGGCAAAGCGACCCTCGGGGCTGAGGGGTTGGGCCAGCAGGAGGCCCATAGCAATCAGGGTCAACCCCAACAAGCTCCACAGCAGACTGCGCAGGGACGAGGTCGGTACAGATCCTTGCATGGAACTGATTTTAGCCAATCAGCATTGACCCAATAGGGCCTTTTGCTTCTTTCAATCTGCCCAGATAGCTCGTGTACCATCCACTCCAAGACCAACCCACCACCCCATCCGGGGTTCTATTAGCCTTGAAGGGCGGTGGAGGATATATCGCTTTATTCCGAGTCGCCCATTCTAGACTGGCACCACCGACATCATGGGTGTAAACACTTTGCGCAAATGCATGAGGGAATCCATAGTGATGTTGAATTCCAGTTCGAGTTGTTTGGCCTTGGGAACCCTGCACTGCTCGATGGTCTCGCGCACGCCAAACGAGTAAATCACGGTATCGAGGTCGGGCAGGGCTCTCTTGAGCAGATCGGTTTGGCCTGGCAAAAACAAGCGCACCGTCTTGTAGTCAATGGCGGTGTACTGGCGAACATAACCCAGGAAACTGTTGATGTTGCGTTCCTCAGTAACGATGGCGTAGCGCTTGTGCGGCGGCAGGTCGTGCAGCCCTTCCAGGGTAGATTGGGTTATTTCAGCCGTAATTCCCAGCACCGTGCTGGGTATACCCTGATCAAGGAGCGCTTTTTGCAGCCTGGGCACAAAAGTCACGAAGGATATTGCATAGTAGGCCCGCTCGAACGCGCGCAGCAAATCCGGTTTCCTGCGCTCGAGGTCTTCGAGGGTGTAGGGCAACACCTCGATACCTGAAGCGGCAAAATGTTTGTTCAACACCGCTGCATACTTTTCAGCATGGGGGCGGTTGATCGAGAGGAACAACACCGGGACAGGCCCGCCCTGCGTAGCCAGGAGCATGTTGAAGTGCTGCCGAATGGTAACCAAGTCGAAGCCCAGTGCCCGAGAGCGCTCGAGGGCCTTGGCCAGGGCATCGTCCAACAGAGCTTGCCGTAGGGCAAAGTCCTCGGCGGGGGCGGAAAGGCGCTTGACATAGTTGCCGCGCCCCTGTTGAGCATCCACAAAACCCTGGGTGCGCAGTTCGCGGTAGGCTTGCACCACCGTACCGGCGTTGACCCCAAGTTGCTTGGAGAGCTGTCGCACTGAGGGCAACCGCGAACCCTCCGGTAGTCGCTGGCTAATGATCAAATGCCGGAGTTGATGAAAAATTTGAAGGTAGATGGGCATACCTTCGTTTTCAGTAACAAGCAGAGGCAGCTCCATATATCCCAAATCCACAATACTACCTGGCTGTGGGCGGGGTTTTACTTACGTTTGCTGGGTTTCTTTTTAGCCTTGGTTTGAGCAGCAACCTCGGCTTCTTGTTGCTTCTTGATCTGGTCGAAGGTCACACCCCCCCGGCCCCAGCAGGTCATCTCCAATTCGTACAGCAGCACCTGTACCCCCTCACGCTTGGCGCCATTCTGCACCAGTACTTCAGTAATACCGGCAATGATGGCATCGCGTTGTTCTTGTGGACGTTTGGCGATTTCAACCCGTACGATAGCCATATTTGAGCCTCCAGAAGTCGTGCGATTTCCCGATGAAACTTAAAGATAACTGTATTGCTGTACTGGTACAGTTGAAGTGTAGGCAGTCGGTGTGTCTTTGTCAAGCCCAAAATCAGGACACGCGCCTTTTTTACACCGAAGTTAGGTAACTTCGAAGCCTCTATTGAGAAGATACAGCTACTCTGTGAAATTTTTCGCCCAAATTCAGAACCCGCCAGCGTATTGACACATACCTGCAGGCTACATATGATGCTAACTGTACTGGTATAATCAAACACTTTGGGCGTATGCCCTTAGTTGCCCCTTTAGCTCGAAGACTCTGGTTTCACAAGGAGTTTGGTATGAGGAAACAACTAGCGGTGTTGGTAAGTTTAGCGCTTTCCCTGGGAGGCCTGGCTCAGGCGCAATCAGCCGAGCAGCCTCAGCGGGGAGGAACCGTACAGATTGCCCTGCAAACCACGCCGGGCTCGCTAAATCCGGTACTCCCTGCCGAGTTGGCTTCAAACATCATCAACTGGACGATGTTCAGTCCACTCACGGTAGTCAACCCCTATACCAACCAGCTTGAGCCCTATCTGGCCGAACGCTGGGAAACCAATGCCAACCTCACCGAGTGGACTTTTTACCTCCGTCGCAACGCCTTCTGGCACGATGGCAGGCCGGTCACCTCCGAAGATGTCAAGTTTACCTTCGACAAGATTCGTGACCCTGAGGAGGGGGCTAACAACCTCCCTGACTTCCGCCGGGTACGTGAAATCCGCACGGTGGGGCCTTACGCAGTGAAGATCTTCCTGACCCAGCCCGATGCTTTCCTGGACGACCGCCTCTCACTGGGCGGCAGCGAAATCCTGCCACGCCATATCTTCAGCCAGTTCCGTCGGCTACGCGACGCAACCGAGTACAACAGCCGCACCCCTATCGGCAGTGGTCCCTTCAAGATGAAGCGTGCGGTGCCCGGGCAGTTTTTCGAGCTAGAAGCCAACCCGCAGTTCTTCCTGGGTCGCCCCTTCCTTGATGGACTGGTGTTCCGGGTTGTGCCTGACGGCAACACCCGTGTAACCCAGGTATTGGCAGGCCAGCTTGACTGGATCGAGATGGAGCCTACCCAGATTCGCGCCGTGCAGGGCAATCCCAGGGTCAAGACCACCAACTTCGATACCTTACGCTACCAGATTTTCGCCTGGAACCTCAAAAATCCCCTGTTCCAGGATCTCAAGGTGCGAGAGGCTATGGTTTACGCCATAGATCGCCGCCGACTGCTCCAGACAGTCACCCCAGGTTTCGGCTATGTTGACGATGCTTTTGTACCCAAAGCCGTGACCTGGATTCCGCGCCCAAATATCCAGTTCCGCGAATTTAATCCGCAACGGGCCCGGCAACTGCTGGCTGAAGCAGGCTGGCGGCCCAATGCCCAGGGTATTCTGGAAAAAGATGGCAAGCCCTTCGAGTTCAAGATTCTGGTAGACCGGGGCAACACTCAGCGCGAGCAGATCGGCCTGATCTTGCAGCAGTTCTTCCAGGATATCGGGATGAAAGTCACCTACGATGTGGCCGAACGAGGCGGACGCTGGCTTCAGGAGACCCAGCAAGGCACCTTCGAGACCCGCTTGGCCGAATTCCTGATGCCTAATGTTGACTGGATGCAACGGCTCTTTAGCTCGGTGGGACAGAACAACTCGCAATTCTACTCCAACCCGCGCGTGGACAACCTGCTGGCCCAGATGCGGGCCACTTCCAACCGCACCCAACATGCCAATTTCATGCGGCAAATCCAGGAAGAGCTCTATGCCACCTTCCCCAATATCCCGCTGTACTACATGGAGCGTATCCTGGCTACCAACACCCGCTTGCAGGGCTTCCCCGCTGCCAACATCAAGGACGCCATGCCCTTCATCCACCGAGTCTGGCTACGCGGGAACTGACCAAAACGATGCTATAGGATGCATCTTTGAGTTGAGGTTCACCCCTACAGCCTGAACCTCAGGAGATGTGTAGACACCTGACTACAGGATTTGTAGCAGGCATCTTTATCAAGCGGAGAAACCACCCATCTGGAGTAGACCGACGTGTTCCAGTACTTGGTCAAACAAGCTGCCGCCAGTGTTCTGGTACTACTGGTAGTGGTCACCATCACCTTCTTCCTGATTGGTATGGCTCCAGGTGGATTGGGCTTGCTGGCCGACCCCAACATGGATCCTGAAGTACGTGCCAATATCCTGCGCAACCTGGGGCTCGACCAACCCCTTTATGTGCAGTACCTCAACTGGATGGGTAACATCCTGCAAGGGGATCTGGGTCGCTCATTCACTTTCAATCGGCCCGTGCTGGACATGATCTTAGAGCGCTTGCCCGCGACCCTCTTGCTGGGCGCAGCAGCCCTGCTGATTACGGTGGGGATTGGATTTAGTGCAGGGGTGATTGCGGCCCGCTTTCCTAATTCCCTGCTGGATCAGGTCTTGAGTTTTATTAGCTTTGTGTTGTTGGCGACTCCTGGTTTTTGGCTGGGGATTCTACTGATCATCGTGTTCGCTGTGATGTTGGGCTGGCTACCAGCCGCCGGTATGCAGACGGTAGGCAAACCCTTCGACATCGCCGATCGGCTGTCTTACCTGGTCATGCCCGCCATCGTGCTGGCAGCCGGAACCACCGCAGAGCTGATGCGCTACACCAGGTCGAGCTGGCTCGAGATCATGAACCTCGACTACATCCGCACTGCCCGCAGCAAGGGCCTGGCCGAGCGGGTAGTGCACAACAAACACGTGCTACGCAACGCGCTAATCCCCATCCTGACCATCTTCGGCCTCTTCCTGCCCCGTTTGATTGGAGGGGCCGCCGTTACCGAAACCCTGTTTGCCTGGCCGGGCATGGGCTCCATGGCAGTGGCCGCAGCTGTAGCGCGTGATACACCGCTAGTGCTGGGAATCACCATCTTTATCTCCACAGCCGTGATTCTTAGCAACCTGCTGATTGATGTGCTCTACTCGATCATTGATCCCCGGATTCGCTACTGAAGATTTCCTACCTCGAGGTGTCGCATGGCTCAGGTCTCAAATCGCAGGTCAGCAATGGTCGAGCATCAAAAGCAATTGGCTGTCTGCGAATTTGGCTGTGTATATATCCAGGTACTGCATCCTTGACCACGCAGATGAGATAGACCTTTGGAACTTTGACCCGCTTAATACCTGCCGTCCCGAGGAAACACGACTGATGAGTGCAGTTGCCCAAACCACCAAGCCCAAAAACCGCAGCCTCTGGCGCATCTTTTGGCGAATGTTGCTGCGTAATCGCATGGCACTGTTTGGCTTTGTGTTTTTGGTGCTCATCACCACGCTGGTGATGGTTGAACCATTGCTATCCTTACCGAGCCCCAACCGGATTGACCTGCTCAACACTTACGCACCACCCAGTGCTAAAAACCTTCTGGGAACCGATGAAAACGGGCGCGATGTATTTGCCCGTTTGATTGCCGGAGGGCGCGTTTCGCTAGCAGTAGGGCTAAGCGCAGCCGTGCTAACAGTGCTGTTCGGTGCCCTGATAGGGCTAGTTTCGGGTTATTTTGGCGGCCTCATAGACCGCATTCTGATGCGCTTTACCGATGGACTGCTTTCGATCCCGGTGTTTTTCCTGTTGCTTGCGGTGGTCGCCATCTGGGGTGGAGGGCCTCTGGTGCTGATTCTGGCCCTAGGGTTGACCCGCTGGATGGGCACCGCGCGACTGATCCGTGGTGAGGTGATGCGTTTCAAGAGCATGGAATTTGTGACTGCAGCCCAAAGCCTTGGGTGCCAGCGACGGGCGCATCATGCTCAAGCATCTACTACCCCAGGCGGTGCCGGTACTGATTGTCTCGACTTCAATTGGCGTAGGAAACGTGATGCTCTATGAGGCCGCCTTGAGTTTCCTTGGCCTGGGCATCCAGCCACCCACCCCTTCATGGGGCAATATGCTCACTGCCAGCCAGAACTATGTGTTTAACGCTCCGCATCTGGCGGTCTATCCAGGCCTGATGATTCTTTTCAGTGTACTGGCCTTTAACTCCATGGGGGACGTGTTACGTGACGCCTTCGATCCTCGGATGCGCTCGGGCCAATGAGGGCAGCGAAACCATTTGATCCTTGCGTCTGCAATCTACCTGCGCTGTATGGTTCATCTGGACATCATGTAAATAAGGAGTCACCTTGCTTACGGTTTTAGTTAGTCCTATCTACGTCGAGGACCCCAGTCTGATTGGTACACTGCGCTCGAGGTTTCCCGAGGTTGACTTTGTGGGAATAGGCCGTGAGGCTCCCTTCCCTCCAGCCGTCCACCAAGCACAGGTGCTGCTGTACGGTGGCCTGACCAAGCCTGTGCTGAGTGCCCTGCTAAACCAAGCCCCAAAGATTGATTGGATTCACACAGGGACAGCTGGATTCGACTGGCTGATGGTGCCCGAAGTGGAAGCTCGCTCTATCCCTATCAGTCGAACCCTGCACGCCATGGATACCCCCATTGCCGAGTTTGTTATGGCTACCATGCTGGCCCACTTCAAAAACCTGGCCCGTTTGTTAGATGCCCAGCAACGCCGAGCCTGGGAGCCACCCATGCATGGCGAACTGTTCGGCAAGACCTTGGGTATCGTGGGAGCAGGCTCTATCGGGACGCGCATTGCAGGCTATGCCCAGGCTTTTGGGATGCGCGTCCTGGGAACCAAGCGTAGCCCCGAGCCACAGCCGGGGTTTGATGCCATCTATTCACCAAGCGCACTTCCCGTGCTGCTCGAGGCATCCGACGTAGTGGTGCTGGCCTGTCCCCTCACGCCCGAAACCCGGCACATGATGGGCTACGCCGAGTTCCAGCAGATGAAGCGTACCAGCTATCTGATCAACATTGCTCGAGGTGCCCTGATTGTCGAGGCCGACCTGATTCGCGCCCTGAGCGAGGAGTTGATCGCCGGAGCATGTCTGGATGTATTTGAGCTCGAGCCTCTACCTGCTGAAAGTCCCTTGTGGAACGTTCCCAACCTGTTCATCAGCCCACACTGCTCGTATCGTTCCCCCCAGGTGCGGGCCAGGGTAATAGACGAGTTTTCCGAAAATCTGAATCGCTATCTAAGTGGCAAGCCCGTCCAGAACACCATGCGCCATGTGGCGCTGGGTTATTAGCTGAGGGCAAAGGGCGGAGAGTGAAAAGATTTAGCGCTCTGCTCTCAGCCGCATAAAGGAGACCCATGAGCAACCTGACCCCCAACCGCCCCAACCGTGGATTTCACCGTGTGCTGGAACAAGACCATCCCTACATCTGGGTAGACTCCTGCATTCAGGCCTGGCCCGATGGCGACTACGCCAACGCCCATAGGCACGGGTGCACTGCCTACGGGGTAACGGCTTTCCATCCCCATCAGAATTTCGAGCAGTCATTAGAGGAGCTGATGTACTGGCATCTGATCGCTCGCAAGTATCCCAACCTGCTGGTAGCCACGCGGGTCGAGCACATCCGTCAGGCCAAAGCCGAAGGGAAGAGCTGTTTCATTCTGTTTTCGCAGGATGGGGAGTTTGCCTGGGGCAAGCTACACCGCCTCGAGGCTCTTTACCGTTTGGGGATGCGGGTGATGATCCCGGCCTACAACCGCAACAACCTGATCTGCGGCGGGGTGCTGGATGTGGGCGATGTGGGCTTGAGCCGCTTCGGACGACTGGTAGTGAAGGAGGCCAATCGGCTGGGGCTGCTCCTGGACGGCACCCACATCAGCCGCCGGGCCACCTTGGAAATCATGGAGCTTTCTGAAGACCCCATCATCTTCAGCCACTGCAACCCCAAGGCTCTGAACGACAACCCCCGCAATATAGACGACGAGCAGATCAAGATGTGCGCCGAGCGCGGGGGGGTGATCAGTCTGGTGAATTGGGGGCCGCTGTGCCAGAAGAATGGGCAGGAGGAACGCCCCACGGTAGAAGACTTTATTGACCACATAGACTATGTGGCCAACCTGCTGGGCAACACCCTGCACATTGGCATCGGCTCGGACATGAGCCTGGGCAGCTACCCCGACCACACCTACGACCCCTGGGGCCACCCCGACTACCCCAACGTGATGGCCCGGTACAACAAGGTGGTGGGGATCAACTTCCGCTCACCGTTGCGCTTCGCCGAGAATTTCGATAGCTTCTCAGACATTCCTTATGTAATCGAGCGCCTGGAGGCCAGGGGCTACAAGCACGAGGATATCGCTAACATCCTGGGCGAAAACCAACTGCGCTTGTTCGAGCGCGTCTGGAAACCCGTGACCACAGCAATCTAAGTACACCGTTGTATAGATACCTGTACATCCTCACCGTGGTTTAGGAACTGTTGTCGTCATTGCGAGCATCCGCAGGATGCGAAGCAATCCAGATCGCCATACCCCGCCGATAGTCTGGCAAACACCTCCTGGATTGCTTCGTCGGCCTATGGCCTCCTCGCAATGATAGCTGCCACCTGAATGACTGGTTGGCGAGCGCTCGGGCCAACATTCGCCAGAATGTATAGGCTCCTTTACGACGCTGTACTAAGTGCTTTCGCAGTATATTTGTCACTGCAACCAGCTTGGTATGCATCGAGATACTGCGCCCTGACGATGCAGCTAGGCAGATGGGCCTCCAGGATTTGACCAACTCAGCATGGCGCAGCTTAACCAGCTTTGCATTGACCCACTGGGTAGCAAGCCAATGGATGGCGTTAGGATCGAGGACAATCCGCTTCTGAACAGACTTTTGCCCATGCAGTCGTTACATCCCACCCCTGGCGTAACATCTGCAAGGAAAAGCTAAAGAGTGCTGGGGGGCTGCTGGATTGCGCCCGATACCCCGATACCATGAAAACCCTTGTCCCTGGCCTGGATGAGCTAATCCTGTAACAGCTCTACCTCACCGGCTGCTGCCTCAAACCCCACCCGTTTGTGGCTACCATCGCAAAAAGGCTTATTTTCCGATTGACCACAGCGGCACAAGGCTAGTTTGGCCCGCTCGAGTACCCGTTCTTCTCCATTTAGAACGAAGCTCGTGCCTTCAGGTAAATCGAGCACCAGAGACCCATTTTCTCGCAAGCGGATTTTCATGAACTTAGTTTAGGCGTTCCCGATTGGCTCAAACTGGGGCGATTGACCCTACTGTGTTGTGAACTCGTATTGGAAACTGATTTTGAAGGCTAGTGATATTTTTATCAAAGTTGCCAGCCTGTCGGAGGAGGAACCAAAATGTCCGTGAAATATCCAGGAACAACCGTTAGAGTTAAGGACAATATGCAAAACCTCGAGTTCCCCCCCTACATCAAAAGCGAGCGGGTCAAGCACTGGATCACCGAGGCGGTTGCCCTGTGCAAGCCAGATAATGTCCACTTTGCCGATGGCTCTGAAGAGGAGTACAACGCCCTCTGCGAGCAGCTAGTTGAGGCGGGTACTTTTATCCGTCTGAACCCCCAGCTGCGCCCCAACAGCTTCCTGGCCCGTTCCGACCCCAGCGACGTCGCCCGGGTCGAAGACCGCACCTTCATCTGCTCCATCAACAAAGAAGATGCTGGCCCCACCAACAACTGGGTCAACCCCAAAGAAATGCACGCCACCCTGCAGGGCCTGTTTGATGGTTGCATGCGGGGCCGCACCATGTATGTAATCCCCTTCAGCATGGGGCCGCTGGGTTCTCCCATTAGCTATATCGGCATCGAGATCACCGACTCGGCCTATGTGGTGGTCAACATGAAGATCATGACCCGCATGGGTAAGGCCGTTTATGACGTGCTGGGCGAGGATGGCGACTTTGTACCCTGTATGCACACCGTGGGGATGCCTCTGGAACCCGGTCAAAAGGACATCCCCTGGCCCTGCAACCCCAAGGTCAAATACATCGTGCACTTCCCCGAGGAGCGCAGCATCTGGAGCTATGGATCTGGGTACGGTGGCAACGCCCTGCTGGGCAAAAAGGCCCTTGCTCTTCGCATCGCAAGTGTAATCGGTCGGGATGAAGGCTGGCTGGCCGAGCACATGCTTATTCTGGGCGTACAAGACCCCAAAGGCCAGAAAACCTATGTAGCCGCCGCTTTCCCATCGGCCTGCGGCAAGACCAACTTCGCCATGCTGATCCCGCCCAAGCCCTTCCAGGACGATGGCTGGAAGGTTACTACCGTGGGTGATGACATCGCCTGGATCAAGCCCGGCCCCGATGGGCGCCTGTATGCCATCAACCCTGAGGCCGGCTACTTTGGGGTGGCCCCTGGCACTTCCTACGCCACCAACCCCAATGCCATGGAGTCCATCAAAGCCAACACCATCTTCACCAATGTGGCCCTGACTCCAGAAGGTGATGTGTGGTGGGAAGGCATGGACGGCCCACCTCCTACCAAAGCCATTGACTGGCAGGGCCAGGAATGGACCCCCGACTGTGGCCGTAAAGCCGCCCATCCCAATGGCCGCTTCACCGCACCGGCCCACCAAAACCCGGCCATTGACCCCGAGTGGGAAAACCCCAACGGCGTACCTATCAAAGCCTTCATCTTCGGCGGGCGTCGGGCTACGGTGGTGCCGCTGGTGTACCAGAGCTTCAACTGGTCGTTTGGGGTTTACCTGGGCGCCACCATGGGCTCGGAGATGACTGCCGCCGCTTTCGGGCAGATCGGCGAAGTGCGCCGCGACCCCTTCGCCATGCTGCCCTTCATCGGCTACCACATGGCCAGCTATTACAACCACTGGCTGGATATGGGTCGCCGGGTAGTGGACCCACCTCGTATTTTCAGTGTGAACTGGTTCCGCAAGGACAAAAATGGCAACTTTGCCTGGCCGGGCTTTGGCGAAAACATGCGGGTTTTGAAGTGGATCGTAGACCGGGCTAATGGACGCGGGCGTGGCACCGAATCGCCGCTGGGGTACGTGCCCCATTACGAAGACCTGGACTGGCGCGGCCTGGACTTCAGCAAGGAGCAATTCCAGGAGCTGATGGCCATTGACCGTGACCTATGGCTCAAAGAAATCCTCTCTCACGAAGAACTCTTCATCAAGCTCTACGAGCGGATGCCCAAAGAATTCCTGGCCATGCGCGAGCTGCTCATATCCAACCTCTGGCGTTCGCCTGAGCACTGGGATGTGGGGGGATTGGAAGGCTAAAACTCCGGTACAACGCTTGACCAACCTCCCCTGTATTTAGGGGAGGTTTTTTGCCACACATCCGGCATCAGCCATCGCGCCCTACATAGACCTGGTCGCCCATCCAGGCAGCCACTGTTCTGATCAGGACAAGGCTTTCTTGAGGCCGGAAGGCTCAGAATATGTGAAGAGCGCTCTATATTGAATACCATGAACCGCTCTGATTTTTCATTTTTCCACCGCTTGCGCGTCCGCTGGGCCGAGGCCGACCCCCAAGGCATCGTATTCAATGGGCACTACCTGACCTACTTCGATGTGGGCATTACCGAATACTGGCGGGCCCTGGGTATCCCCTACCCCAGCACGGTAGAGCGCTACGGGGTGGATTTGTTCGTGGTCAAGGCTACCGTGGAGTACCATGCCCCTGCCCGCTACGACGACGAACTTGATATTGGCGTGCGCATGGGGCGTATAGGCAACAGCAGCATGCAGTTTGTACTGGGCATCTTTCGGGGCGAGGCGCATCTAATCAGCGGCGAGGTGATTTATGTAGCCGCCGATGCCCAAACCCGTAAACCGCAGCGCGTGCCACAAACTTTACGTACCGCAATAGATAACATTGACCTCTCACAATAGCCACGCCCAAAAACTCTGTCTCTTTTGCAGCTAAAAAGTCACCCACTGGACAAAAACTATGCCATATGGCAAAACAATAATAATCACGTTCTGGAGTAGCTTATGAACTTTGCGATATTGCATCAAAAAGTATCAGATGGCGATCTTAGTAAGGACACTCTTAGATTTCTACTGAATGCTCGCCTCGAGTGTGAAATGCTCGACTATAAAGTTGATTTGTCTCTCGAAGATGACAAAACTCTTTGCAATTTTACAAAGGATGTATTAGCGATACGCAACATTGGAGGTGGTTTCATCGTTATTGGAGTCGAAGATAAAACTTGGATTCTCAAAGGACTCACCGAGCCCTTACCTTATGATACTAAGCAATTACGAGACAAAGTCAGAAAGGCAAGTGGAGCAGAGATAGAAATAGACATCGTGCATCACGAAATAGAGCTGCCTCAGCGTCTAGCTTGGTTTGGATTAATTCACATTCGCTCTACCTCAAAAGTCAACAAGCTCAAGCGGAAGCCAATCATAGTACAGAAAGATTATTGTCAACATGAAAAATACGGTTTGCGAAAGGGCGATATTTATATAAGGAATGGTGACAGTACAGAGCGGCTGACTTCTCCCGATCAACTAGTAGAGCTCGTCGAGAATCTCAAGTCAAAAGTAGAACAACATGCTGTTGAAGCTTCAAATCCCGTGTCGCCATTCGCTGTAAAGAATGGTCTCTATCGGCTTCTAGACAAAGGCTATGAACGCTTCATCGGTAGAGAAAATCTCCGTAGAACTGTGCTTGAAAGTGTATCCCGTGATCCAAGAATGTGGATTATTAATGTTCATGGACCTGGTGGTGTAGGCAAGTCAGCACTTGTCAACTGGGCTACATATCAGCTATACGAGGAACGTCGCTTCGAATCGATCATTCAATTAACGGCCAAGGAAACCCTACTCGACGAAACCGGAATCAAAAGGTACATGGGAAGAAACCTCTATTCTCTTGAAAATCTGCTGGAACACATAATTACGACATTTGAAGAGGAACCGCCTGAGGATGTAGAAGCGCAAAAAGTTTTGGCTACAGAAATTCTTTCTGCTTGGAGCACTTTACTTATACTGGATAACATGGAAACCGTTCAGGACGGCAGAATTCTTGATTTTGTACAAAAGTTGCCGCCCGAAACAAAGGCTAAAGTTTTGTTGACGAGTAGAACAAAAACAGGGGGTTGGGAAATAGCTATTTCCGTAAACGAGCTGAAAGAAGATGAAGTAAAGGAGTATCTCAGCGTCAAATCTCATGAAATGGCTATAGATTTTCCCATAAACGGAGACAGAGGTTATGTCAATAGGTGTGTAAAAAGGTTTAGGCGATTGCCTCCAGTGGTTGAGGTTGCTGCTGCGGGTTGAGTCTTTGACCATCGTTG
>FWPV01002903.1_pt1 | contig 26561 bp, 25 predicted proteins | sample 2228371 | NCBI WGS metagenome assembly FWPV01 (sample SAMEA103939776, study PRJEB20133) | metagenome
GACCACATGGGCTTGTTTCACTCCCTTGATCTTGCGCAGGGCCGCGGCCACTTGCTCCGACTTCCCGGCGCTGCAGTTGATGAGTTCATATGCGGCAAACATTTTCCCCTCCTTATAAATTATGGTTAGACCTTCTCATATTTCTCTATGTCTTTTACCGGCTGTCCGCCCCGCTTTAAGTAGGCCTGGATGAAGTTGTCGATCTCTCCGTCCATCACCGAATGGACGTCGCTGGTCTCCTCGCCGGTGCGGTGGTCCTTGACCATGGTGTAGGGATGGAAGACATAGGAGCGTATCTGGTTGCCCCAGGCGATATCGGTCTTGGCCGCCTCCAGGGCCTGTCGCTTCTTCTCCTCCTCGGCCCGGTAGTGCTGGTAGAGCCGGGAGCGCAGCACCTTCATGGCGTTCACCCGGTTCTGGTACTGGGACCTCTCGTTCTGGGAGCAGACCACGATCCCGGTGGGAATATGGACGATGCGGATGGCCGTCTCCACCTTGTTGACATTCTGGCCCCCGGCCGAGCCGGCCCGGTAGACGTCGATGCGCAGATCCGACTCGTTTATCTCCACCTTTATGTCGTCCTCGATCTCCGGGTAGACGAAGATGGAGGCGAACGAGGTGTGGCGTCTCTTGTTAGCGTCGAAGGGCGAGATGCGCACCAGCCTATGGACGCCGATCTCGGCCTTGAGATAGCCGAAAGCGTATCGGCCGTTGACCTCCACCGTGGCGCTCTTGATGCCGGCCTCCTCGCCCGGCAGGAGGTCGATGACCTTGTAAGTATATCCCTTGCGCTCCATCCAGCGGGTGTACATCCTTAGCAGCATCTGAGCCCAGTCCTGGCTCTCGGTGCCACCGGCGCCGGGGTGGACGGTGAGGATGGCGCTCCGGGCGTCGTCCTCGCCCCGCAGCATATGCTTGAACTCCAGATTCTCGATGCCCTGGGACAGGCTCTCCAATTCGGCCTGGATTTCCTTCAGGGTCTCCTGGTCATCGGTCTCGGTCAACTCCAAGAGATCCCATAGGTCGTCGCAGTCGTGGCGCAGCCTATTCCAGGCATCCACCCATTCCCTCCTGCGGTTGGCTTCGGCGATCACCTCCTTGGCCTTGTTGTTGTCGTTCCAGAAATCCGGCGCCGACATCCTGGCCTCCAGTTCCGCCAGCTCCCGCTCCAAGCGCTCCAGGTCAAAGATACCTCCGCAGGTTTCTCAGGTTCTCGTCGGCAATCTGACATTGCTCCCGCAATTCCTCGCTGGTCATTCTATTTCCTCCCCTCTTCTTTTTGTCTTCGGGACGTTCGCTGTTTTGCGATGATCCTCCAGGCCGCCTCGGCCTGCCTCCGGAGGCTGGAGATATCTCCCGCATTGTCGATTATAATGTCCGCTCTGGAGACCAACCTCGACGGGGCCATCTGGGAGCCGACAATGGCCCGAGCCTGGTCCAGGGAATAGCCCTTCCGCCTCAGTCTCAGAAGACGGTCCCGGACCGGGGCGGTGACCACTATCAGAATATCCATCTCCCTATCCAGCCCCCAGTCCAGTATCAGGGCGGCATCTAGCACCACCGGCCCCCTGTTCTCTCGGACCAGCCCGGCGATCCTCACTTGGAGGCGGCGCCGCAGTTCCGGATGGACGAGGCGGTTCAACCTCCTCAGTTGCCTCCTGTCGCCGAACACTAATTCGCCCAGACGCCGGCGGTCGATGGCCCGGGACTTGTTCAAAATTTTGTTGCCGAAGCACTCTACCAGGCTTCGGTAGCAAGGTGAATTTTGGGCCAACAGTCGGTGGCCCAACTTATCGGCCTCCACCACCTGCGCCCCCCATTTTCTGAACCAGGAGGCCACCGTGCTCTTGCCCGATCCCGCCAGGCCGGTCAACCCTATTACCGGCGGGCGGTGCCGGGCTCTATTTTTTTTGCGGCCCGGCTTCATCTCCTGCGGACCATCTCCAATAGGCCGAACCCAGGGAAACGGCACTCGGCCCCAGCCTTTTGACGTTGCCGGCAGATGAGGCTCACCAGAGCCGCCAGGGCGAAGAGCCCGGCCGAGAGACCGAAGACCGCCGGGAATCCAGCCCGGGCCACGATCAGATAGCCCAGCAGTGGGCCGACCAATCCTCTGAGTCCCGTCAAAGTGACATGGAAGCCCTGGTAGATCAGGGAATCGTTGTCCCCGGAGAAACTGAGCGATCCCAAATTCCACAGCACCATCACCCCCACCAGCCCCAAGGAGTAGAAGACCAGGCTGAAGTAGGCCAGGGCGGCGCGGTGCTGGAGATAGGCGCCCAGCATCAGCAGGGGGTAGCCCAAAAGCAACAGCAGCGAGACGGCCCACAGCCGCCAGTGGTCGATGCGGTCGTAGATCAGTCCGGCCAAGGGCAGGAGCAGCATGATGAAGACCTGGGCGTAGAGCCCGGTGGCCTGGGCCATCTGGAAGAAGGAGAATTTGAGGACGTTCAACAGCATCAGGGGCACTGCCGGCACCATCAGCATAAAGGCCATCCCATAGGTCATGAATACCGCCTCGAACATGAGAAACTCGCGGTTGGCCAGCATGGCTTTAAAACCGGCCAGCGATCGGCGCCAGGCTCCCGGCTCCTGTAAACTATAGTCTATAAGTCCATCGAGGTATATGAAGACCACATAGGTGATGGTGCCGGAGAGCGCCACCAAGGATAAGATCCAGGGGTAGAGATCCGGCGAGATGTCCAGGACACGGCCGGCCGCCAGGACGCTGACGATGGACATGGCCATCAGGGCCATCCGGGTAACGGCGAAGGCCTGTCCCCTCTTCTTTCCGATATGGATCTTGAAGAAAGTATTGAGCACTGGCGTCTGTACGGCGAACAGGGCATGGTAGAGAAAGAGGAAGACTAGAAACACCCCGCTGCTCTTGATGAGAAAAGACAACAAGAAGATCAGCCTTCCCAGGACCAGGCCCAAAAGCAGAAGACCTCTCTTGCTGCGGCTGGAGAAAGCCAGAGCCACCGCCGCCGCCAGCAGCATAGTAGCGTTGGCGATCAGTCCGATCAGCGATATCTGAAAATCGGTGGCCGCCAGGGACCGCTTGGCCACGGTCTCCTGTAAAAGCATGAGGCCTTGAGTGATGCCGTCGCTGGCCGAGGCCAGCATCAGCAGCCCGTAGGCCCGGCGCTGGGCCGGGTCGAATTCCTTATAGAAACCAAAGAGTTTTTGGTAGACAGTATCGACCATGGCGCCAATTATAACAAAAAAAACCCTGGAATTACAGGGGCTTCTTGGCAGTCCCTCGAGGACAGAAATGACGCCATCCGAAGATGATCCGGCCGGCGCTACGCTTTTCCCTGGTGTCTATCCGGGCCGGTTCACTCCCGGCCGTCTCTGTCCTGGTCCCTCTGCACCCTCTCGTCCTCCTCCCTGGCGTCGCCATCCGGGAACAGGAATTCCTCCCAGGGGTTGTAGTCGAAGGCCTCTTCTCTTCCGTCTATACCATAGTAGTAGCGCTCTAGGTTTACCGCCTCGAAAGTGGTGTCCACCTGATAGACGGCCTTCGGCCTGATGGCCGGGGCCTTCAGGCTGTCAGCCGCAGAAGATTCCATGGCCGTAGTGTCTTTTCTGACCTGGGCCGTGTCCTGCCCCGCCTGCCCCGACAGGCTGGAGGTCATCAGAAAGACAATGGCGATCTTGATATATGCTTTCATTTTAAGCCCTGTCCTTTCTTATTGTTATTTTCTCCCTTCCGACTTTTCATCTCTCCCTCTGTCAGTGGGCCTCAAACCAATTGGAGCCCTCCCCCATCTCCACCGCCACCGGGACCATAAGGTCCACCGCCCTCTCCATCTCCTTCTTCACGATGGTTTTAACCCTAGACATCTCACTTTTTTCGACTTCGAACAGAAGTTCATCGTGCACCTGAAGTATCATCCGGGAGCGTAACTTTTCCTCTTTGAACCTCCGGGCGATGTTGACCATGGCCCTTTTGATCATGTCGGCGGCCGTGCCCTGGATGGGGGTGTTGACCGCGGTCCTCTCGGCGAAGGCCCGGCGCTGTCCGTTGGCCGAATTTATCTCGGGCAGCCAGCGTCTGCGGCCCAGCATGGTGCTGACCCAGCCGTCCCTTCTGGCCTGTTCAATAGTCCTGGCGATCCAGGCCTGAACTTGGGGAAAGTTATCAAAATAACTGTTGATGAAGAGGCTGGCTTCCTCGGGCGGGATATCGAGCTGCTGGGCCAGGCCGTAGGGCCCCATGCCATAGACGATGCCGAAGTTGATGGCCTTGGCCTTGCGCCTCATGTCCGGGGTCACCTTGTCCGGAGAGGTGGCGAAGACAGCGCAGGCGGTCTCGGTGTGGATGTCCCGCCCGGCTTCGAAGGCGCTCCTGAGCGCGGCGTCGCCCGAGAGGTGGGCTACCAGCCTCAGCTCTATCTGGGAGTAATCGGCCGAGAGAAGCCTGAAGCCCTTCTCAGCGATAAACCCCTTGCGGATCTCCCGCCCCAGTCCCTCGCGCATAGGTATATTCTGGAGGTTGGGATCAGATGAGGACAGTCTCCCGGTCTCGGTGACCGCCTGGTTGAAGGTGGTGTGCAGGCGGTGCGTCTGGGGGTCGGCCTGGGCCGGCAGGGCGTCCACATAGGTGGACTTGAGCTTGAACAACTGCCGGTAGTCAAGCACCAACTTGGGCAGCGGATGGGAGCCGGCCAGCCTGGTCAGCACATCGACATCAGTAGAGTAGCCGGTCTTGGTCTTGCGGGCCCGCCCGACCTTCAACTTCTCGATCAGGATGGCGCCCAGTTGCTTGGGCGAATTGATGTTGAACTCCTCGCCGGCCGCTCGGTAGATCTCCCTCTCCAGATTCGCGATCTGTCTCTCCAAATCCCGGGACATATCCCTGAAGAAATCCATGTCCAAAAGTATGCCGGCCTGTTCCATTTCCGCCAACACCGGCACCAGGGGCATCTCGATATCCTGGAAAAGTCTTTCCAGTCCGGCCTTCCTCAACCTGTCGGCAAATTTCTCCTCCAGGGCGGCTATGGCGTCCATCCTGCGGGCCAGCATTTCCAACTCCTGCTTGGCGTCGGGCGCAAAGTTGAGCTCCGACTGTCTCCTCCCCAGATCATGGGACGGGGCCAGGCTTAAGCCCAGGTGTTCGGCGGCCAGGGCCTCTAGCGACTGGTGGCCGCGCCAGGAGGGGTCCCACAGGTACGAGGCCACCATGACGTCGAATAGATCGCCGCAGATCTCTGTTCCCAGAGATGCCAAGTACTTGATGGACGTCTTAAGGTCGTGGCCCGACTTGGCGATAGCCTTGTCGCCGAACAAGGCTAATATCTTGCTGGTCTGAGACCTTTCCACCACATAGGGCTTGCCAGCGACATAGACGCCTATCCTGGCCAGTCCACCGTCGGAAGCCTCCAGATCGAACCTCAGCCGGCCCTCCTTTCTCACCTGGGAGGCCAGGAGCTCGGCCTCGGAGCCATCGGCCACCCGGTGGGATTCCAGTTTACGGGCCTTGGTCAGAGAATATTCGCGGTAGAGAGACTCGAACTCCAGTTCTTTGAACAGCCGCATGAGTTCGCCCCGGTCCGGCTCGTGGACCTTGAGGTCGGACAGTTTCAGCCCCGGCAGTTCAGCTAGGTGCAGGGTCACCAACTCCCTTGAAAGTTCGGCCTGCTTTCGGTGCTCCTCCAACAGTCTTCGAATTCTGGGCTTCTCCACCTTGTCCAGATTATTGTAGAGGTTGTCCAGGGAGCCGAATTTCTTGATGAGGTCGGTGGCCGTCTTGGGGCCGATGCCCGGCACCCCGGGCACGTTGTCCACCGCGTCCCCGGCCAGGGCGAAGATGTCCACGATGCGCTCCGGCCCCACCCCATACTCCCTCTCCACCTCCTCGGGCCCGTAGATGGTCTCCTCGGATCTGCCCGGCTTCGGCCTCACCACCTTCACCTTGTCGGAGACGATCTGCAGAAAGTCCTTGTCGCCGGTGGCGATCAGCACCTTCCAGCCCTTGCCCTCGGCCTGTCTGGCCAGCCCGGCCAGGATGTCGTCGGCCTCGAAGCCCTCGCGCTCCAGCACCGAAAGGTTCATGGCCTTCAGGATCTCCTTAATGCGCCGTATCTGGGGCCGCAGGTCCTCGGGCATGGCCGGCCGCTGGGCCTTGTAGGCCTCGAACTTCTCGTGGCGGAAGGTGGGGGCCTCCAGGTCGAAGCCGGCCGCCAGGTAGTCGGGCTGATGCTGGCGCATCATGCCCAGCAGCATGGAGGTGAAGCCATAGGAGGCGCTGGTGTTCTCGCCCTTGGAGTTCACCAGCGGGCTGCGGATGAAGGCGTAGTAGGCCCGGTAGGCCAGGGCGGTGCCGTCTATGAGGAGCAGGGTGGGCATAATTTCTCTATATAAGCAATATATCTCTTCAACCCCGTCGCCGATGAAATCTCTTTTATTTTTTCCCGCATTTTTTGACCATCTTCCATTTTCCCCGACAGAAATAGATGTCGGCATTCGGTACACAGCAAATCTAATAATTGGCGCGGCTCTCCCGTTTTCACCTGTATCTCTTCAGCCCGGCGGCAGCATTCCTCGACTGTCTGACAACCGATGATGGAATGAATAACAGAAGCATCAGCCCCGGCGTCCAAGAGCTCGGCTGCGGCCAGGGCCAAACGGAAACGGCTGTTGTCCTGGCTAAAAAGAGAGGCCTTATACCGCAGCAATAAATCCAAAGCCTCGGTCCTTCTATCGATCCGGGCCAAGGCCTGTGCCAGCCAGGCCGGAAGTTCGCTGTCGGCGTCTCCATCCACAGTATCCTCCATGGCAACCCGCCAATTATCGACAGCCTTCGGATAATCGGTTTGATAGAAATAGATCTGGGCAAGGAACGCTTGTAATTCTTTCATCTTGTTGAGCAACCCTAATTCTCGATATACCCTCTCTGCCTGATAATAATAATCCCAGGCCAATTGTTCCTCCCCTGTATCCCATTCCAGATTAGATAAGTTTATCAAAGTTCCGGCTTCATACAAACGATGGCCCAGTTCACGTTTTATCCTCAATGATTCAAGAAGATATTTTCGGGACTCATCCCATCTACACTGTTCACAATAGATTATACCCAGACTATTCATGGCCATGCTTATGCCTGGTTGATCTCCTGAGCTCTTAAAGCATTCTATGGCTTCAAAGAAATGTTCCTCGGCCAATTTATAATTTTTTCTGCAGGAATAGATTATACCCAGATTCTGGTGGGTATTGCCCTCTCCCCTCAGATTGCCTATCAACCGGTTCTCCTTCTGTGACTTAAAATGAAACTCCAGAGCGGATTCGTCCTCCCCCATATCGTGATAGATCCCGCCGAGATTATTGAGCACTATAGCGCAATTCGGCCTCTCACCGATTCGACGAAAGACATCCAAGCATTTCCTAAAGTAAGATTCAGCCGGTTTCAATTCGCCTTTGGTCCAATGGATCAATGCGATATTATTCATGATGATGGCCATATCACGGAAATCGCCCGCCGTTCTTTTTATATCCAAGGCTCTATTGTAAAAAACAAGGGCTTCCTCGTATTTACCCAACTCCCAAAGGCTAACCCCTAGATCATTGCAGATTGAGGAAATGAGATCCGCGTCTGCCAGGTCTTCCGCAATCTGCAAAGCCATGTATAATAAATCGTAGGCTCGGCTAAACCCACCACGATCATTTTCGACTTTTCCTAAATATTGAAGAGATTTTGCTTCACTGATACGATCCCGGCTATCCCTGGCCAAAGCCAACACTGCTTCTGCATTTTCTATGGACAAATGATGTGTATTAGTCAACCAAAAATACCTGGCCTTTTGTAAATATATCCGGCAGATCTCTGATATATGTTTTGTATCTAACTTCTTTTGACAAGCCTCCAGCAATCTTATGGCGCGATCATAGTCCCCTACTATTTCCAAAACCTCGCACAAAGATATGATCACCGGGAAAGGCACATATAAATCTATACCGGCCTCTGTTTTTGATTCCACCCACAACAGACGGTAGTGTATATCTCTTGATGTTTTGTTAAACCCATAGTTCATTTTATAGGCACCGTAAAAGATTGCCTGGTTGATTACGGCTTCTTGAACAAATCCTTCAGTTTCTTCCCCGCCTCCTCGGCCGCCTTCTTGGCCTTCTCCTCGGCCTCCTGCTTCAGCCGGGCCGCCTCCTCGTCCGCCTTCTTTTTGAGCCGGTCGGCCTCGGCCTTGGCCTTGTCCTCGGCCTCCTTCTTCAGCCGGTCCATCTCCTCCTGGGCCTTGCCCTTGAGTCGGGCCTGGGCCATCTGGGTGTCCCAGGAGACCGAGGGCTTGGGCGGCTGGCCCTTCACCAGCAGGTCCAGCACCACCCGGCCGTCGGCATCGGTGAACAGAGTGGTGACGCCGGCGCCCTTAGCCTTCAGTTTGTCGGATTCCTCCCTGGTGAGTTTGATCGAGACCCGGTAGTCCACCGCCCCAGCGAAGGTGGAGTAGCCCGACAGGGTGACGTCCCCGTACTTGCTGTCCATCTTCAGGTCGTCCAGGTAAACCTTCTGGTCGGCGATGCGGAAGCCCATGTTCAGGCTGCGGAAGGTGACCTCCCTGGTATCGCCCAGCCTGGTGTGCGACAGGATGTCGGCCAAAAGCGGCCAGTTGATCAGCCGCCCCTCGCCGGTGGAGGCCCGCCCCTGTCCTTTAAGGGATTCCTTGACCAGAACCGTGTCCGGGGCCAGGCCCGAGAACTCCCCTTTGAGATCCAGCTTGGTATACAGCCGGTTCTTGAAGGGCGTCAGGGCCGAGAGGAAATCGTTGGCCTCCAGTCTCTGGGCGTCGGCGTTGATCCTGTATGATATCCGGTTGAGATCGTTCAAGTCGGCCCAGAGACTTCCTAGAACCTTGCCCGAGTAGACCCCCAGCTGCCCGTCCAGTGTCAGTTTTCTGTCGCGCATGGCCAGGTTGCCGGCCAGGTTGTCGAACTCCATCTTCATGAAGACGATCTTGGCCACCCGCACCTTGCCGTCCATCAACAGGTCGGGCAGGGGCATCATCTGCGGCGGAGTTTGAGATTTGGGATTTTGGATTTGGGATTTGCCCGCCGCCGCAGGCGGCGGGGGGAGGATCTCATCCAAGTCGAGCAATGGTGAGTTCAGTGCGAAATCGAACATAGCCTTCCCTTGTTTGGGCAGGGCCAGGGTCGGCTGTCCGGGCTGCTTGGGTTGTTCCGGCACCAACGACAGGAAATTCCTGAGCCTGCCGGTGAAAGACATCGATGACTTTCCTATGGAGCACGAGATGTCCGGTATGTTCACCAGGTCCTTGGAAAGGGTGATGGCCCCGTTCATGTTGGAAACCGGTTTCATCAGGGACGGGGTGCTGAAGCCCAGCTTGTCCAGCTCGATCTTGCCGTCCATGTTGAAGGATTCGGTCTTCCTGACCAGACCTTCGGCCTTGATGTCGGCCCTGATGACCCCGGCCAGGGCCGTGCCCTTCTCCAGCGGCACGTAGTCCTTGACCTCGCCCAGGTCGAAGCTTCCCTTGAGGGCCGCCTTGACGAACGGATCCTCGAAGTTCCTCACCAGCAGGGACAGTTCGAACCCAGCCGAGCCCAGCCTGGCGGCCAGGCGCCTCACGTCCAGGTCGCGCTCCGAAAACCTTATGTCCCCGTTGACGTCGGAGACGGACTTGGGTAATTGGGAGTATTTGACGCCGATGTTCTTCAGGGCCACCCGCCCGTCGACCTTGGGCTTGGACTTCGGGTCCTTGGGGTCCACCTGCCCGGTGACCCTAAGCCCCAGCTCTACCAGCCCCGAGGCCGTCACCCCGCCCGCCTGCTTGCGGACCTCGGGCGGCAGGGCTTCGAAAATTCTTCTGACCTCGATGGCCGTGGTCTTGAGCTCCAGGTCCAGCACCGGCCTGGTGTCAAAGCTGTCCACCTTCCCGGCCATGGTCAGGACGATACCCTGGGGGATGGCCGAAAGCTCGCCCACCGTCGCCCGCTTGGCCACCATATCCACCCTGACGTCGTGGCGCACCCCCAGGGTGATCTTCGAGGCCGACATCAGCGGCGTGGCCACCGTGATCTCGCCGACCTCGATGGTCCCCTTGGTCCTTATGTCCTCCATCTTCCGGTCCGCCGACAGGGACAGCCTTTGCTCGATGCCGGTGGCCAGCACCTTCATCCCCGCCTGCCGGTCGTCGTAGGTGATGCTGCCCGATTTGATGGAAAACGAGGACACGGCTATCGACACTGGGGTCGAGACCTCGGCCGGGGGCGGGGCCGCGGCGCTTTCCGACGCCGCCCTGACCAGGTCCTCGAAGTTGAAAGTACCTTTTTTATCCTTCTCGATCAGTATCTCGGGCCGTTCGATGACCAGGCTGGTGACGTGTAATTGGCGCCTGAGCAGGGCCAGCAGGTTGACCTTGAGGGTCACCGAGGCGATCCTGGCCTGGGGCTGTTCGGCAAAGCCCTTGGCATTGGCCAGCTCAATACCCTTTAGCTCCACCCCCAGGCCGGTCCAGATCTTGAGGGAGAAATCGCCCACCTTCACCTGGCGGCCCACTGCCTCCTCTATCTTGGGCATAAGCAAAGCCCGCAGCTTGGCCGGGGGGAACATCAGTTTGAGGGTCACCCCGGCGGCCACGAACAGGACCGCCAGAAGGCCCAAGGCGATTAGCGCGATCTTAACCGGTTTCGACATCCTCTTGCCTCCTTTATACTATTCCCTCTATATCTCGATTCCATATTTTACTAGACTCGCCAAGCGCTTACTGCACTCTACCCCGTCCGTCTCCTCGGCCAGTTCCCGGTAAAGTATGGCCGCTTTTCTAGCCATGACGCCAGCCTCCTCCTTTTTCCCCATGCTGTCCAGCATTCTCCAGCACTCGAAATATAGCCTGGCCTTCTGCCCCTTGTTGACGCCTTCCTCCATCATCGACCTCAAAGTCTCCACGGCCCGGGCTTTGCCTAAATCATCCGAGGCGTTATCGAAATCGATCTCGGCCCTCTGAACTCGGCAGAGGAAAACCATGTCATCCCTGCTAAGTCGGACGGCGATATCCTCCGCCTTTCGGTTATTTTCAGAGCCGTCCCGGCCCGCGGCCAACAGCACCCCGGCCAGATGGTAATGCCAGTCGCACAATTGGTTCTCCAGCCCCAACTTCTCGGATCTGACGATCGCCGTGCCCAGGTTTTTTTCGGCTTCATCGATTAGGCCCATCTCGAAACAAGCCACGCCCAGCCAGCCCCTGGCCCTGGCCTCCCTCTCCCCGTCTGCGATCGCAGACCCCAGTTCGCATCCCTGGCGCAAACGAGCCAAAGCCTCTTCAAGCCTTCCCAGCCCCAGCAGGGTCCGGCCGATGTACTCGTGGCAATAGGCGATGCTGTAGCGGTCTCCGATCTCCCGGCAGATCCTCTCCACTTCCTCGAAATGCTCCATGGCCTCCCGGTGCCTGCCCACCTGGAGGTAGACCTCGCCGACGCTGCCGATGTCGTAGGCGATGCGGCTTTTGTCGCCTATCCGCTGATGTATCTGTAAAGACTGCTGATAGAGGGACAGGGCCGTCATGAGGTGGTGCTGTTCCAGCTTCACCGAGGCCGCGTTGTAGAGGGCATTGCCCAGTCCGCGCATGTGTCCGTGCTCCCGCGCCAGAGCGATGGCTTCCTGGTACAGCGCCCAGGCCTGCTGGTATTCCCTGCGGTCGGCGTGGATGTTGGCCAGGTTGCTCAGTGTCTCCGACAGCTCGAGGTGCCTGCCGTGATTCCTGAAGTAACTTATTGATTTTTGGTAGGAACGCAGGGCTTCCTCGGCCCTTCCCTCCATTTTGAGGATGTTGCCTATGTTGCGCTCGGCCAGTGCCGCTTTAAATTCATCCCCCATCGAGAGGAAGGTGGTCTTGGCTTGGTGATAGTTCTCAAGCGCCTTTTCCTTCTCGCCGAATCTGGTGAGAAAGGCGGCCAGGTTATACCGGCAATTGGCCAGATCGGATTTAGAGCCCGAAGACTCGGCTGCCTTTAGGTTGGCTTCTGAAACGACTCGGCCTGCCTCCCATCGCCCCATATGCAACAACAAGGTCTCCCTCTTGACCTGCAGAAGCATGGGATAGAAGCGCCAGGCTTTGTCATTATCCTGCCAGGCGATCCAATGCAGCCTTCTATTAAGTCGAAATGTCCTCATGGAAATAAGATAACACAGCCCAGACAAAAAGACAAGTAGTTATAAAGGCCCCGCCTAGTTCGGCGGGGCCTCGGCCACCTGGCGCAGGCCACGGATCAAGCACTTGTCCACATACACCTCCCCTCGGCGCCGCATCTCCATGACCTCGCCCTCTGACAGGGGGGTCAGCGCCCTGAGGGCCGGGTCGTCCGCCTGGGCCGGGACGAACTGCTGGATGGCCCATTTCTTCGCCCCCCCCATAACTTGGCCGATCTTCTCCATGGCCTCGACCGTGTGAAAACCCGGCACCACCGTGGTGCGGAACTCGTGGGGCAGTCCCGATGCCAGTATCAGATCTATGCTGCGTTTGATACGGGAAACATCGGCCTCTATCCCGGCCGCCTTTGAGTAGGAGCCGTCCAGAGGCGCCTTGACGTCCATGGCCACATAGTCGACCAGATTCTCCGAGAACATCTCCTCCAGCACCTCCGGTCTATATCCGTTGGTATCCAGTTTGATTTTGAATTTGAGGCTTTGGATCTTCAGCAGGAGCGACCTGAGATCCTGGTGAATGGTCGGCTCTCCGCCGGTTATCACCACCCCGTCAATCCAGTCCTTTTTGTCTTCCAGATAGCGCTGCACCCGCTCCCAGGGCACCGACTCCAGCCTCTCCGGATGCCTGACTAAAACATGGTTGTAACAGAAGGGACAGCGGAAATTGCAGCCGGGCAGGAATAGGACGCAACAGACCATCCCGTCCCAGTCCACCAGCGATGTCTCGATGAAGCCCTTTATCTCCACAGACTGGACAAGGACGCTGATTTTCGCTGATATATGTCGAGAAACTTTCTTGATCCGCGGAAATCTACGTCCCCAAAAATCATTCTTTTAAGCTGAACGGCGGATATTGGTCGGTCACCAGCAGGAAGGCGTAGGCGCTCACCCTCAGGTTCCAGCGCAGGGCGCCCACCACCAGGTCGAAAAGGCTCCTGGGGTAGGTGCCGGTGAACAGGATGGCGAACCAGGCCACTATGGTGAACACCAGAACCGCCACCCCCAGGCCGAACAGACAGGTGTAATGAGGTATGGCCAGCAGCCATTTGACCAGGGGCAGCCAGCGGTTGAGGGCCTTGGCGTCCGGATAGGGGAAATCGAGCCTGATCGCCTGCTCCTCGTCAGTGGAGGGATACTCATCGCGCAGCAGCAGCAGGTAGGCAGAGAACCTCATGAATATCCTCATCAGGTTGAGGTTCCAGTCGTACCACCACCGGGGATACTTCTGGCGGAAGAGGATCATCAGCACTACCGGCAGGAAGACGAAGCCGGCCCCATAGGCCACCTTGGCCCCTCCGTCGTGTCCCGAACTAATGCCGCTGGGGCCCATCAGAAAGAACAGCAGGACCCAGAAGGGCATGGCGGTGAACAGCCGGAAGAAGGCGGTCAGCCGGTCGGACTTTGGATTGTACTCGACCGAAAGGGAGGCCGGGAAGGTCTTGGCGCTTTTCTCCATGATGGTCTTCTAAAATTATTCCGTAGATAACTTGGTTTTTGAAAAAACCCGGTATGGCTGCGGAGAAGCAAGGGCCCAAAGAGTTATTTACTCGAATACACTTTCTCGGGGTAACGATATCGGCGGCTAATCGACGACCGGACGTTATCGAGACGTCGGCCGTTTAAAGGCAACGCCAGTCGCTGCTTCCGGCGCCTGGCGTCTGGTAAGCGGTCTGGCCGGGTCTATTCCTCGTCCGCCTCCCCCACCTCGCCCTTGATGTGCTGGTCGAGGAGCGGCTTCAGCTCCTTGGATAGCGGTGGGCGCTTGAGCCACCGCTCCTGCTCCTGGTTGCCCCGCAACAGGACTACGGTCGGTATCTCGTAGACCTCGTAGAAGGCGCCCTCGGCCAGGCCGTCCACGGTCTCCATGTCGAAATACTGGATGGGCACCTGCAATTTATAGTCCCATTTATTGAGAAAGTAATCTATCTTCTCCAAGGCCTGCTTGCAGACCTGACAGCCGGCCTTGCCGAAAACCTTGATAGTCATCTGTCCTCCGCTTTGCTTCATGGTTTTAAGGCTTATCTGTCATCCCGAGTTTTCTCCTTGCCCGACAGGTTTAGGGATGACAACAGGGAGATCTAGTATCACCCTTCAGCCAGTAGGGCAAGGCGCCATTCTCAGGATGACAGGGAGCGGTTTGTCATGCTGAGTCCGGCTTCTTTGCCTCAAAGGTTGAGGCATGACGACAGGGTGATCTAGCGTCACCCGTTCATCCTGCCAGGTACAGAGCCGAGCTCAGGGTGACATGTAAGTAGGTTAGTTAGGCCGAGACCTCACCGTGGTAGCGATCGTCCAACTCGGCCAACTTGCCTTTGTTCCAGCCCTCGACGATGGTGAAGTAGCCGGTGACCCGGGTGATGTGGTTGACGTCCCTTCCGCAGACGCTGTGGGCCTTGATAGTCGGCCAATCGTATTTGGCGATGGCCTCCGGGGAACAGAGTATTTTGGTGCCGAAGCGCTTGTTGCGGATGAGCAAGCCCTCGGGCTCCTCTGTGTAGTCGAAGTTGGCCTTATCGGCCTCCAGACAGTTCTTCAATTCGGTCAGTTCCATGGTGTCCTCCGTTTATCTATTCCGTTTCGTTAATGACTTGACGTCTTCCAAGTCTACCTTGCGCCCGGCCGCCCTTTTCGACGAAATGAGGTCTTTTTTCGACAGGACCCACATCCTCTGCCCTTGGTAATCCATGGCTTTACGGCGCGGCCAGGCGTTTTCAAATTTTATGCCCGGTGTTCTGGTCTGCACGTCTATCCTGATCCAATCCTCGAAAACAGTTATCTCTTTCCCTAAAAGCTTTTCCGGGGTCACCAAACCGGCCGTGCCCAATCCGGCCTCATCAAGCGCCGCCAGTAGCCTTTTCACGTTCTCCATGGTGGCCTCGATCAGGATGTCCAAGTCGAAGGTGGCCCTGGGCACCCCATGCAGGGCCGCGGCGATACCGCCTATGACCAGGTATCTAACCTTGTGCTTTTCGAAGCACCAGAATATTTGCTTTAGATTTTCCAGCATTCTTGCGTTTGGCCAGCTTTGGGTTCACCGCCAGAAGCATCTTGGTGTACTCGTTGAACACTTCCATTCTTTTGGCAAGCGGCAAGGACTGGTACCATCTGGCCTTGGCCTCGGGGGTTTCGGCCTTAAAGCTATGTGAGATGCTGCGTTTCATCCTCGGTTGTTTTTGTATATCGTTTTGCCGCTCCTCGGATTTACGACTTGTTTCGTTATTCGGATTTTGGTATTTGGAATTTCGCCTAAATATTATTGCTTCTAGCAGAAGTTGTCGGCCTCCAGTCAGTCTTTGAGTTCGAGCAGTTCCAGGGAGTCCTCCCTTATGCTATCATTAAATAGTACTATTCACCAAGTCGTGGTCATCGAGCGGTGTTGTCGAGCCTGTCGAGATAGTCGAGATGACCGATGTTTATCGCCCGCTCCCTTCGACTCCGCTCAGGGAACGGGATTAAACTTACTTAACTCTCTTAATGCCTTCTAGTTCTCGGGCTCCACATTTCGGGCACTCGTCCCTGAGCCCCCGATACACCTTGTGGCAGGTGTTGCAGGTGGTGAACTCCGGGCTGAAGGCTATCTGGGCGTTGCGGGTGTGGCGGAAGGTCTTGGTGACGAAGTTGGCGATGGACTCCGGGCTGGGCTTGGAGTCGGCCAGCCAGATGTGGGTCAGGGCCCCGGCCTCGATCATGTCGTGGAACTTGCCCTCCAGCTTCACCCGGTCGATGGGGTTCATGGGGTGCCCCACGTTGAGGTAGGTGGAGTTGGTATAGTAGACCGAGCCGTCCTTCAGGTTGCCCTTGAGCACCCTTTCCGCCTCCTTGGGGAACTGCTCGGCGTCCAGCTTGGCGAAGCGGTAGGCGGTGCTCTCGGCCGGGGTCTGCTCCAGCACAAACTTCATGCCGTACTCCTTGGCCATCTCCTTGGTCTTGAGATGCAGATAGGCTATGACCTTGAGCCCGAAGCGGAAGGCCTCGTCCGACTGGTGCAGCTCCTGGCCGGTGTGGTGTTGGACCAACTCGTTGAGGCCCAGGATGCCGATAAGGTAGGAACAGCGCCACATTCTGAGGTACGGCTCGCCGTCCTTCTCCATGGCCAGCAGGGCCAGCGGCCCCTGGTCGCGGATGGCCATCAGTTTTTCGATGAACTTCCGCTTCTGGACATGGCCCTTGCAGGCCAGATGCAAAAACTCGTCCATCTTGCGAAACAGCAGGTGGTCATCGCCCTTGGCCAGGTAGGCCAGTCGCGGCAGGTTGAGGGTGACATTCTGCAGGGCCGAGTAGCGCATCTTCCAGGGATAGTGGGCATCGTCCAGGTCCCGGTCGTCCAGTTTGAAGGCCAGGCGGCAGCACTCCGAGATCTTGGCCGTCTCCCCCCGGTCGAAGACGAAATAGGTATTGCCCTTCTCCGAGGCCACGGTGGAGATGAGCTCCAAAAAGCCCTGGTGCCCCGGCGTCTGGAAGAATTTCTCGGTGATGTGCACCTGGGGCTTGGGGAAGAAGAACGGCCGGCCGGTGCCGTCGCCGCCCAAATAGATGTGGAACAGGGCGGTAGCGAAACGTTGGGCCTCCTTCTGATATTCTCCGTACTTCTTGCCGGTGTAGACGCCGCCCGGTCCGATGGCCGGGACATTCTCGAAATGCTTGGGCGTCTCCCAGTAGAGGTTGAGGTCGGAGAAGATGGCCTGGCCGCCCCGGGCCACCGACTGCTGGCTGTACTCGAAGACCATCATCTGGGCCAATTGCTGCAAATCCCGCTCCGGCATGCCCACCAGAAACGGAGCGAAGAAGACATTGACCGCATCCCAGCCGATGGCTCCGGCGAAATGGCCCTGGAGAGCGGCCGAGAACTTGACCATGTGGGCCAGCAGGGTGTCCGGGTGCTTGGCCGGCTTGGCGATGGACAGGGCGTTGGGCAGGGACAGGCCGAACTTCTTGACGTACTCCAGGCTCTGGCCCGAGCAGTAGGGCCGGTTGATGAACCCCAGGTCGTGGAGGTGGATATCCCCCCGGCTGTGGGCGTCGGCCACATCGGGCGAGAAGACCCGGGAAAGGGCGAACTGCTTGTTGATGGTCTCAGCCAGGGTCATGTTGGTGGCTTCCGGGTTGTGCGGGATATTGGCGTTCTCCCGGTTGCGGTAGGTGAGCACCTTCTCCACGTCGTAGAGCGGCAGCCCCAGCCGGGCGTGCTTCTTGCGGGCCTCCTCCAGGCCGTGCTCCACCAGTTTGCTGTCCACCAGCTCCCTGATGAGCGACGAGGTCAGGCGCTTTACCTTGGAGTTGATGATGGTCTCCTCCACCTCCCGGGCGATCTTGGCAGCCAGATCCTCGGCCACCCCGGCCTCGCGACGCAGGGCCGAGATGATACGCTCCCGGTCCCACTGGATGATGCTGTCCCCAGAGGTGCGAACGAACAGGGCCAGATCGGTGGTCTCGGCATCCCTCAGGGCCTGTCCGTCGGCCTCCTGGACCACGGCCAGCCGCTGTTGGCGAATCTTGGAGCGCCGGTCCCGGTAGAGGATATAGGCCTTGGCCGTCTTGGCGTGCCCCCTCTCGATCAGCACCTTCTCCACCGCGTCCTGGATCTCCTCCACGTGCGGCAGGTGGTCGCCCTTGGAGGAATAGAGGTAGAGGATCACCTCGTCGGCTAAATTATCGGCCAGCTCCTGGTTCTGCCCGCCCACGGCCTGGGCGGCTTTGAAGATGGCCTGGGATATCTTCTTTTTGTCGAAATTGACGATGTTCCCGTTGCGTTTCTGGATAAGGTGGAACATCTTGTCGGCCAGGCTGCGGTGCAACTGTTTTATATTGTCCCCGGCGAATAAAAACCGGGGCGGCTCGCTGCCCAGCTCCTGGGGTTTGAGTTGGGAGATGATGTCCTTTTCCGTGGTGCTCATGGTTGTCTATCTATTTTATAATTAGTACGTTTGAGGTGTTGGTCCCTGGGCCCTCCGGCCGCCGGGCCGTTATGTTCTGCGATGGCGTTTTTCGTTGTACGACTTGGCCGCCTCGGCGAAATCCGAGACCTCGCGGAAGGAACGGTAGACCGAAGCGAAACGCACATAGGCCACTCCGTCCAACTCCTGAAGAGACTTCATCACCTTCTCTCCCACCAGCTCGGATTTCACCTCGGTCTGTCCGCTGCTCTGGATCTCGTTCTCGATGACATCCACCAGGTTCTCCATCTGCTCGGTGCTGATGGGCCGTTTCTCGCAGGCCTTGCGGATGCCGTTCAGGATCTTCTGGCGGTCGAAGGCCTCGCGCCGCCCGTCCTTCTTGACGATCAGAAGCGGGGACTCTATGTATTCATAGGTGGTATAGCGGTTGCGACATGCAAGACACTCGCGGCGGCGGCGGATACTGTTGCCGTCGCGTCCGGCCCTGGAATCTATTACCCGATCCTTGGAACTGCCACAGGAAGGACATCTCATGAGGGCATCCCTTATTTTGTAGAAGGGCGATAATTATCCACTATATATTGATTCTTGTCAAGAGAAAAATGGCCTGTCAAGAGCTATTTTTTAATTTTTTCTGGCATCGGCTTTGCATATAAGTTATTAGAAAATAATATGTTAAAAAAGACGACCCACACGGTATCGCCTTTATTTTCTTAATGTTATCTAAATCTATTAAAGATTACCATAGACTTTAATAATCTTTTCTAATATATTGTCCCATGAGAAGTTATGTAAAAGCAACCTATGGGCGTTGGTCGTCAATTTCCCCTTGAGCCTGGCATCTCTTAAAATCCTCTCTATGGCCTGGGCAATGGACCAAGGGTCTTGCGGCGGGACCAATAATCCGGTAACTTCATCCTCGACTACATCCGTAATTCCGCCCACTGCGCTGGCCACCACCGGCACTCGGTAGTACATGGCTTCCAACAGCACCACCCCCAACATCTCGGTATCGCCGCGGGAATCGAAGATCGCCGGCTGTACATAGACATCAGCCCTCTGATAGAGATCGGTCAACTCCTTTTCGCTGACCCGGCCCACAAACCTCACCCTATCCTTTCCTCCGATATTTTTACAATATTCCTCCAAACTCTCTCGCAGCGGTCCGGCTCCGACCACCACCAGCTCGGCCCCAAGATCCCCGGGCAGATGCCCCATGGCTTCGATCAGATACCTTATCCCCTTCCGCTCCACCAGACGGCCCACCGTCAGGATCATTCTTTTTTCGTCCCTTTCAGATATTCTCTTCTGTTGCCTGCCGGAGAACCCTATGGTGTAGGGCACGACCTCTATCGGCACTGCCACCAGGCTTTTCAGTTCGTCTCTGGTATAGGTGGAGATGGCGATCACTCTGTCAGATATTTGCGCAGCCCAGGCTATGAATTTTTTCATAAAAGCCAGCGGACTGTGCTTGGCCCAGCGGATCTCGGCTCCGTAGAAGGTGGTGACCAGTTTCGCCCGGCAGGCTTTTTTGGCCAACCAGCCGAAGAGCGCATGCGGCAGCGGCCAGTGGACATGGATGATGTCGTACCTATGGCGCCGGCACAGCCTCCAGACTGCCAGGGACCCGGCCAGAAGATAGAGGACGGACAGCAGTCTGTAAAGGGGCGAACGCCCCAACCGGTCCACCGCCATCTCCTCGTGGGTCAGTGTCTCCCAGGGCTTGAAGAAGTAGCGGAACCGGTGCACCGGCACGCGGCCCTCGAGCGGGGCGGGATACCCCAGAGAATCTGGTGTCCCAGACCCCTGTAGGATGAGGTGAATACTTCGATTTTAAGCCCCAGGTTCTTTTGGCCCCGGAGCATCTCCACCAGCCAGGGGGTGATGACGTCGCCCTCGCTGCGGGGGTAGGCGGTTACGATGTGGAGGACGCGCATGTTTTTGGGGACGCTGATGAACGCAGATTATCTATATAGGATTCTTCCATGTTTTCCTGCTCAACTGTCTTTCTGCCATAGTCCGTCCGAGGAACGAAGTCCGGGCTTCCTAAGAGGGTCTCCCTACTTCCCCCCCGCCTCCGGCATCAGGGCGATCTCTATCCTCCGGTTCTGGGCCCTCCCGGCCGGAGTCTTGTTGCTGGCCACCGGCCGGTACTCGGACAGGCCCACCGCCTGCAGCCTCTCCGGCTCTATCCCCACTTTCTCTTGAAGAAATCTCACCACATTGGTGGCCCGGGCGGTTGACAGTTCCCAGTTGGTGGGATAGGTCTTAGCCAGCTCCCCGGCTATGGGCACGTTGTCGGTATGGCCCTCCACCCGGATAACCTTGCCCTTGGTGTTCTTGAGCACCGTACCCACCCGTTCCAAAACTTTGAGCCCCCGGGGAGTGATCTCGGCCTGGCCCGAGGGAAACAGTATCTTCTCCACCATGCTCACCGACAGCCGGTCGGCCAGCTGGGTGACCTTGACCTGTCCCTGCTCGATCTCTTCTCGCATGCCGGCCGCCAACTGCTCGTAGGTCTCTTTGAGCCGGGCGATCTCCTCCTCCTTCTGTTTGGAGACCTCGGCCAGTTTGGCCTCCAGCTCGGCCGCTATCTCGGCCCGCTGTCTCTCCACCTCGGCCAGTCTGAAGGCCAATTCGGTCTGTTGATCTCCCATGGCCTTGATCATTCTCTGGGTCCGTATTCGTTCTTTGATAAACCCCGCCGTGGTCGCCGCCAAAGCCAAGGCCACGGCCCCCATGATTAACAGCGCCGTCCGCATCGCCTTCCTCCTTTCTTTATTCATCAGTAAATATACAATGCCGCCCTTCCCAATGCAAGCATTTTTAGAGGAACACCGCGGTCGGCCTCTTAGAAGTTTGGCGCCCGGGTATCGGAGATCTTTTTTCAGCAAGATCGCGGCCCCTCTGGGCGTTTGCTCCGGCCTGTCAAAAAGAGCGAGGTCATCCCTCGCTCTCGGAAAATAAGCTCTGACAAATTAGAAACCCATCTTCTTCAACTGTCTCAGATCTATGCGGCGCTGGGCCAGACCATCGTAGGAGAAGAGGACGATGTCGGGCATGCCGGACCTCCTCAGCCTTAAGGCCTTGTCCACGATGCCCTGGGGGCTGTCGCGCCAGGCGCCCAATCCTATGTATATAGAACCTCTACCTTTACATTTATAGGCTTTCTGGGCCAGGCGCAGCACGGCCTCGGTATCCGGTGAATAATTCATGATCACCGCCATATCCAGCCAACCATTGGTCAGCCAGGTGGGCCAGTCCTGGCCGAAGCCCAACCTGGCTTCGTCAGGATCAGGCTTGACAGCAGCCGATAATTTCACCCAGGGGCTGATGGTCGAGATATCGGCCTTGATGGCCGCCACCAGCTCGCTGATCTGTTGGAGGCGCCACTGATACCAGGCTGACCAATAGGGCCGGAGCCTGGGATCGCCCTCGAAGAACCTGATGGGGTCCACGGTATAGGCCCGGTAGAACCCCCAGCGGCTGGCCGGATCGTAGGAGAAATCCAGATGACCGTAGCGGATATAATCCAGATGGATGCCGTCGACATCGTATTTGAGCACTATCTCCTGGACCAGGGACCGTATATAGGCTTTTACTTCCTGGTTGGCCGGTGACAGGTAGACGCCCTCCAGGCCGTTTCGGCTGAGCTCCCACTGGGAATAATCCCTGAGGCTGCGGCCTCCGGCATCGCCGGCGAACCAGGCCTGGTTCCGATAATAGGCATGGTAGGGGCTCTGAGGCTTGCCATCCGAGGACCAGACGAAATAAACATTGATCCAGGCGTGGATCCTAAGCCCCCGTCTTCTGCCCTCCCGCACCGCCTGGCCCAGGGGATCGAATCCCCGGGGCAGGGTGGGGACGGTGGGCGCCACCTGTGAGGGATAGTAGGCCTCGCCCCGGGCATAGCACTGCACAAAGAGATCGGTGAAGCCGGCCTCGGCCGCCTGGGCCACTATCCGGGAGACATTCTCGGCCGAGGTCAGGGAATAGCGCACCACCCAAAGGCCCTTGACCGCAGGCTCGGCCTCGATACTAAGGGCCAGAGGCCGAAGGCTGTCTTTTTGAGAATCTCTTTTATCATAAAAAAGGCGTAAAGCCGGTAGCGGCTTTACGCCCCCGAAACGCTTTGGGTTCTATTTTTTCTCCTCGGTCTTTTTGGCCCCCTCTTCCCCTCTGTCTTTGGATTCGGCCTTCCTCTTGGCGAAGGCCTCTTTCTTCTCCGTCGGCCTCTTCTCGGATTTGGCCGGCCTCCCGGCCTTCTCCCCTTTGGCCGCCTTGGCCTTGAACTTGGAGCCATGCAGCTCCATCAGGGCCATCAGGGCGCCGTCCCCATGTCGGGGCCAGAGCTTGGTCATCCTCACTGTCCCCGAGGGCCGGTCTTTGAACTTGGGGGCAATCTCGTCGAAGAGTTTTTTCAGTACCTTGGGCTCCCGGATGTATCCGGCCGCCAGCCGGCGTGAAGCCAGGCTCCCCTCCCGGGCATAGGAGATCAGCCTCTCGGCCAAGGACCTGGCCGCCTGGGCCTTGACATGGGTGGTCTGAACCCGTTCGTGTTTGAAGAGCGAGGTCACCAGATTGGCCAACATCGCCCGGCGGTGGGCCGAGGGACGGCCCAATTTGAACTGCTTCTTTCTATGTCGCATCTTTAGGTCCTACTTCTTGTCGATGAGATGGTCGATTTTCATGCCGAAGGAGAGGTTCATATTCTTGAGGATGGCCGTCAGCTCCGCCAGGGATTTGCGTCCGAAGTTGCGGTACTTGAGCATCTCCGACTCGGTCTTCTGCACCAGGTCGGCCAGGGTGAAGATATTGTTGGCCCGCAGACAATTGGCCGAGCGCACCGATAGTTCCAGCTCGTCCACCGTCTTGGACAAAAGCTCCCGCAGCCTCAGGGAATCGGTATCCAGATGCTCCTCCCGGATCTCCTCCTCGCGCTCGCCCAGGGTCAAGAACAGCGAGAGATGCTCCTGCAACAGCCGGGCGGCGTGAGACAGGGTCAGGTCCGGCCTCATGGTGCCGTCGGTGGTGATCTCCAGGATCAACCGGTCGTAGTCGGTCCTCTCCCCCACCCGACAGTTCTCCACCGAGAAGTTGACCTTGGTGACCGGAGAGAAGGAGGCGTCGAGGGGTATCAGCCCGATGGTGTTGTAGGATTTACGGAAGATCTCGGCCGGCACATAGCCTCTCCCGTGGTCCACGGTGATCTCCATCTTCAAGGATCCGTCCTCGGACAGGGTGGCCAGATGCTGTTCGGGATTGATGATCTCGACGTCGGCGTCCGGCTCCAGCGCCGCCGCCGTCACCACGCCCTTGGATTGGGCCTTGAGATAGAGGGTCTTGGGATGTTCCGAATGCAATCGGATCCTCAGTTTTTTGAGGTTCAAGACTATCTCGGTGACATCCTCGACCACTCCGGGGATGGTGGAGAACTCGTGGAGCACCCCCTCTATCTTCACGGCCACCACCGCCGCCCCGGGGATGGAGGACAGCAGCACCCGCCGCAGAGCATTGCCCAAGGTAAGCCCGTAGCCTCTCTCCAGGGGTTCGGCTATGAATTTGGTGAAGGTGGGGCTTTGGGTGGATTCGTCTATGGCGATGCCCTTGGGCATCTGAAGGCTCTTCCATTTCATGAAATCAAGACCCCCCTAAAAGTTTTGGGTTTCTCCCTCCGCCGGCCGGGATCCCGAACGAGCCCGTGGGGCCCTCGTTTTCCGCTTCTCTCGGCGACCTGCGGGGATGGTCTATTTGGAATAGAGCTCGACGATCAACTGCTCGTTGATGGGCAGGTTGATCGATTCCCGGGTGGGAATGTTAACCACCCTTCCGGTCAGCGAGGCCGCATCCAGCTCCAGCCAATCCGGCCGGGGGACGCCTTTGGACTTCTCCAGAGTGTCCTTGATGGGCAGCAGCTCCCGGCTGGACGGCCGCACCTTGATCTCGTCGCCCGGCCTCAGAATACGCGAGGGTATATTGACCACCCGACCGTTGACCATGAAGTGCCGGTGTCCGATGAGCTGGCGGGCGGCCGAGCGGGAGGGGGCCAGGCCCAGGCGGTAGACCACATTGTCCAGCCGCCGCTCCAGCAGGGCCAGCAGATTGTCTCCGGTCACCCCCTTCATCCGCGAGGCCTTCTCGAAATAACCGCGGAACTGTCGCTCCAGCACCCCGTAGATGCTGCGCACCTTCTGCTTCTCGCGCAGGTGGATGGCATAGCCGGTGGGCTTGGGCATTCTCTCCTTGCCGTGCTCCCCGGGCGGATAGGCCCGGCGCTCGAAGGCGCACTTGGCGGTGGCGCAACGCTCGCCCTTGAGGAAAAGCTTCATGCCCTCGCGCCGGCATCGCTTACAACGGGGATCCTTATACCTAGCCATCTATTCGGAAAACCTCCTATATTTTTATCCTAAAAAAAACCATCTGGATCCCACAGATCAGACCCGCCGCCTCTTGGGGGGACGGCAGCCGTTATGGGGGACCGGGGTAACATCCTTGATGACAGTCACATCCAGACCGGCCGCCTGCAGGGAGCGGATGGCCGACTCCCGGCCGGCGCCCGGCCCCTTGACCCAGGCCTCGACCTTCTGCATCCCCAGGCCCAGGGCGATCTTTGCGCAGCTCTCGGCGGCCACCTGGGCGGCGAAGGGAGTCGATTTGCGGGAGCCCTTGAAACCGGCCTTGCCGGCCGAGGCCCAGGCGATCACATTGCCGTTCTTGTCGGTGATGGTGACGATGGTGTTATTGAAAGTCGATTGGATATGGGCGATGCCTGATATCTCGATCTTCTTCTCTTTTTTGCGTACGGTCTTCTTTTCTTCGGCCATCTTCCTCTCCTCATGCGTTGGGTTTATCCCCGGTGCTTCCGGCCCTCCGGATCACTTCTTGGGGGGCGCTTTCTTCTTCACTACCCCGCCCTTCTTCGGCCCCTTGCGGGTGCGGGCATTGGTCCGGGTGCGCTGCCCCCTGACCGGCAGGCCGCGGCGATGTCTCAGCCCCCGGTAGCAGCCGATCTCCATCAGCCGCTTGATGGACAGGGCCACCTCGGTGCGCTTGGCCCCCTCCACCTTGTATTCCGATTCGATGATGGAGCGCAGACGACCGATCTCCTCCTCGGTCAGGTCCTTGACCCTCTTGTTGGGATCGACCTTGGCCGCCAGCAAAATACGTTTGGCCGAGGATAGGCCGATGCCGTAGATATAGGTCAGACCCACCTCGATCCTCTTCTCCCGCGGCAGGTCGACACCGCTGATTCTTGCCACCTCGTTCCTCCTTCTTAAGCCTTATCCCTGTCGCTGTTTGTGCCTGGGGTTCTTGCAGATCACCCGCAGCACCCCTCGCCTCTTCACCAGCTTACAGTGTTCGCAGATCTTCTTTACTGAGGCCTTAACCTTCATAGCGTCTTTCCTTATTGGCGAAAAATATAGTTTCTCCTCCGCTGGGGAGTCCCAAGATTATCCGAAAACAGCCGCCCGCCGCCCCCATATCCGACCCGCCTCCGGGCTCCCTGGTCCCAAAGAGTTCTGGCCGGAGCCGGGCTCACTTGAAACGGTAGATGATCCGCCCCCGGGAGAGATCATAGGGCGACAGCTCCACCGTGATCTTATCGCCGGGCAGGATCTTGATGAAGTGCATCCTCATCTTGCCGGAGATGTGGGCCAGGATGCGGTGGCCGTTGGGCAGCTCCACCCGGAAGGTAGCGTTGGGCAGGTTCTCGATCACCGTGCCCTCTACCTGGATCCCCTCCTGCTTGGCCATATTCTCAGTTATCGACCATAAGTTAAAAATCTTCTATCCCTGGTCCTGCCGGGTGACCACCAGCGGCTGGTCCTCGGTAACTACCACCGTATCCTCGAAATGGGACGACAGGCTGCCGTCCGCCGTCACCACTGTCCAGCCGTCGCTCAGGAAATCCACCTCCCAGCCCCCGGCATTGACCATGGGCTCGATGGCCAGCACCATGCCGGGTTTGAGAAGCGGCGTCACCCCCACCCGATGATAGTTGGGTATCTCCGGCGCCTCGTGGAGCTGTCGGCCCACTCCGTGGCCGCAGAGCTGCCGCACCACCGAGAAACCGGCGGACTCAGCCGTCTGCTGGATCGTCCGGGAGATGTCGGCCACCCGGTTTCCCGGCCTGGCCTGGGCCACGGCCCGCTCCAGAGCCTGCCGCGTCACGGCCAGCAGCCTCAGGGCCTGAGCCGCCGCCGAGCCGCCGATGAGAAAACTTCTGGCGGCATCGGCGATATAGCCCTGGTAGCTGACGCCGACATCGATACCCACCAACTGTCCCTCGTCCAGAAATCGCTTGGGGCTGGGGATGCCATGGACCACCTCGTGGTCTATGGAGATACATAGGGTGGCCGGGTAGCCGCGGTAGCCCTTGAAGGCCGGCTGGCCGCCGCACCGTCTGATGTAGTCCTCGGCCAGGGAGTCTATCTCGGCCGTGGCTGTCCCGGGCACCAGGGCCGGCTCGATCTCCTTCCATAGCCCGCATA
>FWPV01005135.1_pt1 | contig 26556 bp, 21 predicted proteins | sample 2228371 | NCBI WGS metagenome assembly FWPV01 (sample SAMEA103939776, study PRJEB20133) | metagenome
GGCTGCCAGATGAACGAGTACGACTCGGACAAGATGGCCGACGTGCTCGGCGCCGCCGAGGGCTTCGAGAAAACCCAAGACCCCGAAGAGGCCGACCTGATCCTCTTCAACACCTGCTCGGTGCGCGAGAAGGCACAGGAGAAGGTGTTCTCCGACCTGGGCCGCGTGAAGCACCTGAAGGAAAAGGGCGTGCTGATCGGCGTGGGCGGCTGCGTGGCCAGCCAGGAGGGGGCCGAGATCATCAAGCGCGCGCCCTTCGTGGACGTGGTGTTCGGCCCGCAGACTCTGCACCGCCTGCCCGAGATGCTCAAGGCCCGCGACCGGCTGAACCGGCCGCAGGTGGACATCAGCTTCCCCGAGATCGAGAAGTTCGACCACCTGCCCCCGGCCAAGGTGGAAGGCGCCTCGGCCTTCGTGTCCATCATGGAAGGCTGCTCGAAGTACTGCAGCTATTGCGTGGTGCCCTACACCCGGGGCGAAGAGGTGAGCCGCCCCTTTGAGGACGTGCTGGTGGAGATCGCCGGCCTGGCCGACCAGGGCGTGAAAGAGGTGACGCTGCTGGGCCAGAACGTGAACGCCTACCGCGGCGCCATGGGCGACACGAGCGAGATCGCCGACTTCGCCCTGCTGCTGGAGTACGTGGCCGACATCCCCGGCATCGAGCGCATCCGCTACACCACCAGCCACCCCAACGAGTTCACGCCGCGCCTGATCGAGGCCTACGCCAAGATCCCCAAGCTGGTGAACCACCTGCACCTGCCGGTGCAGCACGGCAGCGACAAGATCCTCATGGCCATGAAGCGCGGCTACACCGCCATGGAATACAAGAGCACCATCCGCAAGCTGCGCGCGATCCGCCCCGACATCTCCATGAGCAGCGACTTCATCGTGGGCTTCCCCGGCGAGACCGAGGACGACTTCCAGAAGATGATGAAGCTCATCACCGACATCGGCTTTGACAGCAGCTTCAGCTTCATCTTCAGCCCCCGCCCCGGCACGCCGGCGGCCAACCTGGCCGACGACACGCCGCACGAGGTCAAGCTCGCCCGCCTGCAGCACCTGCAGGCCACCATCGAAGACAACGTGCGCCGCATCAGCGCCAGCCGCGAAGGCACGGTGCAGCGCATCCTGGTGGAAGGCCCCTCGCGCAAGAACGCGGCCGAGCTGATGGGCCGCACCGAGTGCAACCGCATCGTCAACTTCGACGGCGGCCCCCATAGCGCCCGCCTGGTGGGCCAGATGGTGGACGTGAAGATCACCCAGGCCCTGCCGCACTCGCTGCGCGGCGAGGTGCTGGTGCGCGAATCGGCCTGACCCTGCCCCTGTGGTGAAGGCCTCGCGCTTCTCGTTCCAGCAACTGCTGCTGGTGGCGTTCCTGTTGATCGGTGCGCTGCTGGGCACGGCGGCGCTGCGGGCGCTGTTCTCGCTGGAACAGCTCATGGAGCAAAGCCGCGACGGCGCGGCGCAGGCCATTGCCTTGTCCACCGCGGCCCAGTCGCTGAGCGAGCGCAGCCTGACCATGGAGCGCGCGGCGCGGCAATCGCTGGTGCTGCGCGACCGCCTGCTGCGCCGGCGCTTCGACGAGGCCGCCACTGGTGCGCGCGACATCCTGCGCCGGCTGGGCGAGAACCAGTTGCCCGAGGAATTCTCAGCCCCCTGGCGCGCCCAGCTCGACACCATCACCGCCCTGCTCGACGGCCCGCCCGAAACCGCCCTGGACCGCGAGCGCGAGGTGGCGCGCGCCTTTCGTGAACTGGACGGCCACACCACCGCCATCGCCCAGCAAGTGCAAAGCCTGATCGGCTCGCGCAACGAGGCGCTGCAGGCACGCTTCGAGCGCAGCCGCCAGCAACTCACGCAGCAGGTGGTGGGCACCATCGGCGTGGCCGCGGTGCTGGCCCTGGCCTTCGGCGTGTGGCTGGCCCGGCCGTTTCAACGGCTGGAGAAGGCCATCGTGGGCCTGGGCGAAAACCGGCTGGACGAGGCCATCGACATCCCCGGCCCGCGCGACGTGCGCCGCGTGAGCCAGCAGCTCGAATGGCTGCGCCTGCGCCTGACCGAACTCGACGCCGACAAGGCCCGCTTCCTGCGCCACATCTCGCACGAACTCAAGACGCCGCTGGCCTCGCTGCACGAGGGCGTGGCGGTGCTGGGCGACGGCGTGGCCGGGCCGCTGAACGAGAACCAGGCCGAGGTGGTGCGCATCCTGCAGACCAACACCCAGATGCTGCAGACGCAGATCGAGGCCTTGCTGCGCTTCAACGCCGCGGCCTTCGAGGCGCGCCAGCTCAAGCGCGAGCGCACCGACCTGCGCGCCCTGCTGGAAGACCAGGTGGAGGCCCAGCGCCTGCACTGGCAGGCCCACCAGCTCAGCGTGCGGGTGGAAGGCCCCTCGGTTCGCCTGCCGGTGGACCGCGAAAAGATGGCCTCGGCCGTGGGCAACCTGCTGCTCAACGCCATCCGCTTCTCGCCGGTGGGCGGCACGGTGCGCCTGGTGCTGCTGGAGCAACCCGGTCGCCTGTGCCTGGACATCATCGACCAAGGCCCCGGCGTGGCCGAAGACGACCGCGAGCGCATCTTCGAGCCCTTCTATCGCGGCACCCACCAGCCCGAGAACGCGGTGCGCGGCACCGGCATCGGTCTGTCCATCGTGCACGAGTACGTCACCGCCCACGGCGGTCGCCTGGCCCTGCTGCGCTCGCCGCGAGGTGCCCATTTCCGCATCGAATTGCCCCATGCTGCCTGACCTCTCCCACTCCCTTGGCCGGCGACTGCTGGCCGCCGGCTGCCTGGCGCTGGCCCTGATGGCCGGCGCCCCCGCGCTGGCCCAAGACCCGCCCACCTCGCCGCCGCAGGCCCTCGCGCCCGACGAGGGCAGCCCGGTGGACTCGCTGCTGGCCTACGCCGATCGCGTGGGCCAGTTCAGCGCGGCCGACCTGAGCACCGAAATCCTCAACCTGGGCGAGCCGGGCCAGTCGCCGCTGCGCCAGATGCAACTGGCCATTGCCCTGGGCCAGACCCACCTGCCGGTGGACACCGCACGCGCCCTGGGCCTGGTGCAGCGCGTGGCCGCCAGCCCCTCGCCCGAGGCCACGCCGCTCAAGCCACTGGCCCGCCTGCTCTCGGCCCGCCTGTTCGAGCAGCGCCGCCTGGAAGACCTGCTGGACCGCCAGGCCCAACAACTGCGCGACAGCCAGCGCCGCATTGACCAGCTCAACGAGCGCCTGGAGGCCATGCGCGCCATCGAGCGCAGCCTCAACCGCAGCAGCAACCGCCAGCCCACGCGCTGACCGCCACCGCCATGTCCGCCAACCCCTCCCACCGCGCCCGCCTGCTGGTTGTCGACGACGACGCCGACATGCTGCGCCTGCTGTCCATGCGCCTGGGCGCGGCCGGCTACCACGTCACCGCCGTGGGCTCGGCCGAGGCCGCCCTGGCGCAACTCGACATCGAGCGCCCGCAATTGGTCATCTCCGACGTGCGCCTGCCCGGCAAGGACGGCCTGGCCCTCTTCGAGGCGGTGCGCCAGCGCCACCCCTCGCTGCCGGTGATCCTGCTCACCGCGCACGGCACCATCCCCGACGCGGTGGAGGCCACGCGCCGTGGCGTGTTCACCTACCTCACCAAGCCCTACGACGCCAAAGAGCTGCTCGAGCGCATTTCGCAGGCCCTGGCCCTGGGCGCCCCGGCTGGCCCCAGTGCCCCCGCCGACGAGGCCTGGCGCGCCGAGATCGTGAGCCGCTCCAACCGCATGGCCGACCTGCTGGCCGAGGCGCGCATGGTGGCGCAGAGCGACGCCAGCGTGCTGCTGCGCGGCGACTCGGGCACCGGCAAGGAAATGCTGGCGCGCGCCATCCACAAGGCCAGCCCGCGCGCGGGCAAGCCCTTCGTGGCGGTGAACTGCGGCGCCATTCCCGAGGCGCTGCTGGAATCCGAACTGTTCGGCCACGTCAAGGGCGCCTTCACCGACGCGGTGGCCAACCACAAGGGCCTGTTCCAGGCGGCCGATGGCGGCACGCTCATGCTCGACGAGATCGGCGACATGCCCCCGGCCCTGCAGGTCAAGCTGCTGCGCGTGCTGCAAGAGCGCGCGGTGCGCCCGCTGGGCTCCAGCCAGTCGGTGCCGGTGGACGTGCGCATCATTTCGGCCACCCACCGAGACCTTGAGGCCGCCATGGCCGAGGGCCAGTTCCGCGAAGACCTGTACTACCGGCTCAACGTGGTCACGCTCACGCTGCCCACCCTGGCCGAGCGGCGCGAAGACATCGCCCTGCTGGCCAACCACTTCCTGGCCAAGCTCTCGGCCAAGTACGGCAAGCGCAGCTCGGGCTTCGCGCCCGAGGCCCTCAAGGCCCTCACCATGGCCGCCTGGCCGGGCAATGTGCGCCAGCTCTACAACGTGGTGGAGCAGGTCTGCGCCCTGTCCACCACGCCCCTGGTGCCGCTGGCGCTGGTGCAGCGTGCCCTGCGCACCCCCACCACCGAGGTGCTGAGCTTTGCCGAGGCCAAACAGCGCTTCGAGCGCGACTACCTGGTGGGCCTGCTCAAGATGACCGACGGCAACGTGGCCGACGCCGCCCGCCTGGCCCAGCGCAACCGCACCGAGTTCTACCGGCTGCTGCAAAAGCACGCCCTCACCCCCGGCCTGTTCAAAAGCGATGGCAGTGGCGCCGAGGCTGTCGCCGATTCGTGACAAGAAAAGATCGTTGATTTGATTGGCTTTTTTTGAGATGGCCCACCCCCTTGTCGCCAAATGGCGACAAAAACACCGGGTAAACCCTCAATTCCGCACCCCGTTACCCTTTGTCACCAGAAAAACCACGCTTAAGTCTTTGATTTGAATAGGCTTTTTTGATCTGGCACGGTGCTTGCCCTTATAGGGCATGCCCCAAGGTATTTCCCCACTCTTCATGCCCCGCGCGCTGCGGCGTGTGCTCGTGCTGGGAGCCCTGTGGGCGTGGTTTGGCGCGGCCTGCGCCCAGGCCCAGGGCTTTGACTGGGACAGCCTCACCCACCTCGCCCGGGTCCGCGCCAGCGAGCCTTATGTGGCCCCCGGCGACAAGCTGCCCGAGGCCCTGGCCACCATCAGCTACGACGGCCTGCGCGACATCCGCTTCAAGCCCGCTCGCGCCACCTGGCGCGACCAGGGCCTGCCCTTCGAGGCCCAGTACTTCCACCTGGGCCTGTACCAGAAAGAGCCGGTGCGCGTCCACGAAATCGCACCCGACGGCCAGGTGCAGCACATCGCCTACCGCAGCGACGACTTCGACTACGGCGCCAACCGCTTCGACGCCAGCACCTGGGGCGACCTGGGCCATGCCGGCTTTCGCCTGCACTACCCGCTGAACAACGCCGCCTACAAGGACGAGCTGGTGGTGTTCCTGGGCGCCAGCTACTTCCGTGCCCTGGGCGCCGGCCAGCAATACGGCCTGTCGGCCCGTGGCCTGGCCATCGACACCGTGGGCGGGCGCGGCGAGGAATTTCCGCGCTTCAGCGAGTTCTGGATTCGCCGCCCAGCCCCCGACGCCACCGAGGTGACGGTGTACGCGCTGCTCGAATCGCCGCGCGCCACCGGCGCCTACCGCTTCGTCATCCGCCCCGGCCAGCAAACCGCCATGGTGGTGGGCGCGCGCGTGTTCCTGCGCGAAGGGGCCGAACCGGTGCGCACCCTGGGCATCGCCCCGCTGACCAGCATGTTCCTCTCGGGCGAAAACCAGCCACTGCCCGGCGACTTCCGCCCCGAGGTGCACGACTCGGACGGCCTGATGATCGCCACCGGCGAAGGCGAGTGGCTGTGGCGCCCGCTGCAGCGCCCGCGCGCCATCCAGGTCAACTCCTTCTCCACCACCCACCCGCGCGGCTTCGGCCTGATGCAGCGCGACCGCGCCTTCAGCAGCTACGAAGACGTGGAAGCCCGCTACGAGCGCCGGCCCAGCGCCTGGGTGAAGCCCATCGGCGACTGGGGCCCGGGCCGCGTGGAGCTGGTGCAGCTGCCCACGCCCGACGAGACGCACGACAACATCGTGGCCTATTGGGTGCCCGAGCGCCTGCCCGAGCCAGGCCAGGCCCTGGAACTGAGCTATGAGCTGGCCTGGCAGGGAGACACGCAGCAGCGCCCGCCCTCGGCCTGGGTCACGCAGACCCGCCGCGGCCACGGCTACACCCGCCTCAGCCCGGCCGAGCAGGCCGCGCAACCGCAGTTCGTGCTCGATTTCGCCGGCCCCGCGCTGGACGCGCTGCCCTCCGCCGCACCCGTTCGCGTGGTGGCCACGGCCAACGCCAACGGCCGGGTGATCGACGCCCGCGCCTACCCCAACCCTGCCACGCGCTCCTGGCGAGTGAGCCTGCGCGTGGTGCGCATCGACCCCAACCAGCCGGTTGAGCTGCGCGCCTTTCTTCAACACCTCAACGACACCGTGAGCGAAACATGGACACATCTGCTCCTGCCCGAGTGACTCCCGCCCGCAGCCCGCTGCGCGAGGAGCGCCATCCGAACGCGGTGACCGCCCCGCCCATCCACCGGGGCTCGATGGTGCCGCGCCCCTGGCGCGGCTTCTGGAACAGCGTGGGCACCGCCGCCCTGAGCCTGGCGCACCGCCTGCTGCCGCCCTTTGGTGGCCAGCGCGCCGCGCGCCCGGTGGTCTCAAGCCGCGAGCGCGCCATCAACTGGCGCCGCAATGTGTTCGCGCTGCTGTCGGTGTTGAGCACGGTGCTGGCGGCCTGGCTGTTCGCCGACGCCCAGCCCGACCACGAAAACACCTGGCTGCAGATGGGCCAACTGGCGCTGTTCACCGTGCTGTCGGCCTGGGTGGTCACCGGCTTCGTGACCGCGCTCATGGGCTTCTGGGTGCTGCTGCGCGGCGACCCGTACACCCTGCGCGCCGCGTCGGTGAAAGACCGCCCGATGGACACCGATTCGCGCACGGCCATCATCATGCCGATCTGCAACGAAGACGTGTCCACCGTGTTCGCCGGCCTGCGCGCCACCTGCGAATCGCTGGCCGCTACCGGCCACGCGCGACAGTTCGACGTGTTCGTGCTGTCTGACAGCTTTGACCCCGAGATCGTGCGCGCCGAGCGCGCCGCCTGGGAGGCCCTGCGTGGCGCCCTGGCCGCCCAGCAGGAACTGCCCCCGATCGAGGTGTACTACCGCCTGCGCAAGCGCCGCACCCACCGCAAGGCCGGCAACGTGGCCGACTTCTGCCGCCGCTGGGGCAAGGATTACGACTACATGGTCGTGCTCGACGCCGACAGCGTGATGAGCGGCGACTGCCTGGTCTCCATGGTCAAGCTCATGGACGCCAACCCCAAGGCCGGCATCGTCCAGACCGCCACCCAGGCCATCGGCCACGCCACCCTGCACGCCCGCGCGCAGCAGTTCGCCTCGCGCGTGACCGGCCGCCTGTTCACCCTGGGCATGCAGTTCTGGCAGCTCAGCGAATCGCACTACTGGGGCCACAACGCCATCATTCGCGTGGACGCCTTCATGAAGCACTGCGCGCTGGCCCCCATCGCCGGCACCGGCGGCATGTCGGGCGGCATCATGTCGCACGACTTCGTCGAGGCCGCGCTGATGCGCCGCGCCGGCTACCACGTGTGGCTGGTCTCCGACCTCAAGGGCAGCTACGAGCAGCAGCCACCCGACCTGCTGAGCGAGCTGCAGCGCGACCGCCGCTGGTGCCAGGGCAACCTGCAAAACGCCCGCCTGATGGCCGAGCCCGGCCTGCACCGCGTGCACCGCACCATGTTCGCCATTGGCGCCATGTCCTACATCTCGGCCCCGCTGTGGCTGGGCTTCCTGGCCATTGGCACCGCGCTGTGGGTGGCCGAGGCTGGCACCGTGCCCCAGTGGGACGCCATTCCCACCGAAATGCGCGGCCTGTGGGCCTGGACGCTGACCATGCTGTTCATGCCCCGCGTGCTGGGCCTGGTGGCGGTGTTCATGAAGGGTGAGCAAAAGCAGTTCGGCGGGCCCTTGGTGCTGCTGGGCAGCATGGCGGTGGAAACCGTGCTGGCCATCCTGCAAGCGCCCATTCGCATGCTGGCGCACTCGCTGTTCGTGCTGGTGGCCGTGACCGGCATCAAGCTCGACTGGAAATCGCCCCCTCGCGAGGCCACCGGCATTTCCTGGGGCGACGCCGCTGCCCGCCTGGCCCCCATGACCGCCGTGGTCGGCCTGCTGGCCGTGGTGGTGGCCGCCATCAGCCCGCCGGCCCTGCTGTGGATGGCGCCGGTGGCCCTGCCGCTGCTGCTGTCGGTGCCGCTGACGGTGCTCACCAGCCACGTCGAGTTTGGCGCCTGGATGCGCTCCAACGGCATGCTGCTGATCCCCGAGGAATCGTGGTCACCGGCGGTGCTGCGCCGTGCCTGGCGCCACGCCAGCCGCCTGGCATTGAAGGCAGCCTGAGCCCGCTGGGCAGACGCCCACCGACTCGACAAAAACGGCCCCTCGGGGCCGTTTTTTTATGAGCGCCCGCCCCAGCGCGGGCCGATCTGGTTGATCACCAGGCCCAGCACCACCGCCGCCGTGCCCAGCCACTGCAAGGGCGCGGGGTGCTCGCCCACGAAGAACCACGCCGCCCACAGGCCCACCACCGGCACCAGCAGCGAAAAGGGCGTGACCCGGTTGGCCGGGTGGCGCTTGAGCAGGCGCGTCCAGAGGCTGTAGGCCAGCAGCGTGGCCAGCCAGGCCAGAAAGAGCAAAGAGGCCACGGTCAGCGGCCCGATGGCGGCCCACTGCGACGCGACGCCAGCCCAGCCGTCTTGCCACACGGCCAGGGCAGTGAAGGGCAGGATGGGCACCAGGCTGCTCCACACGATGAAGGGAAAGGGCTCGTAGTCGGCCACGCGCGAGGCCAGGCGCGCCACCAGGTTGGACACCGCCCACATGAAGGCCGCGCCCAGGGTGAGCACGAAGCCAATCAACGTCATCTGCCCCGCCCCCTGGCCGTGCGCCATGGCGATGGTGAGCAGCCCCGCCGAGGCCACCAGCAGGCCCAGCACCTGCGCGGGCCGCGCCCGCTCGCCCAGCACCGGCACCGCCAGCAGCAAGGTGAAGAAGGCCTGCGCCTGCATCACCACCGAGGCCATGCCCGCCGTCATGCCCAGCTGCAGGCCCAGGAACAGGCAGCCGAACTGCCCCAGGCCCTGCGCCAGCCCGTAGCCCACCACAAAGCGCCAGGGCAGCCGAGGCCGCCCCACCCACCACAGAAAGGGCAGCGAGGCCAGGGCGAAGCGCAAGGCGCCCAGCAGCATGGGCCCCATGTCTTGCAGGGCGTACTTCATGGCCACGAAGTTCAGCCCCCAGATCACCACCACGACCAAGGCCCGGGCACGGTCGGCCACCGTGAGCGCGCCCAGGCTCACGCGCGCGCCCGCACCGGGCGGCCCTGGGCTTCGCGGGCCCGCACCCAGGCCTCGAAGGCCTCGGCGCTGCTCTTGCCGGGCACGTAGCCGAAGCGCTCTTTCAGGGCGGTGTTCAGCAGCACCGGCCGATAGCGCAGGAAATCGAGCTGCTCAGGCCCATAGCGGGTGAGGCCCAGCTTGGCACCCCAAGCCAGCGCCGTGCGCAGCAGGCCAGCGGGCAACACCCGCAGCGACTTGCCCAGGCGCTGCGCGATCTCGGCAATGGGCAATGCGCCGTCGCCCGCGAGGTTGAAGCAGCCGGCGGGGGCCAGCCCGCTGATGGCGTGGCGCATGGCGCCGATGACGTCGTCGTCCCAGACGAACACAAAAGGGCTGTCGCTGCCGGCGATGGCCAGCAGGCGGCGCTTCTCGAACAGCGCGGTGATCTGGTTGTCCACCCGGTCGCCCAGGATGGTGCCGATGCGAAACACCGTCTGCTGCAACTCGGGGTGACGCGCGCGGGCCTCGGCCAGCATTTCCTCCACCATGCGCTTGTGCTGCGCGTAGGCGAACTGGGCATGCCCGCGCAGGGGGTGGTCTTCGGTGATCCAGGGTGCGTTCTCGGGGTGGTAGCCATAGGCCGCGCCGCTGGACGAGACCACCAGGTGGCGCACGCCGTGTTGCACACAGGCATCGATGATGTGGCGCGAGCCCTCCACGTCCACCGCGTATTCCATGGAACGGGTGGTCCATTTGCCGGGTGTCACGATGGAGGCCAGGTGCACCACGGTGTCGATGCGGTGCTCGGCCACCAAGGCCGACACGGCCTGGGCGTCGCGCACATCGAGCGTTCGGTGCAACACGCCGCGCAACTGGCGCTCGGGCGGCACCGTGCGCACATCGGTGGCCAACACGAGCTGCAGGTTGGCGTTGCCGGCCACCGCCTGCACCAGACCACGGCCCAGGAACCCCTCGGCCCCGGTGACGAGCAGGCGCCGGGCAGCCGGAACGGGCGTGAAGGGAAAAGAAGCGGGAGTGGTCATGCGGTCTCTCTGACAGTGGTGGTCGTGCCCTGAACTGGCCGACGGGCCCACCAGTCGGCCAGGATCAAGCCGGCGATGATGTCCCAAAACCCCCACACGCCCGCCACCACGGCCATGCCGCCGAGCCCGCCGAAGAAGCTGAAGATCAGCACCAGGCCCAGGCCGGCGTTGCGAATGCCCACCTCAATGGTGAGGGCGCGGCGGTCGTAATCGGGCAAGCCCGCCAGGCGCGAGATGGTGTAACCGGTGGCGAAGGCCAGGGCGTCGTGCAGCACCACGGCCAGCAGCACCAGGCCCACGTAGTCCAGGAAGTAGCGCCAGTTGCCGGCGATGGCCCCCACGATGAAGCCGATCAGGGCCAAAAAGCTCAGGATGCGCACCGGCCGCTTGAAGCGCAGCGTCCACGCGGGCCAGCGGTGTGCCAGCCACAGGCCCAACACAAAGGGCAGGCCGATGATCAGCAGGATGTGGCCGACCATGTCCAGCGGGTCCAGCGCAATGGTGCGCAACAGCGGTGCGGCGGTGGGGTGAATGCCACCCCAAAAGGCGAAGTTCAGCGGCATGGCCACGATGGCGATGGCGTTGGACACCGCCGTCATGGACACACTCAAGGCCACGTTGCCATTGGCCCGGTGGGTGAGCAGGTTGCTCACATTGCCCGGCGGGCAGCAGGCCACCAGGATCATGCCCAGCGCGATGCTGGGGCCGGGTTGCAGCGCCAGGGTGAGGGCGAAGGTGATGGCGGGCAGGGCCACGAACTGCGCCCCGATGCCCACCGCGAACGCCAGCGGCATGCGCAGCACTCGCCGGAAATCGTCCAGCCGCGTGTCCAGCGCGATGCCGAACATCAGAAAAGCCAGCACGGCGTTGAGCACCGCCAGCGAGGCGGGGTTGAAGTTCAGCCGGATCTCATCCACGGGCAGCATGCGCGTCTCCTGGTGTCATGCGAAGCGGGCGGCGGCCTGGCGAACCGCCTGCCGGTAGGCGTCTTTGTTCACGTAGTAGGCCATGCGCTCGAGCTTGAGGTAGCGGTAGCCGCCCGACAGATCGGGCGGTGGCCCGGCCTTGGCCGCCTTCAGCGCCAGCGCCGGGGCACTGCCGCTGTCCAAGCCCTTGAGGTAACGCGCCACCAGTTCCGCCTGCTCGTAGCGCCCCTGCCAGCCCAGGCCGCTGGCCTCCACCATGCCCAGCACCGCCAGCCGGTCAAAGCCGGGGGCGAAGATGTTCAGGTACAGCGAGGGCGCCATGCCCTGCCAGTTCAGGCACTCTGGCGCCAGGAAGGGGTAGTGCAGGCGGTAGCCGGTGGCGGCCAGGATGAGGTCGTAGTCGGCCGCGCTGCCGTCCTTGAAGCGCACGGTGTGGCCATCGAGCCGCTCGATGTCGGCGCGCACCTTCACGTCGCCGTGGCCGATGTGGTGCAGGATGAGCGAGTTCACCACCGGGTGCGACTCGTACATGCGGTACTCGGGCTTGGGAAAACCCATGCGCACCGGGTCACCGCTGAACCAGCGCAGGATGGTGGCGTCCACCCGCTGCTTGAGCCAGGCCGGCAGGCGGATCTTGCCGCCCAGGGTGTCCGCCGGGCGACCGAACACGTACTTGGGCACGAAGTAGTAGCCGCGGCGCACCGAGATGTCCACGCGACGGGCGCGGTGCACCGCGTCCACCGCGATGTCGCAGCCCGAGTTGCCCGCCCCCACGATCAACACGCGCTTGCCCTCGAACAAGGCCGCGCTCTTGTAGGCCGAGGTGTGCAGCAACTCGCCCGCGAACTGCCCGGGAAACGTGGGCATGTTGGGCTCGGCCAGCGTGCCGTTGGCCACCACCACGCCTTTGTAGTCGGCGGTGTGCTGCACGCCATCGGGGCCTTGGGTGGTGAGGCGCCAGCGCGTGTCGGGCGCCTGGCTCACCGGCTCCACCTTGAGCACGCGGGTGCCAAAGCGGAAGTGCTGGCGCAGGCCAAAGTGGTCGGCAAAGGCGCGGAAGTAATCGAGCAGTTCGCGGTGACTGGGGTAGTCGGCCACCGTGTCGGCCATGGGGAACTCGGCGAACTCGGTCATGCGCTTGCTGGAAATCAGGTGCGCCGACTCGTACACGGTGGAGCGCGGGTTGTGGATGTTCCACAGGCCGCCCACGTCGTCGTGGGCCTCAAAGCCTTGAAAGGCCACGCCGTGTTTTTGCAGGCAGCGGGCGCCCGCCAGGCCGGAAGGGCCGGCGCCGATAAGGGCGATCTGTTCGGTGGTGTCCATGGGGCGTCAGAGTCCGGGAATGTCGGTGGCGCCGGGTTCGCCCCGGCGTGGCTTGCGCGGCTGGCGCAGCAAGAGCGCATCGTGCCAGCGCGCCGGCAAGGCATTGAGGCCATGCGCCAGCCAGCCCAGGCGGCGCGGCAGCACCACGTGCTCACGCCCCGCCACCACACCGGCCAACAAGGCGCGGGCCGCTGCCTGCGGCTCCATCAGCCCGGGCATGGCAAAGCGGTTGCCCGCCGTGAGCGGGGTGCGCAGGTAACCGGGGCTGACCGTGTGCACCCGCACCGCGGTGGGCCGCAACTCGGCGCGCAGGCTCTGCAGGTAGGCGATGAGCCCGGCCTTGCTGGCGCAGTAGGCGCCGTTGCCGGGCAGCCCCCGCCAGCCCGCGATGCTGGCCACGCCCACCAGCGCGGTGGGCCGCTGGGCCTCGCGCATGGCGCGCACAAAGGGGTGAAAGGTGGTGGCCACGCCCAGCAGGTTGATCTCGAGCATGCGGCGCATCACGGGCAGGTCGGTGGCTTGCTCGGTGTCAAAACCACCGGCCACGCCGGCGTTGGCGATCACCAGATCGGGCACACCGTGGGCGCCCATCCAGTCGCTGGCCATGGCACCCATGGCGGCGGCGTCGGTGACATCGGGCCGGTAGACGCGGCAGCGCCCCGGCGCCTGCACCGCGAGCGCTTGCAGGGACTCAGGGTTGAGCCCCACCAGGGCCACGCGGGCCCCTCGGCCCAGCAGCTCTCGCGCCAAGGCCTGCCCCAGGCCGCCGCAGGCGCCCGTGACCACAGCGTTGTTGACCTTCAAGCCCATCTGTCCCCGTCTCCTCTGTTGGTCTTGTGCTGGGTATGCAGTGGGCTTGACTGTAGGTTCCGATGCACTTTGTCTCGAAATTTTTTGCTTATTCGTCTCATAAAACGAGATACTGTCAGCCATGCCCCCCAGCAACGACCCCAGCCCCGGCCTTCGTCTCATGGACCTGCTGGACCTGCTCAGCCGCCAGGAGCAGCCCCTGGCGCTGCCCGAGGTGGTGGCCCTGTGCGGCTGGCCCAAGCCCACGGTGCACCGCATGCTGGGCCAGCTCGAGGCCGGCGGCTGGCTGGCGCGCGAGCCCGATGGCCGTCGCTACGCCCTGGCCACCCGCACCCTTCGCCTGGCCGAGGCGGCCCTGAGCACCAGCACCCGGCAAGGGGTGCGACACGCCGTGTTGCGCCAGTTGGTGGCCGATGTCGGCGAAAGCTGCAACCTCACCGCCCTGAGCGGTGCCGACGTGGTCTACCTTGATCGGGTCGAGGCGGCCTTTCCCCTGCGCCTGGACCTGCAGCCCGGCACCCGGGTGCCCCTGCACTGCTCGGCCAGCGGCAAGCTGTTCCTCGCCGCCATGCCCGCGCGGCAGCGCCAGGCCTTGATCGATGCCCTGCCCCTGACCCGCTACACGGCCCACACCCTCAGCCAACGAGAGGCGCTGGAAGCCGAGCTGCAGCGCATCCGCCACGACGGTTATGCGGTGGACGCCGAAGAGTTCGTGGAAGGCCTGGTGTGCGTGGCCGTGCCGGTGCGCGGTGCGGACGACCGGCCCGTGCGCTGCGCCCTGGCGCTGCAGGCGCCCAGCGCCCGCATGGATTTGAACCAGGCCCGTCAACAACTGCCCAGGTTGCTGGCCGCCGCCACCGCGCTGGGCCGCACCCTGGGCTGAGGTCAGGCGCCGGGTGGTGGGTGCAGGTAGCGCTGGTCTGACCAGGTGGCCAGCCACTGCGGCACAAAGGCCACGAACACGGCCGCCATCAGGCCGGTGAGGAAGGCGTCGCCCCAGGCCATGAGCCAGCGCGCCACCAGGGCCTGCTCAGACGATTCCACGCCCGATGCCCACTGCAAGCCCGCCAGCATCAGCCCACTGCCAAACACCGCCACCGCCGTGCCCAGAAAGCCCCGGCCCAAGGTGTAAACAAAGGGGTTGGGCGGTAACCAGCGCCGCAGCGCCGCCCCAATGCCCAGCGCCAGCGTGGCCGGCACGATGCCGATCCACACCCATTGCGCCAACACCGCCTCCAGCGGCGCCTGGCCCAGCGCGTACACCAGCAAGGCAATGGCGCTGAGTTCCAGCACGGCCAGGGGCCAGCCCAACATGAGCAAGAGCAGGCTCGCGCCCGAGAACTGCACCTGCAAGCCCTGGGGCAGGTGCTGGGGCAGCAGCCACAGCAAAGGCAGAAACACCAAGGCCGCGAGCGCGGGGGTGAGCAGCGGGCCGGCCAGCATGCGCCAGGGCCGCAGGGACAAGGCCGCCATCAAGGCCGCGCCCCCCAAGATGGACTCAATCCAGAACAACATGGCCGTCAGAGCGACGCGAGCCGTTGGCCCACGCGGGCGGGTCAGCCCATGCCGGGCAGCTTGGGCATGCCCTTCATGCCGCCCATGCGCTTCATCATCTTCATCAGGCCGCCGCCCTTCATCTTCTTCATCATCTCCTGCATCTGCTCGAATTCCTTGAGCAGGCGGTTGACCTCTTGCACTTGCACGCCCGCACCAGCGGCAATGCGGCGCTTGCGCGTGGCCTTGATGATCTCGGGCTTGCGGCGCTCGGCAGCGGTCATGCTGCAGATGATGCCTTCCTTGCGGCGAATGTCTTTCTCGGCGCGGGTGAGGTCGGCCTCGCTGGCCTTGGCGGCCATGCCGGTGGGCAGCTTGTCCATCAGGCTGGAGAGGCCACCCATCTGCTTCATCTGGCGAATCTGGTCCAGGAAGTCGTTCAGGTCAAAGCCTTGGCCGCTCTTGACCTTGGCCGCCAGCTTCTGGGCCGCGGCCATGTCCACGCCAGCCGACACCTGCTCCACCAGGGCCAGGATGTCGCCCATGCCCAGCACGCGTTGCGCGTGGCGCTCGGCGTCGAACACCTCCAGGCCGTCAATCTTTTCGGACACGCCGGCGAACTTGATCGGCGCACCCGTGACCTGGCGCACCGACAAGGCCGCGCCACCGCGCGAATCGCCGTCGAGCTTGGTGAGCACGATGCCGGTGAGCGGCAACGCCTCTTTGAACGCCCGGGCGGTGTTGATGGCGTCCTGGCCCTGCATGGCGTCCACCACGAACAGCGTCTCCACCGGATTGAGCGCGGCGTGCAGCTCCTGGATCTCGCGCATCAGCGCCTCGTCGATCGCCAGGCGACCCGCCGTGTCCACCAGCAGCACATCGAAGTAGTGGCGGCGGGCGTGGTCCAACGCGGCGCGGGCAATGTCCAGTGGCTTCTGGTCGGGCGAGCTGGGGAACCACTCGGCGCCGGCCTGGGCCGTCACGGTCTTGAGCTGCTCGATGGCGGCGGGACGGTACACGTCACCCGACACGGTGAGCACCTTCTTCTTGCGCTTCTCGATCAGGTGCTTGGCCAGCTTGGCGGTGGTGGTGGTCTTGCCCGCGCCCTGCAGGCCGGCCATCAGGATCACCGCCGGCGGCTGCGCGGCCAGGTTGATGTCGGCCACGCCCTCGCCCATGGTGGCGGCCAACTCGCGGTTGACAATGCCCACCAGCGCCTGCCCCGGCGTGAGCGAGCCCACCACCTCGGCGCCCAAGGCCTTTTCTTTCACGCGCGCAATGAAATCGCGCACGACCGGCAAGGCCACATCGGCCTCCAGCAGGGCCATGCGCACCTCGCGCAGCATGTCGGTGACGTTGCTTTCGGTGATGCGCGCCTGACCGCGCATTTCCTTGACGATGCGGGATAGGCGTTCGGAGAGGGCTGAGGCCATGCTGCGCTCGGGTTGGATCGAAGAAGCCGCGTGCCCCGGCCGACGCGGCGGCCACCAAGGGGGCGAGAGAGCGGAAGGGAGGCCGCCACCGGCTCACGGACGGAGCAGACTGGGCCGTTAAACTGTGCGGATCATTTTAGCCGCGCCGCCCCGCCTGCGATGGCGCGGTCCACCGTCACCATGAGCATGGTTTCCGCCCTCTCCCACAACCTGCCCGCCACCCTGTCGGCTGGCGCCGCTGCGCTGGCCTATGCGGTGCTGGCGGGTGCGCACACCCGCCTGACGCCCGCCAGCGCCCGGCAGGTGATGCTGCTGGCCTGGGGTCTGCACCTGCTCACCCTTGTGCTGAGCCTGTTCGCCACCCCGGCGCGCTTCGGTTTTGCCCCGGCCCTGTCGGTCACGGGCTGGCTGGTGCTCACGGTCTACCTGATCGAGAGTCGCCTCTACCCGCAGCTCAAGGCCCGTTGGACATTGGCGGTGCTGGGCACGCTGGTGGTCTTGCTGGCCCTGGTGTTCCCGGGCGCCCCCTACCCGGCCCTGGGCTCGGCCTGGCTGCCTCTGCACTGGGCGCTGGGCATTGCCTCCTATGGCTTGATCGCCACCGCCGTGGCCCACGCCTGGCTCATGCAGCGCGCCGAGCGCGCCATGCGCGCCGGCTTGTCCACCGAGGCCGACATGCCCCTGCTCACGCTGGAGCGCCTGACCTTCCGCTTCGTCGGTGCCGGCTTCGTGGTGCTGGGCGCCACCCTGCTGGCGGGCTGGTGGTTCTCCGAAGGCCTGGTGCACCGCTGGGTGTGGAACCACAAGACCGTGTTCTCGGTGCTGGCCTGGCTCACCATGGGCGTGCTGCTGCTGGGACGCTGGCGCCTGGGCTGGCGCGGTCGCACCGCCGTGCGCACCCTCTACCTGGGGGCCGGCTTCCTGCTGCTGGGCTACGCTGGTTCGCGCTTTGTGCTTGAGGTGCTGCTGCAGCGCGCCTGAGCCCACACCCGACAACACCCGACATGAAATACCTCCTCGTGCTGGCAGTGGTCATGGTGGCCGTCTATGTGTGGCGCCAAAACCGCCGCGCCGACATCGAGGCCCAGCGCCCCGAGCCGCCACGACAGCCACCCAAGGCGCCCCAGACGCCATCCCTGATGGTCACCTGCCTGCACTGCGGCACGCACCTGCCCCCAGCAGAAGCGGCAAAGGGACACCTGGGCTGGTACTGCGGCGACGAGCACCGGCGACTGCACGGTGACCGCGCGGCCTGAGCCCCTCCAGCGCCATGGCCAAGGACCACAGCACCCAGTTCGCCCCCTCCTGGTACTCGGCATTTGGTGCCACGGGGCATGACGGTCCCTTCCAACGCACCCGGGCCTTCATCAGGCTGTGGCGCGCCTTCATGCGGGCACGCCTCATCGTGGCGGTGGTGCTGCTGGCCCTGCAGCTCTTTCTGCAGTTCAGCGGCAGCAACCCCAACGTGCAGGAAGGTCCACCCTGGCTAAGCGTGGTGGTGGGGCTGTACCTGGCCAACTGCCTGCTCATGCTTCGGCGCGGGCGTCCACTGGACCAGACCCGGTCGGCCACGCTGCAATGGCTGCTGACCGTTGGCATCGACATCGTGGTCTTCATGCTGCTGCAGGTGTTCCAGGCCGGCGGCATCAACTACACCCTGCTGTTCGCGCTGCCGGTGCTGCTCACGTCCATCCTGGGCTCGCAGACACTGGGCCTGGGCGCGGCAGCGGCCGTGACCATCTGCCTGCTGGGCGACGCCTGGCTCGGCGGGCCGGCCGACGTGAGCACCATGCGCCTGCTGCAAACGGCCCTGGCCGGCACGGGCTTCTTCATGGTGTCGGTGCTGGCGCATCAGCTCGCTGTGCGCCTGGCCCGGGAAGAAGCGCTGTCGGCCAGCAGCCAGGCCGCGGCCCGCACCCAGGCCCAGGTGAACGAACTGGTGATCGAAAGCCTGAGCGTGGGCGTGCTGGTGGTTGACCCGCACGGCGTGGTGCGCAGCGCCAACCCGGCTGCCCTGCAGATGCTCATTGGCGAAAACTTCCCACAAGGCGCCAGGTTGCTGCTGCCGGCCCGCGCGGCATGGTCTCACCTGGCGGCCCTGGTGCAGCAAACCTTTCTGATGGGTCAGGCACTTGAGGTCGAGACCGACATCGAGCACGAGGCCCGGCCCATCCAGCGGGTGCACGCCCGCACCCGCCTGACCACGCTTGATGGCCAAGGTAGCGGCCTGTGCGTGCTCTTTCTGGAAGACCTGCGCGAAGTCGAGGCACGGGTGCGCACCGAAAAGCTGGCGTCCATGGGGCGCATGTCGGCGGCCGTGGCCCACGAAATCCGCAACCCCCTCACCGCCATCACCCAAGCCAACGCCCTGCTGGACGAAGAAGTGAAAGAGGCCACGCAGAAACGCCTCACACGCATGATCGAGCAGAACGCCTCTCGCCTGTCGCGCATCGTCGATGACATCCTCAACGTGGCACGGGCCCAGCCCAACCCCGGCGAAGGCCTGGCGCCGCGCCTGCCGCTGGACGTGGCGGTGCGACACGTCTGCACGGAATGGTCGGCACAAAACCAGGCCCAGGGCCGCTTCACCATCCACCTGCACGCCCCCAAGGCCCTGGTGGAGTTCGACCCCGAGCACCTGCGCCGGCTGCTGGTGAACCTGCTCGACAACGCCGCCAAACACGCCAGCGCGGCACCAGGGGCCATTCGGGTCATCAGCCAACCCAGCGGGCCAGAGCATGTGCGCTTGTCGGTGTGGAGCAACGGCGCACCGCTCGAAGCAACCGTGCAGCGCCACCTGTTCGAGCCCTTCTTCTCGTCAGAGAGCCGCTCCAGTGGGCTGGGCCTCTACATCTGCCGAGAGCTGTGCGAACGGTATGGCGCCAAGATCGCTTACCAGCGCGCCCGGCTCGACCAGCAAGAAGGCAATGAGTTCTTCGCCGTGCTGCCCTTGGCCGGCTGGGCCGAGCGCCAGGCGCGGGCGCAACGCCCAACCGAACCCGGTGCGCTGGACTCGCGCTTTGGCGCGGCCACCGTGTTCGACCCCTCGCCTTCACATCGCCCCCCCCTGGGCGCCGCCTGACCGCATGACCGCCTCATCCAGCGCCTCCATCCTGGTCGTGGACGACGAGCCCGACCTGCGCACCCTGTACGAACTCACCTTGCTGCGGGAAGGCCACGCCGTGACCACCGCCTGCAACCTCAGTGAAGCGCGCGAACACCTGCGTCTGCAGCGCTTTGATGTGCTCATCTCCGACATGCGCCTGCCCGACGGCCTGGGCCTGCAGTTGCTGCGCGAGGTGGGTGAAGCCCAACGCACCGAGAAAGCCATCGTCATCACGGCCTATGGCTCGGCGGAGAACGCGGTCGAGGCCTTGAAAGCCGGCGCCTTCGACTACCTCACCAAGCCGGTGGATCTCAAACAACTGCGTGGCGCCGTGAGCGCCGCCCTGCAAAGCCAGCGCGCGCCCCTGGCCAGCGCGGCTGGCGGCGCCGCGCTGCGCAGCGCCCCACCACCACCTGCCGGCGTGGCCTCGCTGGCGCGCATCGTGGGCAACTCGCCCAGCGTGGTGCAGATCAAGGCCCGCATCGAGAAAGTGGCCACCAGCATGGCCCCCGTGCTCATCCTGGGCGAATCGGGCACCGGCAAGGAACTGGTGGCGCGCGCCGTGCACGAGTGCAGCCACCGCGCCAGCGGGCCGTTCATCGCGGTGAACTGCGGCGCCATCCCCGAAAACCTGATCGAGGCCGAGTTCTTCGGCGCGCGCAAGGGCGCCTACACCGGCGCCACCGCCGACCGCGAGGGCTATTTCCAGGCCGCGCACGGCGGCACGCTGTTCCTCGACGAAATCGGCGATCTGCCCTTGGCCATGCAGGCCAAGCTGCTGCGCGTCATTCAAGAGCGGCGCGTGCGCGCCCTGGGCGGCGTGCAAGAAGAAGCCGTGGACGTGCGCCTGATCAGCGCCACCCACCGCGACCTGCCCACGCAGGTGCAGGCCGGGCTGTTCCGGCAAGACCTGTTTTATCGGCTCAACGTCATCGGCCTGCGCACCCCCCCGTTGCGCGAACGGCGCGAAGACCTGCCCTTGCTGGTGGATGCCCTGCTTGCGCGCCTGTGCGCCGAGAGCGGGCAGGCGCTGCCATCGGTGTCGGCCGATGCCATGGCCTGGCTGCGGCAACGCGAACTGCCCGGGAATGTGCGCGAGCTGGAGAACCTGCTGCAGCGCGCCCTGGCCCTGAGCAGCGGCGACACCCTGCAGCCAGAAGACTTCGGCGAGGTCGAGCACACCGACTTCATGCCCACACAGCCGGCCCAACAGCACGAGGCCGAGTCGGATGCCGTGGCCAGCGCGCCGGTTGGCCAGGCAACGGCGGACGCGGACGACCTTCCCACCGACCTGCAGCGCTACCTCGACGAACAAGAACGCCAGGTGCTGCTCAAGGCGCTTCGCGAAACCGACTTCAACCGCACCGCTGCCGCTGCGCGCCTGGGCCTGAACCTGCGGCAGATGCGCTACCGCATCCAGCGCCTGGGCATCGCCATGCCAGGGCAGGAAAGCGATGACGACACGAACTGAACCCCAGGCCTGGGACGGCGGCTGGCTGCGCGAGGCCCGCCGTTGCCCATCGCCCAACTTTGGTCCAAGGCCCGCCGGGGCGTCCATTGACCTCATCGTGCTGCACTCCATCAGCCTGCCCCCTGGCCAATATGGCGGCCCCGAGGTAGAGCAGCTTTTCACCAATCGCCTCGACTGGGACGCCCACCCCTACTTCCAGCAGATCCGCGGCATGGAGGTCTCGGCCCACTTCTTCATTCGTCGCAACGGTGAACTGGTGCAGTTCGTCGATGCCGACGCCCGCGCCTGGCACGCCGGTGCCTCTTGCTGGCGAGGCCGACACAACTGCAACGACGACTCGGTCGGCATTGAACTCGAAGGCCTGGAGGGCGACACATTCGAGCCCGCGCAGTACCAGGCGCTGGCACGCCTGTGCCGCCACCTGGCCCAACGCTACCCCATCGAACACGTGGCCGGGCACGAGCACATTGCCCCGGGCCGCAAACTCGACCCTGGCCCCGGCTTCGATTGGGCACACCTGCAACAGGCACTGGCCTGGGGCAAAAAATTTTTTCCGCCTGCCACCCAGGCGCAGGCCAACGACCCCACCGCCACCTGAGGCCACGCGCCCAAACACCGATTCCCAACAGCCATGCGGCCTGCACGCGGAAATCGGCCCAAAGGTCGCATCAAATCGGCCTTCCGATCGGCCAGCCCGCGTGCCACCAACGCGCCCGCCATGGCGCACGGGAACGGTGCCAGAACCGTCATTTTGCTTGGCGAAAATGCGGCAGAGCACAATTCGGTGCACACCTGTCAGACACTACCGGTAGTGCCTTGAGCCCCCGGTTAACACCAGATATAGTGTGCCCCTGTGTCTTTCGCGGACCGGATTGACTGGCCCCGCCCAGGCGGTTTCTGCCCCCTTGGCGCCACGCCAGCAGCCCGCAGCGCCGCAGCCCCAGAGGCCCTTCGTCCGCACAGACCCCGAACAACGACGACTGAAAGAGGAACCATGCTGACCGCACCCAACCCATCCATCGACACGCCCTCCACGGGCTCCACCCCCTCCAGCATGGGCGACACCAGCACCAGTGCCGGCAGCAGCGCGGCCTTCACCCACTACCAAATCATTCGCCGCAACGGCGCCGTGGTCTCCTTCGAGCCCAGCAAGATCGCCGTGGCCATGATGAAGGCCTTCCTGGCCGTGCACGGCACCCAAGGCGCGGCATCGGCCAGCGTGCGCGAGACCGTGGACGAGCTCACCCAGGGCGTGGTGCGCGCCCTGCTGCGCTCGCGCCCGGGCGGCGGCACCTTCCACATTGAAGACGTGCAAGACCAGGTGGAACTGGGCCTCATGCGCGGCGGCCACCACGAAGTGGCGCGCGCCTATGTGCTGTACCGCGAGCGCCGCGCCGCCGAGCGCGCCCACCAGGCAGAGGCCACCCACCCCGCCGAGCCCGTGCTGCACGTGATCGACAAAGGCCAGCGCGTGCCGCTGAACGTGCGCCAACTGCAAGCCCTGATCGAAAACGCCTGCGCCGGCCTGGGCGCCGACGTGAAGGCCGACCCCATCGTGGCCGAGACCAAGCGCAACCTGTACGACGGCGTGCCCATCGACGAGGTGTACAAGGCCGCCATCCTGGCCGCCCGCACCCTGATCGAGAAAGACCCCGACTACACCTACGCCACCGCCCGCCTGCTGCTGCACACCATCGTCAGGGAAATCCTGGGCGAGGAAGTGCGCCCGGCCGACATGGGCGCGCGCTACGCCGCCTACTTCCCCGAGTTCATCCAGAAGGGCGTCGACGCCGAGCTGCTCAACCCCGAACTGCTCAAGTACGACCTGGCCCGCCTGGGCGCGGCCCTCAAGGCCGAGCGCGACCAGCAGTTCGACTACCTGGGCCTGCAGACCCTGTACGACCGCTACTTCCTGCACGTGCGCAAGACCCGCATCGAGCTGCCGCAGGCCTTCTTCATGCGCGTGGCCATGGGCCTGGCGCTCAACGAAGCCGACCGCGAAGCGCGCGCCATCGAGTTCTACGAGGTGCTGTCCTCGTTCGACTTCATGTCGTCCACCCCCACCCTGTTCAACAGCGGCACCCTGCGCTCGCAGCTCTCCAGCTGCTACCTGACCACCGTGCCCGACGACCTGGACGGCATCTACGAGTCCATCAAGGAAAACGCCCTGCTGTCCAAGTTCGCTGGCGGCCTGGGCAACGACTGGACCCGCGTGCGCGCCCTGGGCTCGCACATCAAAGGCACCAACGGCGAATCGCAAGGCGTGGTGCCCTTCCTGAAGGTGGTGAACGACACCGCCGTGGCGGTGAACCAGGGCGGCAAGCGCAAGGGCGCGGTCTGCACCTACCTGGAGACCTGAGTTCCTGGAGCTGCGCAAGAACACCGGCGATGACCGCCGCCGCACCCACGACATGAACACGGCGAACTGGATTCCCGACCTGTTCATGAAGCGCGTGATGGAAAAGGGCGACTGGTCGCTGTTCTCTCCCTCCACCGTGCCCGATCTGCACGACCGCTTCGGCGCCGACTTCGAGCGCGCCTACGTGGCCTACGAAGAGAAGGCCGCGCGCGGCGAGATCAAGCCCTACAAGAAGGTGCCCGCCATCGACCTGTGGCGCAAGATGCTCTCGATGCTGTTCGAGACCGGCCACCCCTGGATCACCTTCAAGGACGCCTGCAACGTGCGCTCGCCCCAGCAGCACGCCGGCGTGGTGCACAGCTCCAACCTCTGCACCGAGATCACGCTCAACACCAGCGACACCGAAACCGCGGTCTGCAACCTGGGCTCGGTCAACCTGCTGCGCCACCTCAAGGACGGCCAGCTCGACCACGCCAAGCTGCAGAAGACGATCAACACGGCGATGCGCATGCTCGACAACGTGATCGACATCAACTACTACGCCGTCACCAAGGCGCGCGATTCCAACATGCGCCACCGCCCCGTGGGCCTGGGCCTGATGGGCTTCCAGGACGCGCTGTACGAACTGCGCATCCCCTACGCTTCGCAGGCCGCCGTCGAGTTCGCCGACCGCTCGATGGAAGCCATCTGCTACTACGCTTACTGGGCCTCCACCGAGCTGTCCCGTGAGCGCGGCCGCTACAGCAGCTACCCCGGCTCGCTGTGGGACAAGGGCATCCTGCCCTTCGACACGCTGGACCTACTGGCCCGCGAGCGCGGCGGCTACGTGGACGTGAACCGCTCGGCCTCGCTCGACTGGGACGCCCTGCGCAAGAAGATCGCCGCCGACGGCATGCGCAACTCCAACTGCGTGGCCATCGCCCCCACCGCCACCATCTCCAACATCATCGGCGTGGACGCCTCCATCGAGCCTTGCTTCGGCAACCTCTCGGTCAAGTCCAACCTCTCCGGTGAGTTCACCGTCATCAACAGCTACCTCGTCAAAGACCTCAAGCGACTGGGCCTGTGGGACGACGTGATGGTGATGGACCTCAAGCACTTCGACGGCTCCCTGCGCCCCATCGACCGCGTGCCGCAAGACATCAAGGCCCTGTACGCCACGGCCTTCGAAGTCGAGCCCCAGTGGCTGGTAGAAGCCGCCTCGCGCCGCCAGAAGTGGATCGACCAGGCCCAGAGCCTGAACATCTACATGGCCGGCGCCTCGGGCAAGAAGCTCGACGACACCTACAAGCTGGCCTGGCTGCGTGGCCTCAAGACCACTTACTACCTGCGCACCACCTCGGCCACCCAAGTCGAGAAATCGACCGGCCGCGCGGGGCAACTCAACGCCGTGTCGGTGACCACCAGCACCGCAGCAATGACCGCTGCCGAGCCGGCCACCGACGTGAAGTTCGTCGCCATCGACGACCCCGGTTGCGAAGCCTGCCAGTGACCGTCAGGCCGCATCGCCCACGCGTTGCGGTGCCGCGCGAACTTTGTTTCGATGCGACACCGCAACACAAAGCGAATGCAGCAAGACCGATCACTTTGCTTTTGCAGCAGACACTTTGATAATCCGACGCATTGGACACCTCTATGTTGACCTGGGAAGACTCCTCCACTTCCGCCTCGATGCCATCGCAAAGCCCCCGGCCTCAAACCGCACCCGGCTTGCAGACCTCACCTGTCGGTGAGAGCGCCCCTGTCACCGCTTCCCCTTCGACCGCCGCCACCGCCGCGCCTCAGCGCCGCATCAACGTGGCCGACAAGCGCATCATCAACGGCCAGACCGACGTCAACCAACTGGTGCCGTTCAAGTACAAGTGGGCCTGGGAAAAATACCTGGCCACCTGCGCCAACCACTGGATGCCGCAGGAAGTGAACATGAGCCGCGACATCGCGCTCTGGAAAGACCCCAACGGCCTCACCGAAGACGAGCGCCGCATCGTCAAGCGCAACCTCGGCTTCTTCGTCACCGCCGACTCGCTGGCCGCCAACAACATCACCCTGGGCACGTACCGCCACATCACCGCGCCCGAGTGCCGACAGTTCCTGTTGCGCCAGGCCTTTGAAGAAGCGATCCACACGCACGCCTACCAGTACATCGTCGAATCGCTGGGCCTGGACGAAGGCGAGATCTTCAACGCCTACAACGAAGTCCAGTCCATTCGCGACAAAGACGAGTTCCTGATCCCGTTCATTGACGCGATCATGGACCCCACTTTCAAGACCGGCACCCTTGAGAGCGACCAGACCCTGCTGAAGTCGCTCATCGTGTTTGCCTGCCTGATGGAAGGCCTGTTCTTCTACGTCGGCTTCACGCAAATCCTGGCCCTGGGTCGCCAGAACAAGATGACCGGTGCCGCCGAGCAGTACCAGTACATCCTGCGCGACGAGTCCATGCACTGCAACTTCGGCATCGATCTGATCAACGCGATCAAGATGGAGAACCCGATGCTGTGGACCGCCGAGTTCAAGGCCGAGATCAAGGAGCTGTTCCTCAAGGCGGTCGAGCTTGAATACCGCTACGCCGAGGACACCATGCCGCGTGGCGTGCTGGGCCTCAACGCCTCGATGTTCAAGGGCTATCTGCGCTACATCGCCAACCGCCGCGCCACGCAGATCGGCCTTGAGCCCCTGTTCCCCAACGAAGAGAACCCGTTCCCCTGGATGAGCGAGATGATCGACCTCAAGAAGGAACGCAACTTCTTCGAAACCCGCGTGATTGAGTACCAATCCGGCGGCGCGTTGTCCTGGGACTGACCCGTTCAGGCGCCGACATCGCATTGCCTCACACCAAGACATGCGCATCGAAACATCAGGAACCCGCACCCGACGCGATGGCGCCGGTGATGGGACGCCTGTCACCCGATTCAACCTTGTGAGGTCCACAGTGGATGCATCCGCTGACCTCAGAAGGCTGGATCACTTCGGCGGCCAAAGCCCTGCCGAAGTGCTCACTGCAACTTGATCAAGGAGAAAACAATGGCAACTGCGAAGAAGGCGCCGGCCAAGAAGGCCGCCGCTCCGGCCAAGAAGGCCGCTGCACCCGCGAAGAAGGCCGCTCCGGCCAAGAAGGCCGCCGCACCGGCGAAGAAGGCCGCTCCGGCCAAGAAGGCCGCTGCACCTGCTAAGAAGGCCGCTCCGGCCAAGAAGGCTGCTGCGCCCGCGAAGAAGGCCGCTCCGGCCAAGACGGCCGCTGCGCCC
>FWPV01004759.1_pt1 | contig 26555 bp, 23 predicted proteins | sample 2228371 | NCBI WGS metagenome assembly FWPV01 (sample SAMEA103939776, study PRJEB20133) | metagenome
GCGGTGGGCGACCAGAAGATCTTCCAGACCTTCTCGGGGGCGCCCGAGGCGCTGGCGACCATGGCCGCCACCCAGGCCCGCTTCGACGCCGGGGGGACCCCGAGGACCGTCTACGGCGCGCCGCTGCCCTGAGCCGCCGGACCGCCGGGCGGGTCGGACCGGAGGGTCAGGCCGGAGGGTCGCCGAGATCGGCTTCCAGGGCGGCGAGCAGCGCCGCCAGCCGGGGCCCGTCGAGGTCGATGGCCAGCCACGGCGGGTTCTCACCCTCGGCCGCCGGGGTGGTGGTGGCGAGCAGCAGGTTGCCGGTGAGCGCCCCGTGTTCGAGCACCTCGAGATGTTCGGGCAGACGGAACGCGATGGCGAACGTCGCCCGGACCGGCCGGGTGAGCCGGACGGTGAGCGTGAGCCCGCCGGGCACCTCCTCGAGCGTCGTGGTCAGGTCGCCGATGCCCTCGATGGCGTGCACCCGGGCCAGGTCGGCCACATCGGGCCGGCCGGTCACGTCGAGCACCACCGTCGGGAAGGCGGTGCCGTCGTCGGCCAGGGTGATGCCGGCGTCGAGCACCGCGAGCGGCGGTGGCATCAGCGGGGGGCGTGCGCGGCGATCAGCGCGTCGAGCCGCTCGGCACTGGCCTCCTCCAGCGACGAGCAGGCCGCCAGTGCCGCCAGCACCCGCTCGTCGCTCACCCGGGCGGCGATGGTGCGCCACGCCCGGGCGCCCTGGCGTTCGGCGTCGGCCTGGATGCGCAGCTGGTCCCACACGTCGAGCCCCTCGAAGGCGGCGACGTAGGTGGCGCGGGCCTCGGGCAGCGGCGCCTCGGTGGCCTCCCGCAGCGACGGGTCCAGCTCGAAGGCGGCCTCGATGCGGTCAGCGATCTCGTCCTCGCTTGCTGCGCAGGTCAGCAGCACGTCCGCATGCTCGGGGAGGGCCTCGGCCCACACCCGGTAGCGGTCGGCCGCCCCCCGCTCGAGCAGGGCGAGGAACCGGGGAAGGGTCGCTGCCGGGACCCGGCCGAGGTACGGGGCCAGGAGGCGGCCGAAGTCGGGGATGGTGAGATCGGGCACCTCACCACCGTAGGTCGCCTGACCACCTCCCCGGTCGACCGGGGCCGGTAGCGTGCGTGAGCGGCGATCCGACCAGCGGACGCGACGCGAACAGGGAGCACGTCGATGAGCCTGCACGAGCGGGCCGGGACCCCCGCCCGGGCCGAGGATCTCGTGGACCTGCCCCGGCTGATCGTGGCCTACTACGCCAACCACCCCGACCCGGCGGTGCCCGGCGAGCGGGTGGCGTTCGGCACCAGCGGTCACCGCGGCTCGTCGCTGACCACTGCGTTCTGCGAGGACCACATCGCCGCCACCACGCAGGCCATCTGCGAGCACCGGGCACGCAGCGGTATCGACGGCCCGCTGTTCCTCGGCAAGGACACCCACGCCCTGTCGGAACCGGCGTTCGTCACCGCCCTCGAGGTGCTGGCCGCCAACGAGGTCACGGTGCTCATCGACCCTGCGGAGGGCTGGACACCCACCCCGGCGATCTCCCACGCCATCCTCGGCCACAACCGGGGCCGCACCAGCGGACTGGCCGACGGGATCGTCATCACCCCGTCGCACAACCCACCGAGCGACGACGGGTTCAAGTACAACCCGCCACCGAGCGACGGCGGGTTCAAGTACAACCCGCCCCACGGGGGCCCGGCCGACACCGACGTGACGGGCTGGGTGCAGGAGCGGGCCAACCAGCTCCTCGCCGACGGGTTGGCCGGTGTGCGCCGGGTCCGCTACGCCGCCGCCCGGGCCGCGTCGACCACTGGCACCTACGACTTCGTCGGCGCCTACGTCGACGACCTGCCCTCGGTGGTGCACCTCGACGCCGTGCGCGACGCCGGCGTGCGCATCGGCGCCGACCCGCTGGGCGGGGCGTCAGTGGCCTACTGGGACCGGATCGCCACGACCCACCGGCTGGACCTGACCGTGGTCAACCCGACCGTGGATGCCACGTTCCGTTTCATGACCCTCGACTGGGACGGCCGGATCCGGATGGACTGCTCGTCGCCCTACGCGATGGCCTCGCTGATCGAGGCGCGCACCCGCTTCGACCTGGCCACTGGCAACGACACCGATGCCGACCGTCACGGCATCGTCACCGCGGACGGCCTGATGAACCCCAACCACTTCCTCGCCGTCGCCATCGACTACCTGTTCAGCCACCGCCACGGCTGGCGGTCGGGGGCTGCCGTGGGCAAGACGCTCGTGTCGTCGTCGATGATCGACCGGGTCGCCGCTGACCTCGCCCGCCCGTTGGTGGAGGTGCCGGTGGGGTTCAAGTGGTTCGTGCCCGGCCTCCTCGACGGCTCGCTCGGCTTCGGCGGTGAGGAGTCGGCCGGCGCGTCGTTCCTGCGGGCCGACGGCACCGTGTGGACCACCGACAAGGACGGGATCCTGTTGTGCCTGCTGGCCTCGGAGATCCTCGCAGTCACCGGGGCCTCCCCGTCGCAGCGCTACTCGGTGCTGACCGAGAAGTTCGGTGCACCGGCGTACGCACGCCTGGACGCACCGGCCACCAGGGAGGAGAAGGCGGTACTCGCCCGCCTGTCACCGGAGCAGGTGACGGCCACGGAGCTGGCCGGGGAGCCGATCACCGCTGTGCTCACCACGGCGCCGGGCAACGGGGCGCCGATCGGCGGGCTGAAGGTGTGCACCGCCAACGGCTGGTTCGCGGCCCGGCCGTCCGGCACCGAGGACGTCTACAAGATCTACGCCGAGAGCTTCCTGGGCCCCGAGCACCTGGCGCGCATCCAGCAGGAGGCCGCGGAGGTGGTCCGCGCCGCGCTCGCCGGGGGCTGACCGGCCCCCGACCCCCTCACGATCCGGGCGCCGACGCAGCCCGGAGCGCTGAAGGTCCCCGCGACCGTCCCGGCGGTCGGCGCTGCCCGTTCCTAGGATGGGCCGGGCACGGCCACCCGGCAGGGTGGCGACACAGCAGGGTGGGGACGGGTGGCGCGGTACCGGTTCCGGTGGGAGCACTTCGACAACGACCTGTTGCGGGCACTGGCCGGTGACAGCGGGCTCGCCGACGAGGATGTCCTGTCGGTGCTGCGGGCGCGGTACGGGGCCCGGCCGAAGGACGATTTCGTCGCCGCCACCTGGCCGACGCTGCGGGACGTGTGGCTCGCCGGGGACGCCGCCCGCCGGGCCTCGGTGGCGCGGTGCCTGCGGGCCGCCGGTCTGGGCCGGGCCGATGCCGACCTGACCACCGCGAAGGGGCAGGCGGCGTTCCTCGCCTCGTGCCGCAACTCGCCCCGGCTACGCGCCATCGTGCTCGAGGAGTTCATCGCCGCCGGCGAGCACCCGCGGCCGACGACGCTTGCACCCAAGGCGGCCGCTGCGTGGCGTGAGCTGGAACGGGCGCTGGCCTCCGTGCTGGCCGCGCTGACCGAGGACCAGTTCCTGATCATCTCGGTGAAGGGCACCGGGCGGGAGCGGGAAGGGGACCGTCGGGGCGCCGGGTACTACGTGCAGTTCGCCGCCCAAGGGCGCCACGGCTACCGGGCCGAGGCGGTGTCCAACGTGTTCCTCGTCGGTCGGGAACGGTTGGGTGCCCGCCAGCGGCGCACCCTCGTGTCACTCGGCTGGCACCCTCCCACCAACCGTGGCGGGCGGCCCCGTCGCGACGACGAGGGATCGCCCAACTACTTCGTCGACTGGCCGGCGACCGCACCGGTCGCGCAGCTCGCCGAGCTGGCGGTGCGGACCTTGCGCGAGGTCTACGACGTGACCCATCCCGGGTCGCTGCAGTACCAGGCCTTCGACGCCGACGGTCGGGAGCTCGTGCTGCCGATGCTCGGGCTCAAGCGCGAACCCGCCGAGGTGCCGGCCGTGGACGAGCGGGTGGTGGGCGTGGTGCCGGCGGTGCCGCAGAACCCTGCCGAGCTCCGGGAGGCGGTGGGCGACACGCTCCGCTCGCTGCTCGACACCGACGAGCTGATCGTCGACGAGGACGGTGACATCCCCATCCGGTGGGGGAGCGCGGTGGTCTACGTCCGGGTGCTCGACGAGATCCCGGTGATCCGGTGCTTCTCCACCGTGCTGACCGACGTGGAGCCGACCGCCGAGCTCCGCGACGCGGTGAACGACTTCAACCGCAGCCATCCGCTGGTCAAAGCGGTGTGGACCGAGCACGCAGTGGTGGTGGCGTCGGAGCTGTTCGCCGTCCCGTTCGTGGCCGACACGTTCATCAACCTGCTCCACCTGCTCGCCCAGACGGCCGACGCCGTCGACGACGAGTTGCGGGCCCGCTTCGCCGGGCGGCCGGCGACCCACCCGTCGTCGAGTGCCGGCTACCTCTGAGGCGCCGATGCGCACTCTGTACCTGCTGCGCCACGCCAAGTCGGACTGGTCCGACCCGCTGCTCGACGATCATGACCGGCCCCTGGCCAGACGGGGCCGCCGGGCCCGGCACCTGATCGCCGCGCACCTGGCCGAGCGCCCGACCGGGCCACCGATCGGGCTCGTGGTCAGCTCCACCGCCCGGCGGGCCCGCGAGACCGCCGAGCCGCTGGTCCGGGCGCTCGGCTGCGAGCTGCGACTCGAACCCCGCCTGTACCCCGGCACCGTCGACGGGATGCTCGAGGTGGTGCGCTCACTGCCCGAGGCCGTCGCGGCCGCCGTGCTGGTCGGCCACAACCCCGCCGTGGAGGACCTGACCGAGGCGCTGACCGGCGGGCGGACCCGCTACCCGACCGCGGCGCTCGGCACCGTCGAACTCGACGTGGCCTCGTGGAGTGAGGTGGTCCCCGGGTGCGGCCGACTGGTCGGCCTGGTCAACGCCCGCCTGCTCGAGCCGCGCTGACCCCTCGTCGCGGACGCCCCGGGGCGGCCGCGGCCGCTCAGGGGCGGGTCGTCTGCGATCCGGCGGCCGGGATCGGTCGGCCTTCGCCGTCACGGAACTCCAGCCCCTCGAACCGTCCCGAGCGTCGCCACTGGTCGATGTAGTGGAAGTAGGCGACCGGTCCCTCGGGGTAGCCGCTGCCGTTGAGCCGCTCACGCCGCCCGATCGGCCCTCCCTCGTTGTTGTAGTAGCCCGGCGTGCAGTCCGGGTTGCCCAGGAACGCCCGGGTCGATCCCTCCAGCAGGCGCACCCAGCGCTGTTCGGCCTCCTCGGTGACCTCCACCTGCTCGGCGCCCACCTCGAGCGCGTGGGCGACGACCGCGGCGATGGTCGTCCCGGCCTCGGTCAGGTTGTGGGTCACGTTCGACACCAGGTTGGCTCCCTGGGCGAACCCCACGATGAACAGGTTCGGGAACCCGTGGACGTGGATGCCGTGCAGGCTCTGCATGCCGTCGGCCCACCGCTCCGACAGGGTGACCCCGTCCCGGCCGATGGTCTGGAACCCCGAGCGGCGGGCGGTGTCGGTGCCGACCTCGAAACCCGAGGCGAAGATGAGGCAGTCCAGTTCGTAGTGGACCCCGTTGGCCCACACCCCGGTCTCGTCGATGCGCTCGACCCCTTTGCCGTCGGTGTCCACGAGGTGGGTGTTGGGGCGGTTGTAGGCCTGCAGGTACTCGTCGTGGAAGCACGGTCGCTTGCACAGCTGGCGGTACCACGGTTTGAGGGCGGCGCCGGCTACCGGGTCCTCGACGACGGCGTCGACGCGGGCGCGGATCTCCTCCATCTTCTCGTCGTCGCTCTCCTCGTAGGCCCGCACCATGGCTTCGGGGCCGAAGTCGCCGTTGGCGATCACCCGGTCCCGGATGCGCTGGGCGATGTCGGTCCAGCCGTCCTGCACCAGGTCCTCGTCGGCGAACCCACCGGTCTGCAGGGTGGTGAAGTTCATCAGCCACCGCTGCTGCCAGCCCGGCTCGAGCGTGGCGAACCACTCCGGGTCGATCGGATGGTTGTTGCGCACGTCGATGGACGACGGCGTCCGCTGGAACACGTACAGCTCCCCGGCATCCCGGGCCAGATGGGGGATGCACTGCACCGCCGTCGCCCCGGTGCCGATGATCCCGACCCGCTTGTCGGCGAGCTTGTCCATCGGGGCGCCCGACGGGTCACCACCGGTGTAGCCGTAGTCCCACCGACTGGTGTGGAACGCGTGCCCGGCGAAGCTCTCGATGCCGGGGATACCGGGCAGCTTCGGACGGTGCAACGGCCCGGTGCCCATGGCGACGAACCGGGCCCGCAGCACGTCACCCCGGTCGGTGTGGATCACCCAGCGGGACGTCGGTTCGTCCCACCGCAGCTCGGTGACCTGGGTCGACAGCAGAGCCCGGTCGTACAGCCCGAACTGGGTGGCGATCCGCCTGGCGTGGGCGAAGATCTCCGGGGCGAACACGTACTTCATCGTGGGCATGTGCCCGGTCTCCTCGAGCAGGGGCAGGTACACCATCGCTGCGGTGTCGCACATCGCGCCTGGATAGCGGTTCCAGTACCAGGCACCGCCGAAGTCGCCGCCCCCTTCGATGATGCACACGTCGTCGACGCCCGCCTGCTTGAGCCGTGCCCCGGTCACCAGCCCGGCGAACCCGCCGCCGATGAAGGCCACGGTCACCTCCTGGACGCGGGGGGCCCGCTCGGCCCGCGGGACGTACGGGTCCTCGAGCAGGTGGGCGAACCGGCCGGTCGGCTGCAGGTACTGGTCGTTCCCCTCCGGCCGGAGGCGCTTGTCCCGTTCCTCCCGGTACTTGCGACGCAGCGCCTCCCGGTCGATCGGGCGGGGCGTGGTGCCGGTACGGGGTTCGGAGGTGTGGGCCATGACCCCCATCATCGCGGCTGATCGGCACCCGCCTGACCCGACGGTCGGGGACGGGCCCGGGCCCGGAGGTCGGGCCCGGCTACCCTCCCGGCCGATGAAGACGACCGCTGCCGTGCTGCGCACCCCCGACGGCCCCTACACCATCGAACCGGTCACCCTGCGGGACCTCCGGGCCGACGAGGTGCTGGTCCGGGTGGTCGGCGTCGGGATGTGCCACACCGACGTGCTGCCACGCGCCGCGGGCTCGTTCGCACCGCCGCCGATCATCTGCGGCCACGAGGGCGCCGGTGTGGTCGAGGCCGTCGGTGCCGAGGTCAGCGGCATCGCGGTCGGCGATCACGTGGTGCTGTCGTACGAGTCGTGCCGGGCGTGCCCCACCTGCAGGCGCGGTCAGCCGGCCTACTGCGACACGTTCCTGGCCCGGAACCTCCTCGGCCGTGAGCTGGACGGCACCGTCACCGCACGCGACGAGCAGGGGCGGGAGATCGCCGCCCGGTGGTTCGGCCAGTCGTCGTTCGCCCAGCACGCCATCGCCACGGTCCGCAACACGGTGGTGGTCGACCGGGCCCTGCCGCTCGAGCTGCTGGGGCCGCTCGGCTGCGGCGTCCAGACCGGGGCCGGGTCGATCCTGGTGGCCCTCGACACCCAGCCGGGGTCGTCGGTGGCCGTGTTCGGGAGCGGCGCCGTCGGGCTGTCCGCCGTGATGGCGGCCACGGTGGCCGGCGCCGAGCGGATCGTCGCCGTCGACCTGCACGACCACCGTCTCGCACTCGCCCGGGAGCTGGGGGCCACCGAGACGCTGCGGGGCGACGATCCCGACCTGGTCGCGAAGCTGATCGAATCAACCGGCGGTGGGGTGGACGTCGCGTTCGACACCACCGGGGTGCCCACGGTCATCCGCAGCGCACTGGCTGCCACCCGGATGGCCGGCCGGTGCGGCCTGGTGGGTGTGCAGATGGGAGACCTCGTGCTCGATCCCTCGGCGCTCGTCGGCAAGACCGTGGTCGGGATCCTCGAGGGGAGTGCCGTCCCGCAGGAGTTCATCCCCCGGATGATCTCGTTGTGGCAGGAGGGCCGGTTCCCGTTCGACCGGTTGATCGAGACCTTCCCCTTGTCGCAGATCAACGAAGCCGAGCAGGCGTCGCTCAACGGGCAGGTGGTCAAGCCCGTGCTGCTGCCCGGTGGCTGAACCTGTCGTCAGCCACCGGCCCGGACCATGAGCACCGGGCAGGGGGCTGAGCGGACGAGCTGCGCAGCCACGCTGCCCATCACCACCCGACGGAGGCCGGTGCGACCGTGGGTGGCCACCGCCAGGAACGACGCCGGGAGCCACCGGCAGTAGTCGGCGATGGTGCCCGCAGGCTCGGCGCCGTGGAGCACCTGCACCTGCGCGGCCACCCCGGCCCGGGCGAACCGGTCGCAGAGCCCCTCGAGCCGTGCGGTGGCGGCGTCGGTGACCGCGTCGGGCACCACCCCGTCGTCGAGCGCCACCGCCTCCTCGGGCCCGACGACCTCCACGACCCAGGTCGCAAGGTCGAGGGCGAGCGCCAGCTGGGAGGCAGCGGGCACGACCGATGCCGCTGCCGGCGAGCCGTCGGAGCACACGACCAGCCGCGCCCGTTCGCCCGGCAACAACACCGTGCGGCACTGGGGCCCCACGAGCAGCACGGGCCGACCCGCCGAGGTCACCACCTCCTCGGCGACGGCGCCGAGCACGAGCCGGCTCAGACCACCGTGGCCGTGCGTGGCCATGCAGACGACGGCGTCGGTCCGCTCCTCGGCCACGGCGAGGATGGACTGGCCCGGACGACCCGGAACCACCACGGTCTCGATCGGACACACGTCGGCGAACGGGGCCGACCGCTCCCGGAGGTAGGTCAGGGCGGTCGGGGTGTCGGCCGGCTCGGCCACCCGGACGAGCACGACGCCCCCACCGGTGCGCCTCGCCACGGCGATCGCCGGGCGGAGGGCGGACTCCGACAGGATCGATCCGTCGAGGGGCACGATCACGGTCCGCATGGCGCCAGTGTGGTGCACCCGGTCCCGTCGATGCGGGCTCGACCCCGGGACCTTGGGCCCGGGCCGCGCCCGGAGGCCCCGGGGTACCATGACCGGTGGAGCGCCGGGAAGGCTGATCGGCACGGAGATGAAGCCGTCAGGAGTCGCCGATGCCTCTCGCAACCGTCCGTCGTCCATCCGAGCGCGGCACGACCCGGGGCTGCCGGGGCTGCGCACGACCGGTCCTCACCAGCACAGGAGGTGGGTGATGTTCATCCTCGTCGGGGTCGACCAGTCGCCAGGGAGCGCCCTCGCCCTCCGGTGGGCCAGCGACGTCGCCGCGGCAACGGCGTCGACGGTCTGCGCCGTGCGCGCGTGGGAGTACCCGGCCGCCTCAGGCCTGCCGGGCGCCGGCTCCCAGCCCAAGCCGTCCGAGGTCGATTGCGTCGTGCTCGAGGAACTCGACGCCTTCGTGCGCGAGACCCTGGGGGAGAACCCGGGCGTCGAGCTGAGGGTGGCGCACGGGCCTGCGGACGTGGCGCTGCTCGGGGAGGCCCGTCGGTGGCAGGCGTCGATGATCGTCGTTGGCCGCCGGGGACTGGGGTTCGTGGAAGGGCGGCTGCTCGGCTCGGTGAGTCGCCGGCTCGTCGAAGGGGCAGGCTGCCCGGTGGTGGTGGTGTCCGACGGTGAGCACGCGCTCCGGCGCGGGGTGATCCTCGTCGGCGTCGACGGATCGGTTCACGCCGAGCGGGCCTTGGAGTGGGCGGCACAGATCGCCACGTCGGTGGACGCCGAGGTGGTGGCGGTGCACGCCTATCCGGCGCCGAGCGGCGAGTTCGCCGCAGCGGCCACGGCTGAGGCACAGGAACGGGGCGCCGTGATCGCCGCAGACGCGGGCCGCCGCCTCGGCGAGCTCGGGGTCCGTCACCGGACGGTCGTCGCCATGGGCGACCCCCGCTCGGTGATGGACGAGGTCATCCGGGCAGAGGATCCGGCGCTCGTGGTCGTGGGCTCCCGGGGTGCCGGCCCGGTCACCAAGCTGGTCTTCGGCAGCGTCGCCGCCTACCTCACCCAACACGCCGACCGGCCCGTGGCCATCGTGCGCGCCGCCGAGGCGAGAGGAGCCTGATCGGTGGTCAGCACGCCGACCGGCGCCGGCGTGGTCACGACCGGCGACGTGCCGTTCCACGCGCTCGCGGTGAAGGACGTGCTCGAGGCCCTCGCCACCGACGACCGGGGACTGTCCCCGGCCGAAGTCGAGCGCCGACGGGCCGAGGTGGGACCGAACCGTCTCCCCCCGGCGCCGAAGGACAACGTGCTGGTGCGGTTCTCCCGGCACTTCCGCGACGTGCTCATCGTGGTCCTGCTCGTTGCCGCCGGCGTGACGGCGCTGCTCCGGCACTGGGTCGATGCCTCGGTGATCCTCGGCGTGGTGATCATCAACGCCGCGATCGGGTTCGTGCAGGAGGGCAAGGCCGAGTCGGCGCTGGAGGGGATCCGCCGGATGCTGTCCCCTCACGCCCACGTCCGCCGCGACGGCGAGTGGCTCGATGTGGACGCAGGCGATCTCGTTCCCGGTGACATCGTGCGGCTCCGCTCGGGGTGACCGGGTCCCCGCCGACCTGCGACTGCTCGAAGCGGTGAACCTCCGCATCGAGGAGTCGGCGCTCACCGGCGAATCGGTCCCCACGAGCAAGGACCCCACCCCTGCGGCCCCCGACGCCGGCATCGGCGACCGGCACAGCATGGCGTACTCGGGCACGCTGGTGGCCTCCGGCCGCGGTGTCGGGGTGGTGACCGCGACCGGGCCGGCGACCGAGCTCGGACGGATCACGAAGATGATCGCCGGGGTCGAGACCCTGGCCACCCCGCTCACCCGGCAGATGGCGGCGTTCGGCAAGGCCCTGTCGCTGGTGATCGTGGGCGCGGCGGCGCTGATCTTCGTGCTCGGGCTGCTCCTGCACGACTATGCGACGAAGGATCTGTTCCTCGCCGCCATCGGATTCGCGGTCGCCGCCATCCCCGAGGGCCTTCCCGCCATCCTCACGATCACGCTGGCCATCGGCGTGCAACGGATGGCCCGCCGCAACGCCATCACCCGTGGGCTCCCCGCGGTGGAGACGCTCGGCCCGGTCACCGTCATCTGCTCGGACAAGACCGGCACGTTGACCAGGAACGAGATGACCGTCCGGCACGTGGTCACGCGTGCCGGACGGGTCGACGTCGAGGGCACCGGGTACGCGCCCGAGGGGGCGCTGACCGCCGGTGGTCGCCGCGTGACCCTCGACGAGCGCGACGACCTCCGGGCACTCATCGAGGTGATGGCCGTGTGCAACGACGCGCACCTCGGCTTCGGTGAGGACGGCTGGCAGATCACCGGCGAGCCGACCGAGGGCGCGCTGGTCGTGCTGGCCCGCAAGGCCGGCTTCGAGACCCACGGCTACCACCGACGCGCCCTGGTGCCGTTCGAGTCTGAGCACAAGCTGATGGCCACGCTCGACGAGGTGCCGGGCCATCCCGACCACAGCGTGCGCATCCTGGTCAAGGGCGCGCCCGACCGGCTGCTCGAGCGCTGCTCCGGCCAGCTCGGCGCCGACGGGGCCATCGAGCCCCTGGACCGCGCCTGGTGGGAGGAGCAGACCGGCGCGCTCGCCGCCGAGGGTCTCCGGGTGCTCGCCGCCGCCCGCCGGGACGTGCCGATGACCACGAGGACCCTCGAAATCGCCGATCTCGAGGACCTGGTGGTGGTCGGCCTCGTCGGCATCCTCGACCCTCCCCGCCCGGAGGCGATCGCCGCGGTGGCGACCTGCAGGAGCGCCGGCATCGAAGTGAAGATGATCACCGGCGACCATGCTGACACCGCCGTGGCCATCGCCCGCGAGATGGGCATCGGCGGCGGTTCTGGAGCGGTCACCGGGAACGAGTTGGAGGCCGCTGACGACGACGAGCTGCGGCGACTGGTGCGCGAACACGACGTGTTCGCCCGCACCAGCCCCGAGCACAAGCTCCGGATCGTCACCGCCCTCCAGGCCGAGGGTCACGTCGTGGCCATGACCGGTGACGGCGTGAACGACGCCCCGGCCCTCAAGCGGGCCGATGTCGGCGTGGCGATGGGGATCAAGGGAACCGAGGCGACCAAGGAAGCCGCCGAGATCGTGCTGGCCGACGACAACTTCGCGTCGATCGAGCGGGCGGTGGAGGAAGGCCGCACGATCTACGACAACATCCGCAAGGCGATTCTGTTCATCCTGCCGACCAACGGTGCCCAGGGCTTCGTGATCCTCATCGCAGTGATCACCGGGATGACCCTGCCGCTCACCCCGGTGCAGATCCTGTGGGTGAACATGGTGACCCCAGTGACCCTCGCCGTGGCGCTGGCGTTCGAACCGCCCGAACCGGGCATCATGCGCCGGCCGCCCCGCAACCCGCGCGCCCCGATCCTCGGGGCGTACTTCCTGTGGCGGATCGCCTTCGTCTCCCTGCTGGTCGGTGGGGCGACCGTGCTCGTGTTCCTGGCGGCGGACTGGGACGAGAAGACCCTCGCCCAGGCCCGCACCATGGCGCTGACCACGCTGGTCTTCGGTGAGGTCTTCTACCTGTTCAACAGCCGCTTCCTCCATGAATCGAGCGTGCGGGTCGAGGTCCAGACCACGAACCGGGCGGTGTGGGTCACCATCGGGCTGCTGGCCGTACTCCAGGTCCTGTTCGTTCACGCCCCGTTCATGCACCGGTTGCTCGACTCGGCGTCGTTGCCCCTGCGGGACTGGCTGGCGGCCGCGGCCATCGGGTTCGGCGTCTTCGTGCTGGTCGAGGTCGAGAAGTGGGCGGTCCGCACCCGGCGCCGCTGACGATCACCCACCCCCGGTCGGTGGACGCCCCCGGTGCGTTGCAGCACCCGCCCCGGAGGATGTGAAGATCGTGGCGTGACGGCCATCGAGCGGTGGCGGCGGCTGGCCGGGGTCCCTCCGTTCTCCCGGATGGTGCTGACCCACGCCTGCTCGTCGGCGGCCGACGCCGCGGTCGCGGTCTCGCTGGCCGGTTCGATCTTCTTCAGCGTGTCAGCCGACGCCGCCCGACCCCGGGTGCTTCTCTACCTGGCGCTCACCATGGCCCCCTTCGCGCTGCTCGCCCCGCTCCTCGGGCCGATGATCGACCGGGTGAGGGGCGGGAAGTGGGTGACCCTGGTGGCGCTGTGCTTCGCCCGCTGCACGCTTGCGCTCGCCCTGTCCAGCCAGCTCCGCACCCTGCTGTTCTTCCCGATCGCGTTCGGCCTGCTCGTACTCGGGAAGGCCTACTCGGTCACGAAGAGCGCGCTGATCCCACGGCTGGTGGAACGACCCGAACGGCTCGTCTGGTCCAACGCCCGCATGTCGCTGTTCGGCACGGCCGGCGGTGCCGTCGGTGCTGCGTCCGCCGCCGCGGTCTACGGGCTGACCGGGCCGGCGTGGTCGGTCCGGTACGCCGCCGCGGTGTTCGTCGCCGCCGGGGTGTTCGCCATCCGGAGCCGGCCCACCGCCCCCGCCCCCGAGCCGGTGGTGCCCGCGGCCGAGGTGATCGAGCTGCACAGCCGGCCGCTGGAGACCGCGGCGCTGGCGATGACCGTGCTGCGTGGCGCCGTGGGTTACCTGGCGTTCATGCTCGCGTTCGTCCTCAAGCGGTCGGGGGAACCGCCCTGGATGTACGGGGTGGTGCTCGCGGCCGCAGCGGCGGCGGGGTTCGCCGCCACGCTCCTGGCCGCCCCGCTGCGGCGATGGCGGGCCGAGCGGACCCTCATCGCCGTGGCCATGGCGGTGCCGACGACGGTCTCGCTGGTCGCGGCCATCCAGTACGGGCGGATCGCCGTGACGCTCGCCGCCGCCTCCGTGGGATTCGGCGCAGCGCTGGGAAGGCACGGCTTCGACTCGCTCGCCCAGATCTACACGCCCGACACCAACCGCGCCCGGGCGTTCGCCACGTTCGAGACCAGCTTCCAGCTGGCTTGGGTGATCGGTGCGCTGGCGGCCGTGCTGGTCCAGCCGGGAGGTGCGGTCGGACTGGCGGTGCTCGCCGCCGGGCTCGCTCTCGGTGGAGTGCTGCTCGTGGCACGCGAACGGCGGCGGTTGACCGACGCCGTCCTCCGGCGGGCCTCACCGCCCGAAGAGCTGCTCGCGCTGGCGTCGAGCCTGCACCTGTCCGGCTCGCATGTCGCCGCCGTGATCAACGCGGCCGCCGCCGTCCAGGCGCTCCCTTCCGTCGGGACGACCGTCCCGACCGGTGACCTGGCCCGGGCCGCCGACCTGCACCGTCTCGCCGTCAGCGGTCAGGTCGACGAGCGGACCTCGGCCAGCAGCGTGAGCTGGGCACGGTCGGTCCTGCGGCGCGCGTTCGAGCACGCTCAGTCACGCACCACCCGCCAGGTCTCGCCTTCACCGGCAACGGTGACCGAGCCCGCCTGGCCGACGTCGGGCGACCGGTAGACCTCGGTGCGAACCGTCACCCGGCTGCCGTCCGGGATCCGACCGACGAGCACCAGGCTGCCGTCGGCGATGAAGGTCGTCCCGTCCGGGGTGGCCTGCCCGAGCTCGTCGACGAAGCGCACGTCGGCCCGTTCGGCGAGGTGCTCCACGACGCCGACCTGCACTTCGAGCCGGATCGGGTAGGCCGGCTCCAGCGGCCCGACGAACACCACCGGCCGTTCGTCCCCGGGAGGGGGGAGCTGGGCGGCCTCGGCCACGACGACCGCATAGATGGCGGCCTCCCGGGCCTGCGGTGACGTTCCTCCGCCGTCGTCGCCACCGCACGCCGCAGCCCACAGCAGGATGGCGGCCACGACCGCTGCGCCGGGTCGTCTGCGGACCCGTCCCCCTTGCCCGTCGAGCACCGCCGCGAGCGTACTCACCCGGGCGCCGGAGCGGAGGGTGTGTCCAGACTCATCGCGTCGGCCTGAACGGCGGCCCGTCGAACCGGTCGACGGTGGTGAACTCCTCCACCGGCCGGCGCCGGAGGCGGGTGAGCTGGTGGCGCGGGCGACCCAGCGGCACCATCGCGGCCACGGCCATGTGGCCGGGGAGCCCGAGCACCTCCTGCGCCTCGTGCTCACGGCCGGCGAGGAAGGTGGTGATCGTCCCCCCGTACCCCTCGGCCCGCGCGGCCAGCAGCAACGACCACACGAACGGGTAGACCGAGGCGCCCGAGATCACCCCCACCCGCCCCGCCCGGCTGTCGAAGCTTGCGACCCGGCGGAGATCGAGCGCCACCACCAGCAGCCGGGGCACGTCCTCGAGCGCGTCGAGCAGCGGGTTGGGTGCCTGCTGCTCCTCGGCGGCGACGATGTCGACCGCCGTGGGCACCACCGTGTTCCACGGGTCCTCACCGGCGAGCAGCTGGGCGACGTAGACGTTCCAGGTGGGCCGGCACAGCTCGGCGAGGCGGCGGCGGGTGGGGCGGTCGTCGACGACGATCACGTGCCAGGCCTGGCGGTTCCCCCCGCTGGGCGCGAACCGGGCGGTGTCGAGCATGCGGTGCAGCGCCTCGTCGGGAACGGGCTCGGTGGTGAACTCCCGGCAGGCGAAGGTGGTGCGGGCGACCTCGTCGAACTCCATGGCGACCGCTCAGTCCACGAGCGCCTGGTACACCAGCTGCTTGAGCTGCGGCCGGATGGGGTGGGTGCTCGAGGGGAGGAGCTGGGTGAGGAACACCACGGTGATCTCCTCGACCGGATCGACCCAGAACGCCGTGCTGGCTGCACCTCCCCAGGCGAAGTCGCCCACCGAGCCCGGCACCTTGGCCTTCACCGGGTCGAGGGTCACCGAGAACCCGAGGCCGAAGCCCACCCCGTCGAACGCGGTCTCGGCGAACAGCGGGCGCCCGAACGCAGTGAGGTCGGCGCCGCCGGGCAGGTGGTTGGACGCCATGTACCGCACGGTGCGCGGGCTGAGCAGGCGCACCCCGTCGAGCTCGCCACCGTTGAGCAGCATCGTGGTGAACCGGTGGTAGTCGGCGGCGGTCGAGACCAGGCCGCCGCCGCCGAGCAGGGCTGCAGGCGGATGCAGGGCGTGGGAACCCATGGTGTCGAGCCGCACCGCCTTGCGGGTGCCCGGCGCCGGTGCGTACAGGGCGGCCAGGCGCTGTGCCCGGTCGCCGTCGGCCCAGAACGCGGTGTCGGTCATCCCGAGCGGCCGGAAGATCCGCTCGGCGAAGAACACGTCGAGCGGCTGACCAGAGACGACCTCGACCACCCGTCCGAGCACGTCGGTGGCCATCGAGTAGTTCCACTCCCGCCCGGGCTGGAACAACAACGGCAGCCCGGCGAGCGTGTCGCATACGGCGGCGAGGTCCTGACCTGCCGGGGTACCCCACTCGAACCCGGCCCGCCGGTAGAGCTCGTCGACCGGGTGGGCGTACAGGAACCCGTAGGTGAGCCCCGAGGTGTGGCTCAGCAGGTGCCAGATCTGCATCGGTTCGGTCATCGGCTCCAGCGCCGGGTTCGTCACCGAACCGCTCCGCCACACCCGGGTGTCGGCGAACGCAGGGATGAAGCGACTCACCGGGTCCTTCAGCTCGAACGCGCCCTCTTCCCACAGCATCATCGCCGCCACCGAGGTGATCGGCTTGGTCATCGAGTAGATCCGGAACACGGTGTCGAGCTCGACCGGGAGGCCCTGTTCGCGGTCCCGGTACCCGTAGGTGTCGAGGTGGACGACGCGGCCCCGGCGGGCCACGAGGATCAGCCAGCCGGGCAGCCGGCCGTCATCGACGTACCGGCGGAAGTGGGCGCTCACCCGTTGGAGCCGCTGGGGGTCGAACCCGACCTCGGTGGCATCGACCTCGATGTGCAACCCGCCCATGGATCCCCCCTCGGCGCTGAACCTGCGGGCCGGCAACCTAGTGCGGCGGTCGCCGGGCCGGCGGCGCCGGGGCCTACGGTGTCGGCCCGTGGCACCGGCCGTGCCGCAGGGAGGGGGATGGGTCATGGAGTTGCGTCCACTGGGTACCACCGGGGTCAAGGTGACCGAGTTGTGCCTCGGGGCGATGACGTTCCTGCGGGAGTCACCCGAGCACGACAGCCGGGAGATGCTCGACGCGTACCTCGCCGCAGGCGGCAACTTCATCGACACCGCCGACGTGTACTCGGTCGGGGCCTCCGAGTCCTTCCTGGGCGAGCACCTCGGCGCCCGTCGGCAGCGCGTGGTCCTGGCCACCAAGGTGCGGTTCCCGATGAGCGACGACCCCAACGACGCCGGCCTGTCACGACGTCACGTGCTCGCCAGCGTGGATGCCTCGCTCCGGCGGCTGCGGACCGACTGGATCGACCTCTACCAGATCCACTGCTGGGATCCGGCCACGCCGATCGCCGAGACGATGGACGCCCTCGACGCCTGCGTGCGGGCAGGGAAGGTGCGCTACCTGGGCGCGAGCAACGTCACCGCCTGGCAGCTCGCGAAGATGAACGCCGTCGCCGAGGCCAACAAGTGGGCACGGTTCGTCTCGCTCCAGCCCCAGTACTCGCTGGTGTCCCGCGACGTGGAGCGGGAACTGCTGCCCCTGTGCCGCCACGACGGCCTGGCCGTCCTCCCGTGGAGCCCGCTGGGCGGGGGGATCCTGAGCGGCAAGTACGTGCCGGGCGAGCGGCCGGCGGAGGGCACGCGCGCCGGTGACGCCACGGCGTCGGCCGGGCTGATGCGACGGCGGATGACCGACCGCAACCACGCGATCGCCGCTGCGGTCCGGGACGTGGCCGCCGAACTCGGACGGTCACCGGCGCAGGTGGCGTTGAACTGGGTGCTGCGGCGGCCGGGGGTGACCGCACCGATCATCGGGGCGAGGACCCCGGCGCAGCTCGCTGACAACCTCGGCGCAACGGGCTGGTCGCTGCCGGAGGAGGCCGTCGCCCGCCTCGACGAGGTCAGCGCCATCGACCTGGGCTACCCCCACGACTTCCACGCCATGCTCGGCGCCCGGTGAGCGCTCTGTACCCCCCAGGGGTATATGCTGCCGGGCGTGAGTGGATCGCTGCCCGGCTACCACGGCACCAAGGACGAGGTGCTCAAGCGACTCCGCCGCATCGAGGGCCAGGTCCGGGGCCTGCACCGGATGGTCGACGAGGACGCCTACTGCATCGACGTGCTCACCCAGGTCGCGGCGGCCACCAAGGCCCTCCAGGGAGTGGCGGTCAGGCTGCTCGAAGAGCACCTGCGGCACTGCGTGGCCGGAGGTGGTGCCGCCGCCCACGGTGACACCGACGCGCTGGTGCACGAGGCGACCGTGGCCGTCGAGCGGCTGCTGCGGAGCTGAGTGGACATGAGCGACACCCTCGACCGCGCCCACCTCGAACTGGCCGTCACCGGCATGACCTGCGCGGCCTGCGCCGCCCGGATCGAGAAGCGACTGAACCGCCTGCCGGGGGTGCGTGCATCGGTCAACTACGCGACCGAGCGGGCGGTGGTCGACTTCGATGCCGCCACCGTCACCCCCGAGGTGCTGGTGGCCGCCGTCGAGGCGGCGGGCTACGGGGCCCGACTGCCGAGCCCGCCCGGTCCGGCCCGCCCGGATGGGCGCGTCACCCCGGTCGGCGCGCCGCCGGCCCCGGAGGCCGACGACGATCCCCGCCTGCGTGAGCTGCGCAGCAGGCTGCTGGCCAGCGCCGTGCTGTCGGTGCCGGTGGTGGCCATGGCGATGATCCCGGCGCTGCAGTTCCGCTTCTGGCAGTGGCTGTCGTTCACGCTCGCCGCGCCGGTGGCCACCTGGGGTGCGTGGCCCTTCCACCGCGTCGCCCTGGCCAACCTGCGCCACCGCACCGCGACCATGGACACGCTGGTGTCGATCGGCGTGGCGGCCGCCTTCGCCTGGAGCACCTGGGCGCTGTTCCGGGGTGGAGCCGGGGAGCCCGGGTACACCATGCCGTTCGAGCTGACGATCGGCCGGGGTGGCGGGGGCCATGCGATGCCGGGCATGGACACCGGCGCCGGCCAGGCCGACCCACCGCACCTCTACCTCGAGGTCGCCGCTGCCGTGACGGTGTTCCTGCTGCTCGGACGCACCCTCGAAGCGAGGGCCAAACGACGGGCCGGAGCGGCGCTGCGGGCCCTGGCCGAGCTCGGCGCCCGGGAGGTCGCGGTGCTGCGCGACGGCCGGGAGGTCCTCGTGCCGGTGGAGCAGGTGGTGGTCGGCGACCGGTTCGTGGTCCGGCCGGGCGAGAAGATCGCCACCGACGGCGTCGTCGAGGAAGGCACCTCAGCGGTCGACGCCTCACTGCTGACCGGTGAGAGCGCACCGGTCGAGGTGGGACCGGGGGACCGGGTGGCAGGTGCGACGGTGAACGCCGGCGGCCGCCTCGTCGTCCGGGCCGAGCGGGTGGGCGCAGACACGGCGCTGGCCCGGATCACCCGGCTGGTCGAGCAGGCCCAGGCCGGGAAGGCCCCGGTGCAGCGGCTCGCCGACCGGGTGTCGGCCGTGTTCGTGCCCGCCGTGCTCGTGCTCGCGGTCGTGACCCTGGTCGCGTGGCTCGTGGTCGACGGCGATCCCTCCTCGGCGTTCACGGCGGCGGTCGCGGTGCTGATCATCGCCTGCCCGTGCGCGCTCGGGCTCGCCACCCCCACGGCGCTGCTGGTGGGGACCGGTCGGGGCGCCCAGCTCGGCATCCTCATCAAGGGCCCTGAGGTGCTGGAGTCGACCCGCCGGGTCGACACCGTGGTGCTCGACAAGACCGGTACCGTCACCACCGGCGAGATGCACCTGCTCGGGGTGCACCCGGCACCCGGCGTCGAGGCTGACGAGGTCCTGCGGCTCGCAGGTGCCGTCGAGGCGGCGAGCGAACATCCGGTGGGTCGGGCCGTCGCCGCAGCAGCGGTGGACCGCTTCGGCCCGCTCCCGCCGGTCGGGGAGTTCTCCGCCCGTCCCGGTTTCGGGGTGGAGGGTGTCGTCGCGGGCCGGCGGGTCCTGGTCGGCCGGCCCGAGGTCCTGCGCGAGTGGGCCCACCCCCATGCCGGTGAGCTCGACGCCGCGCGCTCCGACGTGGAGTGCCGGGGTGCCACCGCAGTGGCCGTGGTCGTCGACGATCGCCCGGTGGCCGTGCTCGCCGTGGCCGACACCCCGAAGCCGACGAGCGTCGCCGCGGTCGCCGCCATGCGGCGGATGGGACTCTGGCCGGTGCTCCTGACCGGCGACAACGAGGTCACCGCCCGGGCCGTGGCCGCCGAGGTGGGGATCGAGCAGGTGATCGCCGGTGTCCTGCCCGAGGGGAAGGTGGCGGCCGTCGCGGCACTCCAGGCCGAGGGCAGGGTCGTGGCCATGGTCGGCGACGGCGTGAACGACGCCGCCGCGCTGGCAACTGCAGATCTCGGCATCGCCCTGGGCACCGGCACCGACGTGGCCATGGAGGCCGCCGACCTCACCCTCGTACGGGGCGACCTGCGCGCCGTGCCCGATGCGATCGCACTGTCCCGCCGGACCCTGGCGACGATCAAGGGCAACCTGTTCTGGGCGTTCGCCTACAACGTGGCCGCACTGCCGCTGGCTGCGCTCGGATACCTCAACCCGCTGGTCGCCGGGGCGGCCATGGCGTTCTCCAGCCTGTTCGTGGTCACCAACAGCCTGCGGCTCCGATCGTTCCGGCCGACGACGTCCGTGCCCGGGGAATGAGCCGCCCGGCCCGTTGCCGGGCCGCCGGTGGCTCCGTACCGTCCCGCGCATGGGCAGGCCGTCCGTGACCGATCCGCAACCGGCCCGCCGGCTGGTCGAGGGCACCCCGGTGATCCTGACCACCGAGGTCCTCGCGACCGGGGTGGCCGGGCGGATCGTCGTCGCCCGACCGGGGCAGGGACTCGAGATCACGGTGGCCGACCCCGATGCTGCTGCGCTGGGGGCGCTGGTGACCGGCACCCGGGTGGAGGCCCGCTTCGCCCGCCCGCAGGACGCCAGCTACCGGTTCACGACCCGGGTCGTCGCCACCCGACTGACCGGCGGTGAGCACCGCCTGGTGGTGTCCTGGCCCTCGACGGTCGACCGTCTCCAGGCCAGGGGCAACGTGCGGGTTGCGCTGACCCTGGCCATGTCACTGGTCCCGGCCGGGCCCCGACGACTCGGCGACGGTGGATCGTCGTGGGTCCACGGCACCGTGGTGGACCTGAGCGCCGGCGGGGTGGGCGTCGTGACCGGGGAACGGCTCCGCGTGGGTCAGCCGGTGCTGATCCGGCTCGACGTGCCCGGCCGCCACGCCGACGTGCACGTGGACACCCGGGGGACCGTCGTGCGCCGGCTGCCGGTACCGTCCCGCAACGAGCTGTACCACTACGGGATCGAGATGCTCGACCTCCCCCCCCGGGTCGAGCAGGACCTCGTGCAGGCCGTGTTCCACCACCTGGCCGGCCGCATCGCCTGACCCCGGCCGACCGGTAGGGTCCCGCCCGTGTGCGGGCGCTACGTGTCGGCATCCGACCCCGAGGCGCTGGCCCGGTACTTCGACGCCACACTCGGCGACACCGTGCTCCCCCCCAACTACAACGTCGCACCCACCACCGACGTGTACGCGGTCGTCGCCGGCCGGGACGGGACCCGGCGCCTCACCGTGGTCCACTGGGGCCTGATCCCGGCGTGGGCCAAGGATCGCCGGATCGGCCAGCGGATGATCAACGCCCGGGCCGAGACCCTCGCGACGAAGGGGTCGTTCAAGCCGCTGTTCCGTTCGCACCGCTGCCTGGTGCCCGCCGACGGCTTCTACGAGTGGAAGGCGGTGCCCGGGGCGAAGCGGAAGCAGCCGTACTACATCCACCGACCCGACGGTGAGCCCCTGGCCATGGCCGGTCTGTGGACCTCGTGGCGTGACCCCGCCGCCCCGCCCGACACCCCGTGGCTGCAGTCGGCCACCATCATCACCACCGACGCCAACGCCACGGTCCGGCCGCTCCACGACCGGATGCCGGCGATCATCCCGGCGTCGGCGTGGGCGGAGTGGCTCGACCCCACCAACGACGATCTGGTCTCGCTGGGCCGGCTCCTGGTGCCCGCTCCCGAGGGCCTGCTCACCCTGCACCCGGTGTCCACCGAGGTGAACAGCGTTCGCAACAGGGGGGCGCACCTGATCGACGAGGTCCCCCCGGTGGACGGGCCGGCGTCCGGGGGCTAGCTGTGACCGGCCACTTCCGGGCGGCCCATGACCTTCAGCTGGAAGCGGATCTCCTCGGCCGCGTCGGCGAGCTCCCTGGGGCTCACCGAGCGCGCCGCGTTGGCGAACGACAGGTGCTGCATGCCCTCCATCGGGATCACGTGCACGTGGACGTGGGGCACCTCGAAGCCGGCGATCATCAGGCCGATGCGCTGCGGGGCGAACGCCGCCTGCTGGGCCTGACCGATCACGTGGGCGACGGTCATGAGATGGGCGCACAGGTCGGGGGGGAGGTCGATCCAGTGGTCCACCTCCCGCACCGGGACCACCAGGGTGTGCCCGCGGTTGATCGGGTTGATGGACAGGAACGCCACCGCCCGGTCGTCGCGCCACACGAACGTGCCCGGCAGCTCGCCCCTGATGATCCTCGTGAAGATCGTCGTCATCTGTTCGCCCCCGTCACATCCCGGGATCGTAGGCTCACCCTTGTGGGCACGATGGCGGCGGATCGGGGACAGGCACCGCCCGACCGCGTCCTGACCGTGCCCAATGCGATCACCGTCCTGCGCCTGTGCTGCATCCCGGTGTTCCTGTGGTTGCTGTTCGGACGTGCCGACCGGGTCGCCGCCGCGGTGCTGCTGGGGGTGCTCGGTGCCACCGACTGGGTCGACGGGTACCTCGCCCGCCGTCTCGGCCAGGTGAGCACGGTCGGCAAGGTGCTCGACCCAGTGGCCGACCGTCTGCTGTTCATCGTGTGCGTCGGTGGCCTGATCATCGACGGCGCCGTCCCGCTCGCGTTCTCCGTGGCGGTGGTGCTCCGCGAGGTGATCTTGGGCGGCGCGATGGTGCTGCTCACGCTGTTGGGCATGAAACGCTTCGACGTGTCCTGGTTCGGGAAGGCGGGGACCTTCGGGCTCATGGTGGCCTTCCCCCTGTTCACCCTCGGTTCCAGTGATCTCACCTGGGCCGGTACCGCCCAGGTGCTGGGTTGGCTGGCCGGCGTGCCGGCCCTGGTCCTCAGCTATGCCGCTGCCGTCCTGTACGTCCCGGTGATGCGCCGAGCCCTCGCCGAGGGCCGCGAGAGCAGAAAGGTCGCCGTCAGATGAAGGCCGTGATCATGGCCGGCGGGGAAGGGACCCGTCTCCGACCGCTCACCTCGAACGCCCCGAAGCCGATGCTGCCGGTGGCGAACGTGCCGATGATGGAGCACGTCGTCAACCTCCTGAAACGCCACGGGTTCGACGAGATCGTCGTCACCGTCGCGTTCCTGGCCCAGGCCATCCAGAACTACTTCGGTGACGGCTCGGAGTTCGGCGTCAAGATGAGCTACGCCACCGAGCCGACCCCGCTCGGGACGGCCGGCAGCGTCCGCAACGCGAAGGAGTTCCTCGACGAGCGGTTCCTGGTGATCTCCGGCGACGTGATCACCGACATCGACCTGACCCGGATCGTCGCCGACCACGACGCCAAAGGGGCCGTCGCCACGATCGGTCTGTGCAAGGTCGAGAACCCGCTCGAGTTCGGCATCGTCATCACCCGGGACGACGGCACCATCGAGCGGTTCCTCGAGAAGCCCACCTGGGGCCAGGTGTTCAGCGACACCATCAACACCGGCATCTACGTGCTCGACCCGGTCATTTTCGACTACATCGCCCCCGACCGCGCCGTCGACTTCTCCGGCGAGGTGTTCCCGGCGCTGCTGGCCGAAGGAAAGCCGCTGTACGGCTCCATCGCCGAGGGGTACTGGGAGGACGTCGGCACACTCGACGCCTACCTCCGGGCACACAAGGACGTGCTCGACGGCAAGGTGCAGCTCCACATCCCCGGCTTCGAGCTCAGCCCCGGGGTGTGGCTGGGGGAGGGTTCCGAGATCGAACCCGGCGCCCATGTCGAGGGACCGGCCGTCATCGGGCCCGGGTGCCGCATCGAAGCCGGCGCGCGCCTCGGCGAGTACACGGTGCTCGGCTCCAACGTCCGGGTGCGGGGCGACGTCGACATCGAACGCTCGGTGATCCACGACAACGGCTACCTCGGCGAGGGCACCCGCCTGCGCGGCACGGTGGTCGGCCGCAGCTGCGACCTCCGGGCGAACGCCCGCTGCGAGGAGGGCGCGGTCCTCGGCGACGAGGTCTTCGTCGGCGAGAACGCGGTGATCGGCGGCGGGGTGAAGATCTACCCGTTCAAGACGGTCGAAGCCGGCGCCATCGTCAACGACTCGATCGTCTGGGAGAGCCGGGGGGCGCGCAGCCTGTTCGGCCGCAACGGCGTGGTCGGCCTGTCCAACGTCGACATCACCCCGGAACTCGCCGTCAAGGTGGCCATGGCCTATGGCACCAGCCTCCGCAAGGGAGCCACCGTCGTCACCTCGCGCGATTCGAGCCGCTCGGCCCGCATGCTCAAGCGGGCGATGATGGCCGGGCTGAACGCGGCCGGCGTGAACGTGCTCGATCTCGAGGTCGGCTCGCTCCCGGTCACCCGCTTCCTGGTCCGCACCCCCCGGGCGGTGGGGGGCATCTCCATCCGGCTCGTCCCCGGCGATCCCGAGAGCGTGATCGTCCGCTTCTTCGACGGCGCCGGTGCCGACATCAGCGAGGACGCCCAGCGCAAGATCGAGCGGTTGTTCCAGCGGGAGGACTACCGCCGGGTGTTCCCCACCGAGATCGGCGACATCCAGTTCCCACCCCGTGCCCTCGAGGACTACGCCGCCGCCCTCGAAGCCACCGTGGAGATGTCGGCCATCGCCTCCCGGCGGTTCAAGCTCGTGGTCGACTACGCCTACGGCTCGACGTCGTTCGTGATGCCCAACGTGCTCGCCAAGCTCGGGGCTGACGTCCTCGCCGTCAACCCGTACGCCGCCACCGCCGGCGCCATCGCCTTCGACGCCGTCTCGGCTGCGGCGCGGGTGGCCGAGCTGGTGAAGGCGTCCGGCGCCCACGTCGGGGCCGTGCTCGACCCCGACGGCGAGCGGCTCACCCTGATCGACGACGAGGGCCACGTGCTCAGCGACACCGAATGCCTGCTGGTGTTCGTCGAGCTGGTCAGCGACCACCTGCTCGGTGACACGATCGCCCTGCCGGTGAAGCTCACCAGCCGGGCGGCGGAGCTGGCCAACCGCCACGGCGTCCAGGTGCGGTCGACGAAGATCTCGGTGCCGGCACTCATGGACGCCGCCACCGAGCCGGGGGTGGGGTTCGCCGCCGACGGCGAGGGCGGCTTCATCCTGCCCGGCTTCCTCCCGGCCTTCGACGCCGCGGCCGCCTTCCTGAAGATGCTCGACCTGCTCGCCCGGAGCGGCCGCACCCTCTCGGAAGTTGTCGCCGGGCTACCCCGGGTGCACCTCGCGCACGAGACCCTGGTCACACCGTGGGAGCAGAAGGGCACGGTCATGCGCTCCCTGCTCGAGCACGCAGCCAAGGACCATGAGCTGGTGCTCGTCGACGGGGTCAAGGTGCTCCACACGAACGGGTGGGCGCTGGCCCTGCCCGATCCCGAGGAGCCCATCACCCACATCTGGGCCGAGGGGTCGAGCGACGCGGATGCCCGCCGCCTGGCTCAGGAGTACGGCCGGCGGATCCGCCAGATGCTGCGCTAACCGGTCGCCGACGATGGTGCTGCCGGCGGGGTGGGGCGGAAGCCGGCCGCCCGGGCCGCCTGGTCGGCCTCGGCCAGTGCCCGCAGGAACGGGTAGGGGTTCACCGCTCCCATGCCCGCCGGGTGGACTTCGAAGTGGAGGTGCGGCCCGCTCTGGCGGGCGTTCCCGGTGTCGCCGTTGAAGCCGATCACCTGCCCTGCGGTCACCGCCGACCCGTCCGGCAGCCCCTCGGCGAAGGCCGAGAGGTGGGCGTAGTAGTAGCGGTTGCCCGAGACACCGGTGAGCCACACCGTGAGGCCCCCGAGCCGGTTGCGACCGAAGCGCACGACCCCGTCCTCCACCGCCACCAGCGGGACGCCTGCCGCGCCGATGATGTCGGCTCCCTGGTGCTGGCGGGCGCAGTCGTCCCGGCAGGCACCCCAACTGTCCCAGAACTCGTAGCGCCCGGCGAACGGGAACGCCAGCCGCTCCAGGCCGGCCACCGCGAGCAGTTCCGGGAGCGGTCCCCGGACTGACGGCCCGGCCACCCGACCCTCGAGTGTGCGGGCGAACGCGTCGGCGACCGCGGCGTCGGCCAGTGCCTGATCGGCCGCCTCGCGCCGTCGACGGGCCTCGCCTGCGGCGGCGACCGCCTCGGCCTGCATCCGGGTGCGGTAGATCCCGGCGGCCACCACCCGGTCGATCGCGGCGATCCGCCGATCCTCGAGCGTCTGCAGACCGGCGTCGGCGTAGAGACGGGCGGCCCGGGACTGCACGGCGGCGCCGTCACCGATCAGCGAGTCGACGGCCGCCACGGTCAGGCCGTCGACGTGCACGTAGGCCGCCGCCCCGGCACGCCGCAGCCGTTGGATCGCCGCCCCCAGCTCGTCGACGGCGATGGCGAGCCGCTCCCGGGCCCGGGACGCACGGCGGCGGGCCGCCTCGGCGAGATCGGCAGCAATGGCAGCATCAGCGTTCACGAACGCCGCGTCGTGTGCGAGCCGATCGGCCACCCTCCGGGCGTCGGCGGCGGTGGCCCGGGCCGCAGCGCGGGCCCGGGCACCGGTGACGAGCACCGGGAGTTCCCAACCGTGCTCGACCAGTGCGATCGACGCGTCGCCCGCCACGCGGCCGCCCCCGGTGAACC
>FWPV01005136.1_pt1 | contig 26536 bp, 23 predicted proteins | sample 2228371 | NCBI WGS metagenome assembly FWPV01 (sample SAMEA103939776, study PRJEB20133) | metagenome
GACATTGGACACCCTTAAACTTAAGAATGGTGATTTTTTAATTCTTACACGGATGTGGGCAAATAATTCAAATGATGTTTGGGCAATTGGTTTTGGAGATGTAAGTAGAAATTTAATCTGGCATTTTGATGGAAATCGCTGGTCAACTGATTCGATTCCAAGGGGTATGTCGCCTACCGGTCTCTTTGGTTTTGGAAGTAATAACGTTTGGCTTGGAACAGCAGAAGGTGCTTTTTGGCATTATAATGGTTTCATATGGAGTGAGGTAAGTAAACATTCAATTACTGGATATGATAGGGTTGTAATTGAAAATATATGGGGAACTGCACCAAACAATATCTACGCTGTGGGATTTGCAGAAAATTACACTACCTCTGATTATAAAGCTATTTTGATGAGATATAATGGTACTAAGTGGGATTTTCTTCAAATACCGGATTTTAAATTAAGTTTTACAAATATTCGACAACAATCAAGTACTGGTAACTTTATTATTGAAGCGTATGATTTATCTGGAATTAGTAATAACAATCGACTAATAATTTTTAATGGAAAAGATTTTATTGAGATAAACTCGGGTAATTACTCAACGGAAATTTATGAAATGAATAGCGAAATATATATTACAATGAATAGAAAAATTTATAAATATTCAAACAATCAGTTGGCTCTCTGGAAGGATCTTTCTTCATACTTTTTTAGATATGGTGTTTATGGAAGGAATGAGAAAGATTTTTTTGGTTTTGCCGATGAAGGCATTTCATACAGCAAAGATATGGTTGGTCATTATAACGGAACTGATTTCAAAATATTATTAGAAACAAATCTACATTTTACTGGCTGGGGCGCTTATATAGATAACAACATCTTCATTACAGCATTTGATGATTTATCAAACAGCAGTGTAATTATTCACGGAAAACTAAAAGAATAAATAATAGTTTTTAGGAGGTTAGAGAAAAAATTTTTAATAAAAAAGAGGAAGCAGTGCGGCAACACTGCTTCCGGGTTTTGCAAATAAATTGTAGGCTGCTCACCTATGGTATTTTAATACCGTTTTTATTTGCAAAACAATAATAATCGTTTTGCCTAATAAAATAAATGTTAAATGGAGTTTTTATGAAAAAGTTCTCAACTTTACTCGTAATAGTTGTTTTAACTTTACTCTTTTCGGACAAAATATTTTCTCAATCTATATGGTTTGTAAACCCAACAAATGGCGCTGATATTACAAGCCTCTATTCTGAATCCCAGGTTGCATTACATTTTCAATGTAATTGGCAGCGATCCTCTAATCCAAATCTGATAACCTACTATATAAAATTATTCGCTGATCCGATTGGAACTTATCAGTCAAATCAAGGAAGCGGTATCCCACAGTGGTTCTATTTAACTCCGGGAACCTATCAATGGCGTGTTGAATTATGGGAAGGGGATGGAATTCAAGGTTCAAAAAAAACCGCTGAACAAACCATTTCTTTTAACGTTAAGCATACTTTTTTTGTTAAAAATAATTTTGGTTATGGAATAATAAATGTTGATTATGTTCAAAAGTCTAGCCCATATCAACTAAAGAAATTTACAGGTAACTCAGTGACAGGTGGTGCAATTGATCAAATTTTTAATAATACGTCTTATGTTTGGAACCAAAGCGGAATTAATAATAGTGATTGGAGAAGACAGAGAATGGGAGACTCTTATAGTAACAGTTTAAGTCAGGCCAGAGATTATACATATACACTTGTTAGTGATGATAATGGAGCTGCATTAATTGCTAACCTGCGTAAAATTGTTAAACCAAACTTCCAGAACAGTTTTACCGACGTTGGCAATGGTGGCGTTATTAATGTTAATAACACACAATATAACTCGCCAACAAATCAATTTGATGTTGTTGAATTAAACCCAATAACTGCAACTGCCGTTTACCAGGTTATAAATGAGATTGGTTATAGCTTTCATCATTGGAATGATAATTCCACAACAGCGACATAAACTTTTTATCCCAACAGCACACAAACATATACTGCATACTATACAGGCAAACCTTTTACAACTAACAGAGCTTTGCATACTGGTACTGTTTATAACCAGCCAGTTGTTTTATACTGGAATGAACATCCCAATGTGAATGTAACTCATTATCAAATCTGGAGAAAGGTTAAGCACAACGGAGTTATGGGTGATGCTTATCTAATTGCAACAGTTAACAGGGGCACTACAAGTTATACTGATAATGATTACAACTTAACGAAAAACTATTCCAATGATTTATTGTATTATGATGTTAGACCATTTTATTCTATTGATGGAACATACTCTGATCCAAACTGGCTCGCAGTTTATGGAATGCTAATGCCAAAGACTTCTGACTCTATATTAATATCAGAAAAGGATATTACAAATTCGTTATCAAACTATCCAAATCCATTTAATCCAACAACCAATATAAGTTTTGGCATTAAAGAGTCCGGGTATGTTAGTATTAAAGTGTTTGATCTGATAGGTCAGCAAGTAGCGGAGCTTGTCAATGAAGAAAAAGAAGCTGGCTACTATTCCATTTCATTTGATGCTTCCAGGCTTCCATCAGGAGTTTATATTTATACGATTAGTGCAAATAATTTTGTACAAACCCGTAAAATGCTGTTGATGAAATAAAAAAAGCCTCCCTCCACCTCTCCTAAAGAGGGGGTATTTAATCAGGCGATTCAAATAACAATTTCTCAATTGCTCACACATAAATATTTTTTTATGTTCGCTAATCAAAAATCCTATTAACAAATGAGTTTGATTTTAACAGCGCTGTTTGTTTTTATAATTAATTTACCATTTGGTTACTGGAGGGCTAATGTCCGGCGATATTCATTGCAATGGGTGCTTGCCATTCATATTCCGGTTCCATTTGTTGTACTATTAAGAATTTACTCCAACATCGGATTTGAACTTTATACTTATCCAATTCTTGTTGCAGCTTTTTTTATAGGGCAATATACCGGTAAAATTTTATCCGATAGAAGAAGAGGCTCAGCAATGCCAACAAGCTCCTGCATGGTAATGGATTTGTACAGATCGTTCACTGCTAATTGAACTTTTCATTCAGAATTAAAGTTTTAATAAATAAAAGGAAAAACGATGCTCACAAAAAAAATAATTTTCACACTTGCATTAGTTGCAATAGCATTTCTTTCATCTGCATTGGCTGAGAATAAAAAAGGAGATAAAATGAGTTCTAATATCAAAAATGTTACTGTAAAAGATATTGATGGTACAGATGTAAAATTATCAGATTACAACGGAAAAGTTTTGTTAATAGTTAACGTTGCAAGTTATTGCGGCTACACAAAACAATATTCCGGTCTGGAAGAAATTTACAGAAAATATAAAGATAACGGATTTGAAATACTGGCTTTCCCTTGTAACCAATTCGGACAGCAGGAGCCCGGAAGCAATGAAGAAATTAAAAATTTCTGCTCAACAAAATTTGATGTTACTTTCAGATTATTCGATAAAATCGATGTTAATGGCAGCAATAAATCCCCCCTTTATACAATTCTTACAGATAATAGTGTAACAGGAAAAGGTGATATCAAATGGAACTTTGAAAAATTTCTTATTGATAAAAACGGAAATGTGGTTGCAAGGTACCCCAGCAAAGTTGAGCCAACAAACAAAGAGTTAATTTCAGCTTTAGAAAAAGAGTTGAGTAAATAAATCAGTAATAAATTTGGGGTTAAAAATTTAATTTAACCCCATTTGTTCTTTAACTTTAAGTTTGGCATTTATTATTTGCTTATGCTCTAAGTTTAATGTTGCACCAATTCTTTTTATCAACTGATCTTCATAAGCATTTAGTTTCTTATCCTGATAAATCAATTTCCACAGACTTTCCAGTAGTTCAATTTTTTGCTGCACACTGAATTTTTCGTTTATGATAGTGGTAAATTCATAAATACTTACGCTGTCCTTTGCGATAAGCTCGGCAAGTTCTAATAATTCATTTGTGCACTGTTCATCGAGATTAAAAGTTTTGTTCATTTCGGAAACAATAAAATTCTTTTCCTCTTCTGAAAATTGTCCGTCAGCTTTAGCCATTTCTATAAATAATGCACAAGCTGCAATCTGCAGCTTTTTATCAATGTTATTTTCTTGTTCATCTGCCTGACTGCCCTGCTCATTCTCTGACAAAGAAGAAAATATTCTTCTTAAGTACTCAAACATTTTATCCTCTTAATTCTTTTTCTTACTTCAATATTGGTAAAATAGCCGAAACCTTCAGACTTTACTTAAAAGCACATTCACTAAATAGGCTGAAAGTCTTGCGGGTTTTTATTTATTAAAAAAATCAAGGTACAGATTGATTATCGCTACAGCTAAATTTTTTCTAATTCACTTAATAAACCAGGTAAATCAAGTGGTTTGGTTACCATAATAATATTACCATCTTCATCTTTTGGCCATTCTTCCACAAGGCGGTCTGCATAAAGTTCGATACCATTGCCATCCGGATCTTTAAGATAGATAGATTCTGAAACTCCATGATCGGATGCTCCTTCTATCGGATAATTAGCTTCCCAGATTTTCTTGAAAGCTTTTGCTAAATCCAGTCTTGAAGGATAAAGAATTGCGAAGTGATAAAGACCTGTATGTCCTTTGGGAGGAGGAGTAGCATTTTCACCTGCCCAGGTATTTAATCCAATGTGATGATGATAAGTACCGGATGATAAAAACACAGCATTTTTGTTAAAGCGTGCAGTAACCTGAAATCCAAGTAAATCTCTGTAGAATCCTAGTGCTCTGTCTAAATTAGCAACCGTAAGGTGTATATGTCCAATCCGAGTTCTGTGATTTAATTCGTAATCCATAAGCTTGAAATATTTATTGTTTAACTTTAACGGGTTTTACTTTCCAGATGTTTTGAGCGTATTCTTTCACCGAGCGGTCACTGGAAAATTTTCCGACTCGTGCAACATTGTAAATTGATTTTTGAGTCCACTTCTTTTGATCAAGATATAGTTCAGATACTTTATCCTGAGCATCAATATAAGACTGATAATCAGCAAACAGACAGTAGTAATCCACATTCATCAATCCTCTGATCATATCATCAAAAATTCCGGGTTCTTTTGGATTAAAGTAATTTGTTGCAATCATATCAACAACTTGCTTTAGGTTTTTATTTTTTTCGTAATACTCTCTGGGATTATAATTGTTTGCTTTTAGCTTTACCACTTCATCAGCAAGCAAACCAAAAATGAAAATATTTTCATCACCCACTTCTTCTCTTATCTCAACATTTGCCCCATCCATTGTACCAATTGTTAGCGCACCGTTAAGAGCAAATTTCATATTTCCGGTACCGGATGCTTCCAGCCCTGCCATAGAAATTTGTTCAGATAAATCCGATGCAGGAATAATTTTTTCAGCTAGTGTAACAGAATAATTTTTGAGAAATATTACTTTTAATTTATCACCCACATCCGGGTCGTTGTTAACAAAATCTGCAACGCAATTGATAAGCTTAATTACCATCTTGGCAGCGTGATAAGCCGGTGCAGCTTTACCCCCAAAAATTATTGTGCGCGGAACCATCTTAATTTTGGGGTTAGCCTTTATTCTGTTATACAAGGTTATCACGTGAAAAACATTAAGTAACTGACGCTTGTACTCATGAAATCTTTTGATCTGCACATCAAACATTGAATCAGGATTAATTTTAATTTCATATTCTGATTCAATAAAAGCAATAAGAAGTTTTTTGTTTAACCATTTAACGTTCTGCCAGTTTTCAATAAACTGATCATCTTTAACAAATTTTTCCAGTTTTTTTAATTTTGTAAGATCTTTAATCCATTCATTGCCTATTTTTTCTGATATCAGAGCAGATAAAGCGGGATTAGCAGTTTTTAACCATCTTCTTGGTGTGATACCATTTGTTACATTAAAAAATTTGTTGGGATAGAGTTTATAAAAATCCGGAAAGATTCTTGTTTTAATAATTTCGGTGTGCAGTGCCGCAACACCATTGATTGCAAAGCTTCCGACAATAGCAAGGTTTGCCATTCTCACTCTTCTATCCTGTCCCGGAGATATAATCGAAAGCTTATCAAGCACTTTCTGATCTTTTGAATAAGTTTTTTTTACTTCTTCTAAAAATCTTCTGTTTATCTCATAAATTATCTGAAGATGTCTGGGAAGCAATTCGGCAAAAATTGGCTCAGACCATTCTTCCAGAGCCTCGGGAACCACGGTATGATTTGTATATGCAAAAGTTTTGGTAGTGATACTCCACGCTTTATCCCAACCATATTTTTCTTCATCAATTAAAATCCGCATCAATTCAGGTATTGCAATTACAGGATGGGTATCGTTTAACTGGATACAATTTTTATCGGAAAAATTATCAAGCGTATCATGATCAATTTTGTATTTTCGTATAATATCCTGCAAAGTTGCTGCTACGAAAAAGTACTGCTGTTTTAATCTTAAGAACTTTCCTTCAACATAAGTATCATTTGGATAAAGAACTTTAGAAATTGTTTCGCTCTCATTTTTAGCGGCTACAGATTCTACATAGTTTCCGCGATTGAAATCTGCAAACTCAAATTCACTTGCAGCCTTAGCCTGCCATAGTCTTAGGTTGTTAACAATGTTATTCTTGTATCCGGGAATTGGTACATCGTATGCAACAGCAAGAACATCTTCTGTATCTACCCAATCAAAAGAGAAAGTTCCATCCGGATTAGGTTTGGTAACAGTCCTTCCATAAAACTTTACACGATAAACTAAATTTCTTCTTAAAATATCCCACGGGTTTCCTTTGCTCAACCAGTTATCTGCATATTCAACCTGATAACCATTTTCTATTTCCTGTTTAAATATTCCATATTCATACCTGATGCCATAACCGAAAGCGGGTAGCCCCAATGTTGCCATCGAATCCAGATAACAAGCAGCTAAGCGACCCAAGCCTCCATTTCCCAAACCCATATCGGGTTCAAACTCCAAAATATCTTCTAAACTGTAACCATCTTTTTTAAGGATTTCAAAACATTCCTGATAATAATCCAAATTGATAAGTGCATTACCAAGCAATCGCCCCATTAAATATTCAAGTGAAAGATAGTAAACGCGTTTTACATCATTATCCATATAAACACGCTGAGTGCGGATCCATCTTCTGACGAGTCTGTCTCTTATAGCAAGTGAAAGAGCATAATATGCGTCATCACCTGTAACAGTGTAGTGATCTTTAACCAGAGTAAATTCGAGGTGCTCATTGAATTGATTTGAAATTGAAAAACTTTTAGGATCTTCTTTATCTGTAAAAAAAATAGGCTCTTTGTTTTTTTTTGCCATAAAGTATGTATTACTCCAAATTTATTAACTCAAATTTATCGGCTTCAAATTTAAGTCCATATGATTTCTTATACAAAATATTTCATCAGTAAAATATTGAGTAGATTTAATCGGATTGTATATCAACATAATTAATAACACAGTTTAAACAAAAAAATTAATGTTGCAATTTTTATTATCACTATTTTTGTACTAATAAAATGTTAAAAAAATATCGGGCTAAAAATTGAAAAAGATTTTTATTCTCTTCGTCACTTTAATCTTAAACTCTTGCTCTTACACGCAGCTGGATTCTACTAAAATCGGAAATGTAATTTTTATTCATCCCGATGGGACAGGTCTTGCTGACTGGAATGCACTTAGAATGATTAAAGTTGGACCTGATAACGATTTGCATTGGGATAAGCTTTCCAATATCGGATTATATCAGGGACATATCAGAAATCGTGCTACATCATCATCTAATGCAGGTGCAACAATTCATGCTTATGGAGTAAAAGCAGACTTAGCAGATTTCGGCATGATTGATGGTCAGATTCCTCTCTCCCGCTCCGGAAAAAGAATGAGCATTATGCAGGAAGCAAAACAAAATGGTATAGTTACGGGGCTAATAAATTCAGGCTCCATTGAAGAACCAGGAACTGCGGTATTTGTTTCGAGTAATATTAAAAGAGGCAACTATGCAGAGATTGCAAAAGATATTATTCAATCAGGCACCGATTTAATTTTTGCCGGTGGCGAGGATTTTTTACTTCCTGAAGGTACAAAAGGAAGATTTTCTGAAAACGGAAAAAGAACTGATGGACTTAATCTGATTGAGTGGGCAAGAGAAAAGGGTTATAAAGTTATTTACACAAAAGAAGAAATGCTGGCAACATCACCAGATGAGAAAAAAATTCTTGGTGTGTTTGCTTCAAGAAACACTTATAATGATAAAACAGAAGAAGACTTAAAATCACTCGGATTAAAAAATTGGTCAGATACTGCTCCATCTGTTGCAGAGATGACAAAATTTGCAATTGAGTTTCTCTCCCGTAAAGGTCAATTTTTTCTTGTTGTTGAAGAAGAAGGAACCGATAACTTTGGAAATAAAAATAATGCAAACGGGAAATTAAGTGCATTAGACAGAGCAGATGATGCAATTGGTGCTGCATTAGCTTTTATTAAAACACATCCTAAAACTATGATTATTACAGCTGCTGATAGCGAGGCAGGTGGACTCGAAGTATCTGGATATGAAATACCAAATCTGGATAAAAATACTCCACTGCCCCCCACGGATAAAAATGGTGCACCGATTGATGGAAGAGAAGGAACGGGCACTTTGCCATTCGTTACAAAACCGGATAAGATGGGAAACACTTTTCCATTTGGAATTGTGTGGTCAGCATTTGGTGATTTGACAGGCTCTGTTGTTGCACGTGCCTACGGTTTAAATGCTGAAATGATGAGAGGTAAAATTGATAATACAGATATTTACCGCTATATGTACTTAACTTTATTCGGTATCTGGCTGGATTAACATCTAAACTATTGCCGTAGCTTCAACTTCGATAAGCATGTCCGGATCAATTAAAGATTTAACCTCAACCATTGTTGTTGCAGGTTTAATTTCACCAAAAAATTCCTGATGTGCTTTTGCGAATTGTCTCCACTGCTTAATATCAGTTACAAACATTCGTGTTCTTATAACATTTGTTAAAGACGCGCCTGCTTCTGAAAGAGCTTTTTCTATTTTCTGCAGGCAGGATATGGTTTGCTTATAAGCATCACCAATACCAACAACTTTATCCCCTTCTACAGGTGCAGTTCCTGATACTTCAATGATGTTGCCGATTCTTACAGCACGGGAATATCCAACTATGTCTTCCCAAATAGCACCGGATGAAATATTTATTCGATTCATATTTTACCCTCCAAATAAAGTTTACGTTTGTAACTGATAAATTTTTCAATTGCATAACGAAGCATCGTTCTTGGCATTGTTTTATAATGTATCTTTAAAAAATCTTCTTCGGCTTTGATATCACGATTTCCTACTTCACGCAGCATCCAGCCCACTGCTTTATGAATGAGATCATGTTTATCGTTCAAAAGAATTTTAGATATCTCTAGCGTATCCTCAAATAATCCATTTCGGATAAATGTAAAGGTCGAAAGGATTGAGATTCTTTTCTGCCACAGGTTTTTAGAGCGGGCAAATTTATAGAGTAAATCTTTCTTTTTATCCAGAAGAAACTCGCCAACAATATTTGGTGCAGATAAATCAACCAGGTCCCAGTTATTAATTCCTTTTCTGTTTTTAAGATAGAAATTGAAAATTACTTTGCGTGCCTGTTTATCTGATCTTTTAAATCGTTCAACTAAAATCAAAGCGGCAATTAATCTTTCTTCGTGGATTTTAGAAGAGATAAGAATTTGCAGATCATCATATGACAAATCCTTAAACTGTTTAACAATCTTTCTTTGAACAGGAACTTTTATCCCATAAAAAACATCTCCTTCACCATAATCTCCTTTACCTGTCTTAAAGAATCTTTGCAGAATTAATGCTTGCGCTGGATTTTTCTCTGCTTCTATTTTTTTGCGAATTTCATTCAGACTCATTTGGTAATTTTTTTTATCCAGTTTAACATGGTTTCCAAAGCTATTGGAGAAATAGTTTCTTCTATCTGTCCGTATTCAGAAACTTTACCCGTTGAAGAAGTTTGAAACAGGTGGTTCAAACCTGGAAGAAGTTTTGTTTCAAAGTTTTTATTACCTGCTTTTTTCAAAGCGGTTTCTATAGCTGATAAATTTTCTTTGGGTGGAACCTGTAAATCGTTTTCACCATTTATTGCTAATACAGGGCATTTAACTTTTTCGAGTGTTGGGATGGGATTATATTTAACAAAATTTTTAAACCACGCACTTGTTAATATTTTCATTTGCATATTTTTATAAACTTCCGGATCACCAAGTTTTGATTTTTCTTCTTCGGTCATGCTCTCAAATTCTTCAGTGAAGATTTTATTTAATGATTCAGTAAGTTTTTTTTCATCATCAATTTGCTTGATTGCTGATAAGAATTTTCTTTGTGACAAAATAGACTTTTGAATTTCATCCTCAGAACTTCCTTCAGCTCTTAAAATAAGCTCATTTTGCAGAACCAGTATGGAATCACCCGGGATTCCCGGTCCTGCCATCAAAATAATAAATGCTACATCATTTGAATTAACAGCAGCAATTGGAGCGATTAATCCTCCTTCGCTGTGACCAATCAAACCTATTTTAGATTTATCAACCTCCTTACGTTCTTTCAGAAATTCTACTGCAGCCAAAACATCTTTTCCAAAGTCTTCACTAGTTGCAGATTCATGATTTCCGGTTGATTCTGCTATGCCTCTGTCATCAAAGCGCAAAACTGCAATTCCATTACGTGTAAGATAATCGGCAATAACAAGAAATGGTTTATGACCGAGAAGTTCCTCGTTCCTATTCTGTCCACCGGAGCCCGTAATCAAAACAACTGCAGGAAAATTATTTCCATCTTTTGGATAAGTTAATGTTCCCGCAAGTGTTACATTATCTTTTTCGTTTTCAAACAAAACTTCTTCTGCATTGTATGGAAAAGGTTCTTTTGGTTCCTGCGGTCTTTTTACTTCTTCAACTTTATCAACTTTATTAACTACCAAATCCAGACTCATTCCTCCCTGGGACCACTTTCCTTCAATCTTCATATCTTCAAAAAATATTTTGCCTTTATAGTTACCCCTAATAGCAGGAATCGAGATATTGATTGAATCACCGGATACTGTTGTACTTTCTGTTGGAATTCCTTTTGCACCCTGATCGGGACTGTCCAAAGTTGAAGTAAATGTTCCATCACTATTCACAGAAATATTAAATACAACTGTAAGTTTCATTGTGTTAGGCAATTCAAGTTTACCTAACCAAACACCTGATATATTTTTTTCCTGTGCAATGATTGAAATTGAAAATAACAAAACTACTATAAAACAAGTAACGGATTTCATTTTAAGCTCCCTGTAATTAAAACATTTTTTTTGCACACAAAAATTAAAGAATTAAAAAGAAGTAAAGTGTATTTTCAGTCAGATAGTCTTTTAACAGAATGTAAGGCTGATAGTAATGATGAATTAAAATTTTCTGATTAACCATATAATAAAAGAAATTACCAGACTGATAATTATCATTGAAGTTATCGGGATGTACATTTTGAAATTTGGCTTATCAACAACAATGTCTCCCGGAAGTTTTCCAATCGGAAGTTTAGAAACCCAGGGCCAGAGAATCCCGATAATTAAAATTGCTATGCCTGATATAATTAATATTTTTTGTGTATTAGACATTTTTAACAATTTCACTAAAAAATTCTTCCATTACCATATTATAATTAAATGCCAGTTTCATCGAACGAATTTGCGCGATACTAAAAAACCGGATTTGTTGCCCCTCTTTCAAGTCAATTTCTTCCGGATTTATTTCCATTCTTTTCCAAAACACGTAATCGGTAAGATTTTCTGATGTAAAAATCTTAAACAGGTTTATCTGTCCAAGATTTTGTAATCCTAGTTCCTCATTCATTTCCCTCCTGACGGTTTCCTCAGGATTTTCATCTTTTTCAACTTTTCCGCCCGGAATATCCCACATATTTGGGAAAGGAATACTATCCTTATCATCACGCAATAATAACAAAACTTCATTATTGCTGTTAAGAAATATTATTCCTGCACCTTTCATAAAACTTTTACATTTAACTTTAATAAATTTAAGGAACTTATCTCAGGAATAATAGGTTTTCCATTCTATGAAACAAACAAAATCAAAAAAAGCAATCATCATAGGCAGCGGTTTAGGCGGATTATCAACTGCACTGCGCCTTTCCACTTTGGGTTATGATGTAACTGTAATAGAAAAACATAACAAGCCTGGTGGAAGATTAAACCAGCTTAAGTTGGACGGATTTACTTTTGATGTTGGTCCTTCTTTTATGAGCATGAGCTGGGAGCTTGAAGAATTATTTAAAAGTAATGGATTAAAAAATCCAATTCAGTTAGAAGAGCTTGATCCTCTTTACCAGGTTTATTTTGAGGGTGAGAATAAACCTTACAGAATCTGGAAAACATTGGATAATCTTGAAAAAGAATTTAAAGATATTGAACCAAATCTTGCCGCTAAAGTAGAAAAGTATTTATCAAAAGCGGGTGAATTCTTCCACGATACAGAAGATAAAGTTGTAAAATCAAATTATGAAAATGTAGTTGACTATATTTTAAAACTTTCACGCGTACCGAAGAAACATCTTCCCTATTTATTTAGAAATATGTGGAGCGAGGTTGAGAAGAATTTTGAATCAGAGCAGGTGCGTGTGATTTTCTCACTTGTTGCATTTTTTCTAGGCTCAACTCCTTTTCAGACTCCTGCAATCTATTCTTTACTTAATTACACGGAGATGAAACACGATGGGTACTGGAAAGTAAAAGGTGGAATGTATTCCATCGTTGAAGAGTTGATGAAGATACTAAATGATCGTGGTGTAAAGTTTGTATTTAACACAGAAATTGTCGGAGTTGCAAACTCAAATGGTAAACTTAATTCTTTAATCGATAAAAATGGTAAAACCTGGGAAGCTGATATCTTCATTTCAAATTCAGATGCCGCTGCTTTCAGAGGTATGATTTTAGGAAGGCAAAAATTCTCTGAAGAAAAACTGGATAAAATGGACTGGACTCTTGCGCCTTTTACAATTTATCTGGGTGTTAAAGGCAAAATAGATTCACTTCAGCATCACAACTACTTTTTAGGAAGTAATTTCAGAGGTTATGCAGATAAAATATTTACTTCATCTATTATTCCTCAAAAACCATATTACTACGTAAACGTTTCTTCTAAATCAGTACCGGAAAGTGCACCCGAAGGATGTGAAAATATTTTCATCCTTTGTCCTGTACCTGATAGAAGATACAAAAAAGATTGGAACGACAAGAAAGAGATAGCTGAAAACATTATAAAAGACCTGTCACAAAGAACCGGATTTGATATTGAATCCAACACATTGGTTAAACAAATTTTTTCTCCGGTTGAATGGGAAAATATGTTCAACCTTTACAAGGGTTCTGGTTTGGGATTAGCACACGGAATAAATCAGGTGGGAGCTTTCAGACCAAAGAACAAAGATGAAGTGTTTCCGAATTTATACTACGTCGGTGCATCTACAACACCGGGAACAGGATTACCTATGGTTATAATAAGTTCTAAACTAGTCACAGAAAGGATAGTGAGGGATTATGGATCTGTATAAAAGCACATCTTACAAAATCAGCAAGTTGATAACACGCAGCTACAGCACATCATTCAGTTTAGGAATATCTGCATTTGCTCCATCATATCGTGATGCTATTTATGGTATTTACGGATTTGTAAGATTAGCCGACGAAATTGTTGATACATTTCATGAATATGATCAGGCAGAGCTTATGAAAAACTTCCGAAAGGAAACAGAAGATGCCCTAAAGACAGGTTTATCAACTAATCCCGTATTACACGCTTTCGTTCAAACTGTAAAAGAGTATAATATCAATTACCATTATATTGATGCTTTCCTCAAAAGCATGGAAATGGATCTTACTAACCCTTACTATGAGCACGACGAGTATAATGAATATATCTACGGTTCGGCTGAAGTTGTTGGATTAATGTGTTTGCAGGTTTTTACCGGTAAAAACAAACAATTATTTGATGAATTAGTCAGTCCGGCAAGAAGTTTAGGATCAGCTTTCCAAAAGGTAAACTTTTTGCGCGATATTAAAAGTGATATGGAAGAACGCGGAAGAATTTATTTGCCGGGAATAAATCACGCTGTAAAAATTGATGATGAAAGCAAAAAGAATTTAGAAAGTGATGTTGAGAAAGAATTTAACCACGCACTTGAAGGTATTAAAAAACTTCCGCACGGAGTTAAGTTAGGAGTTTATTCAGCATATCTATATTATCGTGTATTATTCAACAAAATAAAAAAAATGCAGGTCAAAGAGTTAATGAAAAAAAGAGTGCGAGTTTCTAACTGGCAGAAACTCGGTCTTTACCTGAAAGGTCTGATTGAAATAAAATTATTAAAACTTACATAAAAATATTTACATATAATTATTAAGTTGCCGGTAGTTTACCGGCTTTCTTTTTTATGAGCACCTATTTACTAATTAACATACTAATTATTTCTGTTCCACTTGTTTTATCTTTTGATAAAAATCTGAAGTACTATAGAAATATCCCTTATCTGATTCAATCACTTTTATTTATCAGCACAGCTTACATTATCTGGGATGTAATCGCTACAAAACGTGGAGATTGGGCTTTTAATCCGGATCACCTGCTTGGGTACTACTTCTTTGGTTTGCCGTTAGAAGAGATTTTATTTTTCATCACCGTACCATACTCATGTATTTTTATTTATGAAACAATAAAATTTTACGTTAAAGAAAAAGTTTTTACAACTAATAAAAATTTATTTTATCTGCCGGCAGTTATTCTGATAATTATTTCATTTCTGTTCTATGAGCAGAATTACACTTTTACAGTTGGAATTTATACTGCGGGATTTTTTATTGGTGCAATTTTATTCAAGAGTAAACTTCTTAATTCCAGAGCTTTTTGGTTAACAATGCTGATATGTTTTCTGCCATTCCTTCTTGTTAACTATTTTTTGACTTCAATTCCCGTAGTAACTTACAATGATGAAGCTTTTTTTGGTAAAAGATTCATAACTATCCCTTATGAAGATTTCTTTTACTCATTCTCTATGATTTCATTATGGATTTTATTTTACGATCTGGCAAAAGAAAAAATCAGATTAAAATGAAAAAAAGTATAGGAATAGTTGGAGCAGGATTAGGTGGTTTATCTGCGGCTATACGTTTAGCAAATTCGGGATTTAATGTAGATGTTTATGAACAAAATTCTTTCCCCGGTGGTAAAGCTTCTCAGTTTGTAAAAGATGGTTTCAGATTTGATAAAGGTCCTTCCCTTCTTACGATGCCGTTTGTACTTGAAGAATTATTTAACGATTGTGATGAAAATATTTACGATTACTTAAGTTTAAACAGACTGGAAGTTATTTGTAAATATTTTTATCCGGATGGTTCGATAATCAATGCTTACTCCGATGCTGATAAATTTGGGGATGAGATCGAAGCAAAAACAATCGATACAAAGTCATCATTAAAAAGATATTTACATTATTGCAACACTATTTACGATTTAACATCGGAATTATTTCTTTATAGCAGTCCTTCTCAAATCTCAACTTTTTTGAATAAAAAAGCTTTCAAAACTTTATTTCAAATAAAAAAGATAGATCCTTTCAGAACGATGCACCAGGCAAACAGTAGTTTTTTTAAGGATCCGAAATTAGTTCAATTATTTGATCGCTATGCAACATACAATGGATCAAATCCGTATAAAGCTCCGGCAACGTTAAACATCATCCAGCACGTTGAATATAATCTTGGAAGTTATATACCGGAAGGAGGGATTTATTCGATATCAAATGTATTATATCTGCTGGCACAAAAAAAAGGAGTTAAGTTTCATTTCAACTCTAAAGTTGCAGAGATAATTATCAGAAATAAATCTGCACACGGACTTAAAGTTGATGGTAAAGAAAAAGTTTACGATATAATTCTATCTAACGTAGATGTTAATACTACATTTAAATACTTAATTAAAGAAGCTCAAACAAACGAAGCTAAAAGATATTCCAGGCTGCCTCCTTCTTTTTCAGGATTAGTTTTTTATTGGGGCATTGACGGAACATTTGAGCAGCTTGAAACACACAATATTTTCTTCTCAAAAAATTATCAGCAGGAATTTGATTACTTATTTATTAACAAAACGATTCCCGATGATCCTACAATTTATATTTATATTTCTTCCAGGTTGAATAAAAAAGACGCACCGGCAGGAAAAGAAAACTGGTTTGTTATGGTAAACGCTCCATATATTCATAAGCAGGACTGGGATACAGAATTAAAAATTGCCCGATATAAAATTATTGAGAAGATAAATTCATTCTTAAAAGTTGATATATCAAAAAAGATTTTATTTGAAGAAATGCTTACCCCTTTAGACATTCAAAACAATACCGGCAGTTATCTTGGAAGCATTTATGGAATTGCATCAAACGATAAATTCTCTGCTTTCAGAAGGCAATCCAATAAATCTAAAAGTATAGATAGATTATTTTTCTGTGGCGGCAGTGCACATCCCGGCGGCGGAATCCCTTTGGTTATTCTATCGGGCAAAATTGCATCTGAATTAATTGCAAAGGAATTATCGTGATAAAAGCAAAACACAGCAGGTCAGCTAAATTCGTGTTCGATTTGTATTTGAAAAGATTATTTAAATCTTCGTTTGAAGATTTTTACATCCTGGAATCATTTCCGAAACCTGATCCTTCAAAAGGATTGCTGGTTACTCCAAATCATTTTTCCTGGTGGGATGGATTTTTTATTTACTGGCTCTTAAATAAATATGTTGATCGTAAGATTTACGTTATGATGCTTGAAGAACAATTAAAGAGATACTGGTTTTTTAATTACGTAGGATGTTATTCTATAAATTTGCAGTATGTTAAAAGTTCCATATCTTCATTAAGATATACACTGGATATTTTATCCGACGAAAGAAATGTTGTTGTAATTTATCCCCAGGGTGAAATTGAGCCTTATGAAAAACGTCCATTAGAATTAAAGGGAGGAATAAGTTTTCTTTCACAGAATGCTAAAAAAGATTTTACAGTTTTACCTGCTGCTTTTAAAATTCATTACTCGAATAAAAGATTACCTCTGGTTTATTCCAGATTTTCTGAGCCAATAAATTCCAATGAAATCGGGTTATCCCCGGATATTTTTGTTAAATCATTCACAGATAATCTTGATAGTCTTGACAGAGATTTTCTTAGTTCAAAAGTCAAAAGTATTTTTTAAGATATGACGTTTCTTTTTGTTATAACAGTAATTCTTATCGTTTTATTTTCGATCAGTTTGTCAAACCTGTTTTCTGCTCCCGAATTGAAAATAAAAAGTAACGATTCTGTTGAAGAAGAATTAATTTCGATACTTATTCCCGCACGTAATGAAGAATCGAATATTAAAAAGTGCATAGAGAGTATTCTGCATCAGGATTATAATCCGAAAGAGATTATAATTCTTGATGATTTTTCTGAAGACAGAACTTTTGAGATTGCAAATAAATATACTGATGGCTGTGTAAAGGTAATCAAAGGAAGTGAACTGCCCTCCGGATGGATTGGTAAAAATTGGGCGTGTCATCAATTAAGTATTATAGCCAGAGGTAAGTATCTATTATTCGTTGATGCTGATGTTATACTCAAAGCCGGTACTATTAAATCAGCATACAATGAAATGAAATCATCAAACCTGGCTTTGCTTTCAGTATTTCCGACACAAATTCTTAAAAGCCCCGGGGAGTACCTCATAGTACCGCTTATGAACTGGATATTATTAAACTTTCTTCCTCTCATTCTCGTTTATAAGTTAAAGTATGTTCCTTTTGTTGCTGCTAACGGTCAGTTTATGCTTTGGGATAAAAACGCTTACATATCAGTTGGTGGACATCAGAAAGTGAAAGACAGAGTAGTTGAGGATATGGAATTAGCTCGTGAGTGTAAAAAGAAAAACCTTAAAGTAAAAACATTCTTAGGTGGCAATCTGGTGTTTTGTAAAATGTATAATTCATTCAGTGATTCTGTAAATGGCTTTACAAAAAACTTTTATGCGGGATTTAATATGAATCCATTTTTGTTTTTAATTATGATTACAGGTTTGTTAATAATTTTTGTTTCTCCCTTTTTTTTCTTAAAGTATTCATTGTTGTCATTAATTCCGATTGGGTTAATATTATTATCAAGAATATTTATTTCCATTAAAAGTAAACAGAATTTTTTAACAAATGTTTTATTACATCCTATTCAAATGTTTTTAATGTTTTTCATCGGTGTTCAATCAGTCATTAAAAAACAATCAGATTCCTTAGAATGGAAAAACAGAAAAATCTCAACATAAAATATCCAATATTATTTCTGTACATTATTTTTAGTGTTGGCATAGCAGGTCATTTGATACAGGCAACACAAAACATAATGTTATTTTTAACTCCGATTACTCTACTGATTAGCGGAACAGTTGTATTATTTTTCTCGCTGGCTGAAGAAAAAAATAAATTACTTTTATGGGTTGCATTTACTTATTTGGCTACATTTTCTTTAGAAGCAATCGGAGTTGCGACCGGAGCAATTTTTGGATTTTATAAGTACGGAGAAACTTTAGGATTATCTTTTTTAAATGTTCCTGTTATTATAGGATTTAATTGGGTACTGGTTATTCTTGGTTCAATTGCTATAAGCAGTTTAATTACCCAAAATATTTTATTAAGAGCACTAATCATTGCATTATTAGCTGTTGGATTTGATTATATACTGGAACCCATAGCAATAAAATTAGATTACTGGCAATGGGAAAATGGCATCATTCCATTTAAAAACTATGCAGCATGGTTTTTAATTGCGTTTTTTTCAAGCTTAACATTCTTTAAAGTTGGAGTGAAATTTACTCCGGCTATTTCAAGGCATTATTTCTTTATTCAGCTAATATTTTTTATAATACTAACAATATTTAAGGTTTAATTAGTGATGGGAATCTTAATAGCATTCATTATAATAACTCTTTGGGCAGCGCATCTTTTTTATTCATTAAATTTTGTACAGGTTGATTTTACAAATCCTGTTTTTTATTTACACATTTTTCTGCAAGGTTATCTTTATACAGGATTATTTATCACAGGTCATGATGCTATGCACAGGACGGTTTCAAGAAACAGAACAATAAATGATTCTATTGGCTGGATTTCAACATTACTTTTTGCCGGTTTATCCTATAACAGATTAATTAAAAATCATTTTATGCATCACAGCAAGCCAGGCGAAGAAAATGATCCTGATTTTTATACTAAATCCCAAAACTTTTTTATATGGTGGGCAGTATTTTTAATCAGATATATAACGATATCGCAATTAATAATTATGGCGGTTGCGTTTAATGTTTTGGCAATATGGTTTGATAAAAATTCAATAATTAGTTTTTGGGTTATCCCGGCTTTTATCGGAACATTTCAACTTTTTTTCTTTTGTACATACCTGCCGCATAAATATCCTCATACAGAAAATATGAAACCCCATAACGCACGTTCGCAGAAATTAAATCATTTGTGGGCTATGCTATCGTGTTACTTTTTTGGATATCATCACGAACATCATGAAAGGCCTGCAATACCGTGGTGGAAATTATATAAGTTGAAAGAAGAAACTGTTAAAAAACAATTAAGCAGTCTCTGATATTGTTTTTATTATGGCGGCTTTACCAAAGGGTTTTATAAGAAATTTAGTTGCTCCTGCATTATAAAATTCTTTTATTTTCTCATCAATATATTCACTTGAGATAATGATAATTGGTCTTTTAAAAGGATCATGTCTTTTAATGTCGCGGCAAATTAGCAAACCCTGCTGCCAGTAATTTTTATCAACATCAAAAACAAAATGACTGAAAGAACCATCCTGAACAAATTCTAACTTAAACTCCCTGATAGTATAATTAACAACCGAATAAGAATTTTTCAAAAAGGCTTTAACCAATTCATAAGTTTCGCCGTTATTATCAATCATTAAAATTTTATTACTCTTAACAGGATCATCACTAACATTAAGGTAAGAAATCATTTTAGATTTACTAAGCGGTAATGTAAATGTAAATGTGGAACCTACTCCTTTTATACTATCAACAAGCAAAGACCCGCCAAGTTTTTCAATGTATCGTTTAGCTAATGCTAACCCCAAACCATTACCTTCGTAATTTCTGCCAACGTTAAGATCTTCCTGACTAAACGGGTGATACAAATGATCGAGATACTTAGTAGAAATTCCGATACCTGAATCACGCACTTTACAAACAGCTAATTCTTTTTCCTCTAAAATGCTTACTTCAACTTCAACAAAACCATGCTGTGTAAATTTAACTGCATTGCTTAAAAGACTGTCTATGGCATTTGTTACACACTGAACATCAGCATCAACATAAACCTTTTTATGAGAGTAGTTGGTTTTTAATTCGATATTTTTTTCTTTTGCTGTTTTCTGGTGTTCGGGTAATTTATCTGTTATTAGATTAATTAAATCAACTGTTTCGATGTTAAGGTGATAATTACCTGCTTCGATCTGAGCGAACTCCAGCATTTGTGTTATACTTTTAAATAACCGCTCACTGCCGCTATGTAAGTTATCAAGATAAATCTTGTCCTCAGGTAGTAATTTATCATTAAGATTTTCTTTTATAAGAGAAGAGTAGCCAAGAATTATATTAAGCGGAGTTCTTAATTCATGAGATAATACATTTAGAAAAGTATTTTTTAATCTTTCTGATTCATTGCTTGCATCACGTGCTTTTTTTACTTCCTCTTCAGTTAAAAGCATTTCTGTCTGATCTTCGTGATACATAACAATTAAAGTCTCTCCCTCATCTTTAACAGAGAATATACTTGTTCTTAGGATTGGAATTGCATAATCTCGGGATCTAAGAAGAGAATCTTCATAATAGTCAACAGATACATAATTTTTCCCTTCCAGAACATCGTTAATTTTTTCAATTATTTTATTTTCAGCAAGTACTGAATCGTTAAAAATACTGTATTCTGCTAATTCATCTAAGTGATAACCCCACAGCATACTGAATGCATCATTTACGTAAATAATTTTTCCTGTAGAATCAATAACCTGAACAGGGAATCTAACTTTATCATATAGTAAACTGATATATTTTAATAATTCAACTGCTATCATTTATTCTATCGGAATTAATATTTCAATTGAAGCACCGGAATCACTATCTAAAACTTTTATTTCCCCGTTGTGCCTGTCAATAATACTCTTACATAAAAATAATCCGTAGTGATCTTTTTTAGGTGTAAAAGATTTAAACACATCTTGTTTAACTTCCGGAGGAAAACCAGGTCCATTATCCTGAATAAGTATTTCAATTTTGTTGTCTATCGCTTTTGAGCTGATTGAAATGGTTACATCTTTTCTGGCATTAACTGAGTTAGTAAACAAATGCACCAGCAAATGTTGAATTTGTTCTGAATCGTAACTGCAAAGCGGTAAAGAGTTTAGCTGAGTTTTAAAAGTTACAAATTGAAATTTCTTCATTGGAGAGATGTATTTGATAACAGACTGAATTGTTCTGTTCAGATCTCCGCTATCTTTATTAATATTCATTATTGCGGTTTCTAATAGCACCTGTGCATATTTCTGAATGCTTCGTATACTGTCAATCGCAACTTTAGCCTTAAGTTTTAACCTATCATACAAAAGCGATTCTTTACCATTACCGGAGTCTTCGTGTTCCTTTTTGAACTTTTCAATCAGTCTTAATAAACTTTCATTTTCCAGCAAAGCTAAATGAACAAGTCCTGTTAATGACTGCCCGATTTCAGAATCAATACCTGCTTTAAGTGCTTTTCTTTCTGCCTGAATTAGCTGTGAGTTTGCTTCCTGAAGAGCAGCGTTAGCAGCTATCTGAGCCTGATACAACTGTGCATTTCGGATTGCTGCTGCGGCTTGCCCGGCAAGAATTTCGAACATACTTGTTGTTTCTTTTTCTTTGATTCTATGAAGATGTCTGCTGTCAACATAAATCACACCTATTTTATTTCCATCCGTAATTAGTGGTGAACATAAAATAGTTTGAAGATCCAATCTTAAAATACTTTTGCTGTTCTCTAAGCTTGCATCACTTTGTGCGCCTTCAATAAATCTGGATTGTCCGTTGAAAAACACATCCTCAACTACAGAGTTACTTATCTGAAAAAGACTTTCTGGTAATTCTTTACTGTTGGAATCAAGTCCAATTTTAAACTCAAGATCTCCACGTGAGTTTTTTAGAACAATAAACCCTCTTTCAGAGTTTGTTAAGCGTATGGCATTTTTTAGCACCAGCTCCAAAACATCTTCCAGAATTAGAGAGCGATTTATACTATTTATGATATTAAGTATAATCTCTAAATTTTTAACTTTTTCAGAGGTCAAATCACTATCTAGACTGGTTTTGATACCGCTGTCAATACTATTTTTAAATTCTGAGAATTTCATATGTAAAATCTTATCCTGGATTAAATATCCGGAATAATTAAAATGAGCAAAAAATATACCGCTTTACAGGTTAAATATAAACGAATTATTGAAATTGTTAAGTAAAAAGTACAAAGATTTCTTACTAATCTCTAAGTAGTTTCCACGATAGAAACCATTCAGTATCTTTACCATTATTCCACCAGGCTCGGGCAATTCCGGCAGAAACCGTTGATTCGAGGTTAAACCAATGTTCTAACATAATGTTTATCTGCGCTCCGACGTCAATCCATTTGTTGGTTTCGGGTGTATCAGTAAATAATGATTGTGAGAATATTGATATGTTAATATTTTTCAGTTCGATTGGACCGACAGATACATTTGGAATACGGATTGGAGGAAAAGAATTTTCAATCATAAATTTGAAAAAACGGTCTGATAGAATACTATAAATTGGTACGCCGGGAAATCTAAAAACCTTTTCAAATTGCTTAACAGGTTCATACTCAAGTTCGCGATTTCCAAATCCGCCAAAGAAAAATTTTGTTTCAGGTAAATTATCATTTAAGAAATGATATCCAGCAGCAAATTTTAGGTGAAGAACATTGTGATTAAATAAAAACAAATTGTAGTTATCCCACTCACCAAATATCTGACCCGAGTATTGCGGATCGCTTGGGTTGGAAGCATAACCCAAAACAGTAAATCTTAGCTGGTTACCATCTTCCCAATCAATGCTGCCGATGGTTTTTCTCAAATATCTGTAATCAAATTCAGATTTTATAATAGCAAAATCAGGCTGCCTAACTTCTGTTAGGTTATCATTAATAAATTTAATTCCCTGATAAAAAGAAATTTCTGTGTTTTGTTTTATCTTTAATGGATTATCATACACCCAAAAATCAGAATGTCCAAGAGTGTATTTACTACCAAGCATACCTCTTTTTCTTTTGTTAAAAAGATCATAAAAATCGGGTGCGTTATAATCAGCTGATAAAAAATATTTTTGATTAAGGCTATACTTAAACCTCAAATGAAATTTAACATCCTTTGTGGTTTCCTTAAACGGAGAAAATCCGGTCTCAATTACAAAATCGTGAACCAAAAGAGGATCATTCGCATGGAAGAAAAATCCTAAAACTTTTCTGGACTGAAAGCCAGTAATAACAGGGATAAAAGTTTTAACAGACAGATTTTTAAGACCATAATAAGTTTCCTCAGGCTGAATCGTTTCTTTAGGAATAACCTGATTTGCAGGTTTTAAATTCCAGTTTACAACTTCAGGATACTTTTCAATAATATTTTGTCCGAAATAATTAATTGCCGGCAGCTTTTCTGCTTTCTTGTTTTCAAAAATTACCGGCACAAAACCATGGGGACCATATTCAAATGCGAGGATAGAATCTTTTGAGATTTCAACAGGTCTGAAAAGACCCACAACAGTATTGGTTAGTGGAGTTATTTCTCCGGTTTCCAATGCAAACCGATAGATGTTGGAAACACCATTGGTGTATGCGTTCCAGTATAAATATTTCCCATCTTCAGACCAGGAAACATTCTCAGGTGAGCCACTGGCACTGATTAACTTATAAATAAATGGTTTACCTTTATCAATCTGAGTGATGTCTGATAGAATAATTGATTGCTGACCATTACTCTCATGAAATACAGCTGCAAGCAAATTGCCATTTCGATTAATTGATAACTGAAGTATCTCCTCGCCAACACTAAAGACTACGAGAGATTTTATTTCAGTGTATGGATATCTTGATTTGACCAAAATTGGTTTTCCGCTTGCGTGTTGAATACCAAAAAGTTCATGAGTTACCGGAGATATAGTTAATTGTCCAACCCTTATATCCGGAAAGATACATTTATCCGTATTAGTCTTTAAATCATAAAGCCATATATCTCTGTAAAGGAGATTATTATTTGTTGTATAAAAGATTAGTTTATATTCCTCATCATAAGCAAGCGAAGCAACCTGAACCATGCTTGGCGAAGGAAGGGTTACTATTTCCTTTGATTCAAGTGTGCCTAAATTAAAATTGTGTATGGTAGATAGTTCTCTTTCTCTATGATAACCAAGAAATATCGAGTTTGATTTTTTGTCGTAGTATGGTTGTGTAATCCATCCAAAAGCTTTTTCGGTAATTTTTCTTACAGGGGTAACGGGAGATTTATTAATTGTTTCAATATTTTTTTTCTGATGAATTTTTTCATCCTTAATAAAATTTTTCCATGCGTCATCCAGATTAATTTGATATATCTCTTCAAATTTTCCAATAAATCCCTGATAAAAAGCCGTAGGTTCTAAGTTATACCAATCGAGAAGTTTACTTATTCCATGCTGATTTGCGATATGTGTTACAAATCTTGCACCATAAATGTACAGTAGTGATTCAAGAAAAATACTCTTATGAGAAGTAACCTGCTCCAGTTCTGATTCCATTGGCAATTCCTGTTTTTCATTCTCCATCATTCTGAAGTACATCTCATCATAGCTGCCTAATACTCTCCCATATCCGCCGCTTAACCACGTCTCAATAAAAACAGCCATTGCTTCCTGATACCATCTTGGGGTAAACCTGTTATTGTTAGTCAACAGACTGAAAAATGTGGTTAGTGGTTGAGTTTTATCTGGTGTTACTTTGCCAAAAAGTGATCTTAATCCGCTCTCAAAATTATTTTCCATATCATTTACAACGATATGCACCAATTCGTGACTAAGCAGCCACTGAAACCTTTCGTTGTAAGGTACTATTTCATAGCCGGGTTCAAACGGCTCTACTTCCAATCTTATGTAATTTTCCGGAACTGTTGTGGTACCGGCAAAACCATAATCACTAACATCGTAGGTGTTGATAATGATTTTTTCAGTCGGAGTATAATTAAAAAGTGTTTTTAGAAACTTTAAAGAATTTTCAGCTGAAAGAAGTATATGGCTTACTAAATGCGAATGAGCATCTCTGTAAATTATCTGAAAATTTTCACTCTCTCGCGTGTACCAATCCCCAAACTCTCTTTCGCTAATTCGAATAGTGAATTCTGTTTCCTCATTACTTAGAAATTCAGTAATAGTTTCTTCATCTTTCAAAGTAAAAATTACTTCCGTGAAATCATCTTCTTTCTTTAAGTCTATCTTTTCAATAAGACCTTTTGAAGAAGGAAGAATTATCGAATCTTTCGAGATTTTAACATTCCACAGAATTAAATGAAGGTTTTTGTTCCTGTAAAAATTATAAAAATAATTTATTGTACCAGTTGAATTTATTTTTATTACTGAGTTTTCAGATTCATTCTTTAAAGAAATGTTCAATATTCTGTTATCTGAAGTTTGATCATCTGCTAGCGGAGCTTCTTTCGTTTCAATAATTTTAATTCTGTTAGGAGCAATTTGCGAAATTCCCTTGCTCCAATATTTATTTAATAAATCAATAATGACGCTAAGAGAAATAAAGGTCTTTTCCTCCTTCTGGTAAGGAAGATTTATAATTTGATTGCTTATCGAAGTTTTATTCTTTACATCTATTATTGTTATGAAGGGAATATTATTTGTAATATGAATTGTGTAATCATCTAAATCTAATATGATCTTATTGCCATTTTCCCTTGTTAATAGTTTTATTTGAAGGATTTTACTCAGGTCGTTTATTGATACATAAATAATACCTGATTGATTTTCGGCATCAATCAATTCATAATTATTCTCTTTGATTACCGCAATTTTCGTAAGCTCTTGAGAATACAAACTTTGAAAGAGAATTATAGAAAGGAATAAAAACAGATATAACTTCATGAAAAATTATTTTTTATCAATATTGTTTCAAAGTTAAAACTCTAATCAGAAATAAAAAAAGCCTTCAAAACAATTTTGAAGGCTTTCATGAAGTAATTATAAAATTACTATCGTAACCAGCCCCAGCGTCCGCCGAGTTCCTCAAGCTGTGAAGCTGATCGTAACCAACCCCAGCGTCCGCCGAG